>JACCDW011774070.1_pt1 | contig 19267 bp, 32 predicted proteins | sample 7449781 | NCBI WGS metagenome assembly JACCDW01 (sample SAMN15323449, study PRJNA562643) | freshwater metagenome | isolation source: river surface water | place: USA:Blue River Watershed | collected 2017-08-18
ATAGTGGATAAGAATGGACTAATTATGAAATCTAAGTCAAGAAACAGACAAGAGATTTTGGAATATAAAATAGATGTTAATTCTTAATTTTTTGGATATTAGTTTTTGTATTTGGTACCTTTTTCATATCCTCATTAGCAACAGTTTCTTTTACTTCAATACCTTCAAGTTTGTCAAGGAACTTTAAAATATCCAAGCATTCTTTGCCTTGAGTACCTTTGGGGGTAACAACAACATTACCTTGCTTATCAATTTCTATATGCAATTCAATTTCTTTTGCCATTAGATTATTTTTCTTGCCACAATATTGATTTGGGCTTGTTTCCTATTTTTTAATTCAGAATCTTCAATATTAATTTTGATCTTATAACCTTGTTCTTCCAAAGCTTCTTCTAACACTACTTTGGCATATGCTTGAATAACTCTTTCATCCATCTTGTTAGCTTTGTCATAATCAGAACAAATCATGTCGTATTTGTTTTCTGCTTCATTCCATTTAAAACCAAGGTCATTTGAGAGCCCTGTAAAAAGTTCATTCAATTGCTCTTTCGGAATTATTATTTCTGCTTTCTCATTTCTTATATCATTTTTATATCCACGAAGATTTGTTGCAATTTCATGGGTGATAGGATTTAAACCAATAGTTTTTAGTGCTTTGATTAATGAATCTTTATTTACAAAGTTACATTTAATTTTTTTATATGCTGACATTATTCATTCCAATATCTGGTTTTATTAATATTTTATGGCAAACTGGACAAAGCCAAATGTTTAGGGCAATATCTTGAGGAACTGAGCTATCTTCTTGTAAATCATATAAACAAATCAAATCCATATTTTCTATACATGGATAACCTAAATTATTATTTTTGATTTTGTTTATAATACAAAACTCACATCCAATATAATGGTTTTCTTTATCCGCTCTATATAACACTCTTTTTTGATCACTATAAATCAAAATATTGGATGAATTGCTTTCTGGTTTTCTTCGTAATATTTCTTCTTTAAAAACTAAATCTAAATCATCAAAGGTCAGTTTCTTCATCACTAATTAATTCATCAAGATTAAAATAATTTCTGATCCAATAAATTGATTCTGATATTCCTTCTCTAAGTCTAACAAGTCCAGCTGAAGCAATACCATCTCCAGAGCTTAAATTTTCTACCAAAGTATAGCCTTCCAAAATTACATCAGTTGAATCATAAATCTGCTCTAGTCTTTCAACTAATTCTGTTGGTTCTAAAGACATGATGAACTCAATTCTTTTTGCAAATTCTTCAGCTAACACATTTTCATCATCGTTAGAAATAAAATCGAAGTTTTTCATATAAAGCGTGTCCTATATTCTGATTGTACAAATTAGATAGGAGACAAAAATGAAAATATACTCAGCAATTATCTTAACCTTAGCAACATTCTTTTTATTTGGCACTACTTCAAATGCACAAGATGAACCAAAGCCAAAGAAGGAAATTTCTATCAGTTTAAACTCTTCATACTATAGAAATGCAAAAGAAGTGATTGAAGGTTTTTTTAAGCAAGCCAACATAAGAAACAAATATATCGACAGTTCATTAGATAAGGCAGATAAGAAGAACTTTAGTTTTGTTGACTTTACTATTGATGAAGCAGTGGAGTATCTTTCTTCTAAATACAATGTCCAGTTTACTGTCGAAACAATTGGTAAGAAAAAAATCTATAATGTGGAGCCTAAAAAGAAATGAAAAAGTTAGTTGCTCTGTTTGTGTTTTTAGTTGCTTGCTCTCCAATTTTTGCACAGAATATCTCAGTTGATTTAAAAGATGCACCTGTAAGAACAACATTAGAAATGATGTTCAAGCAAGCTGAAATTAAAAACTATGTGATTGAAAACTCTGTTGCTGGTTTTGTAACAATGAAGTTAGAAGACCAACCTTTTGAAAATTCTCTTAAATTAGTCATGAGAGCAGCAACAGTTCCATTGACATACACTAAAGAAAATAATGTTTGGATTATAAAGCAAAGAATATTCACAGAAACAAAACCAAGCCCAACTCCAGATATTAGTGTTGATTTACCAAGAACTAATTCTTTTGAAGTAATAAGATTGAATTATATTGATCCATTTGACTTGCAATCTGTTTTTGGTCCTATATTATTTATCAATCAATTTGGAAGATACACAGGTGGCATGAATGGAATGGGTGCAGGTGGAAATGGTGGCTTTGGTGGGTCTGGTGGTTTTGGGAACGGCGCTATGGGAGGCAATGGAAGCTTTGGAATGGGCGCTGGTAATGGAATGGGCGGAGGAACAATGGGAGGCTTTGGCGGTGCGTTCGGTGGTGGAATGAATGGTGGCGTAGGTGGCTTTGGCGGAGGACGTAACTTTTAGGTATAATATATCTGAGGTATATTTCTATGAGTTTATTTAGCTGGTTTAATAGAAAGCAAGAGGAAACCACAGGTGTTGGTGGAGTTTGCGATGCATCTGGTCCTTGCACAGTTCCATATTGCACAAAAGATGATTTGGATGCACTTAGAGCTGAGTTGAAAGCAGAAATCAAAGCCGCATTTAGTGAACTAGATGTCCGTCTAACTCTCAATATTGTTAAGCATGATGATGAAATTGCTTCTGTTCGTGCAGATATTTTAGATATGAAATTGCAACCCAAGGCAGAATATATCACTCCAGAGCAATTGAACTTTGTTGTTGAATCTTTATCAAAAGAGATTGAGCGTGTTGAAAATACTCGCACAGCAATTGTTGATCCTGCTCCATTTACTCCTCCTATGGCTTGGATGAATGCTTTGCAACAAGAAGTTGATCAACGTGTAGATTCTTTGAAGGCTTATGTAGATGACTCTGTTGCTGCATATGCTGTAAATGAAGATGTTGAATTAGAAGAGAAGCTTGCCAACCTTTCACCATTGAGTGCAGAGGAAATTGATGCTCTTTACATGGATGAACAAGAAACTACTGCAGTTGCACAAAAGGCAGTCAATGGATTTAGAGCTGAACTTTACAACAAGTCTCTAGCTGAATTAAAGTTTATTTCTGCTACACGCCCAACAGTTGCAGCAGTACGAGCTTTTCTAGTTAAGTTTGTAGAATCAATGAAGCCTGTCTAATGTACATCTCTTTTATCCCTCACAATGTTCCAGATAATGATTTAGTGAGTGATGATGTCTTATGGATGATGTCTTATAAAATATATAAGAAGAATTCAGTTGACGCAGAATTGATTAGTTTTTTGGATAAGAGGATAGGTATTGCCTATCCTCTTTATTTTTGGGAAGAAAATATAGATAGCTTTTCAAATATTCATTATGGGGTTAATTATCCATTTAAAAAAGAGCTATATATTTATGAAGATGAAAAACAAATTTGCTCTATCACACTTACCGCTCTTGATATAAGAACTGAAAATTGTTTTGTTTCATTCGATCATATTGTTGCAAATACAATTTTATTAATTATGGGCTTGCCTGAAGAAGGAAAGATGCATGCAGAAAAGTTTCATATCAAATTAAATAAAGCTTTTGACGAATTACATTTAAAAAATGATAAGCCTAACATATATAATGATTTATTTTCTAAATTAGAGATTTTATGTGAACAATGTCTTAAGTATGAAACTGAAATAGCTTGGAAAAAAACTAATATTTCAATTAAATGATAGGAAAAAACATTACATAGAGATAATTTAATTAATATGTGGTACAGACAAGCTCAACAACAAATTGATATCGGATCTCAAAGCAGCCCATCTGAATTGAATCAGAATACTGGGATTTTTGCTACATTTGCTGAATCTGAAAAACTTAGAAAAGCACTTGATGAAGGAACATTTGCTGAAATAAGCACACCGTCAGGAAAAATGCTGGGATTACATGGATCTGTTGATGCTGAAGGTCAATATTGTGGTCAAATAGCACCAGGGCAAGTTTTATGTGGTAAAGAGTTTGATGATTGGGTAGCTCAGAAAGGCTTTACAAATGATCAAATTATTACTTGCGAGGGTGGATTTTTGCAACATTCAGCTGCAAATACTAAAGCACCTATTCAAATAGCTTTCCCAACAGCTCCAATTGCTTCAGATGCCAGTGCTCCAATGTTCTTAAGTGTTCAAAAGGCATAATATGAACTTCCACGATAATTTTATCCATATAACCAGATTTGCTTCAGAGGACTATACTGAAGATTTTGAATGTGGATATGTATTACCTAAACTTCCGTATAGTTTTTCAGCATTAGAGCCAGTTATTGATGCTGCAACCATGCGTATTCATCATGGCAAACATCATAAGAAATATGTTGAAAAGATGAATGAAGTTTTGACAGAAAATCTTAAAACCAAGAGTTTAATTGATCATTTGTGCGATCCTTCTGAAATTGCCAAAAAGGATCAAGAGCAGTTTTTAAATAATGCTGGTGGTCATTTTAATCACTCATATTTCTGGATATCAATGTCTCCTGAAATGAATCAAAAACCATCTGGAAAGTTAGCTGAAGATATAAACAAGCAATTCGGTAGCTTTGATAAGTTTAAAGATGAGTTCATTGAAACTGGAGTGAAGCATTTTGGGTCTGGATGGGTGTGGCTTTGCGTTAATGATGGGAAATTAAAAGTTCAAGGTTTCGCCAATCAAAGCAATCCATTCATCGAAAATTGCGGACATCCATTATTAGGTTGTGATGTTTGGGAACACGCTTATTATTTAAAATATCAAAATAATAGAGAAAAATATATCACAAGTTGGTTTAAAGTTATCAATTGGAACTTTATATCCAAAAGATATGAGGAAATATAAAATGAATATCGTTACTAATTTATTAATCATGCAAAATCAATTTAGAGTTTTCCATTGGCAAACTCAGAAGAAGCCAGGTAGCTTCGCACAGCATGAAGCTTTTGGTACAGCTTATGAAGAACTCGATCCATTAATTGATGACTTTATTGAAATCTTCCAAGGCAAGAATGGTGCTTTACTTGCTAAGACAACTTTTAATGTTGTGTTGCATAATCTTGATAATGATTATGAGCAATTTGTAGATGAGTTTGTAGACTACTTAACAAACGTCCTTCCACAATCATTAGATGCACAAGCAGATACAGATCTTTTGAATTTAAGAGATGAAATGTTAGGCATTCTCAATCAAACCAAATATCGTCTCCATATGATGTAAAATGCCCAGAAAGAAAAAAGATTTCTTAGACCATAGCCCTGAAGATACTAAAACTTACAGGGCTATGCTTTGGATACAGAAGTTACTCGAAATCTATAATGGTTTGCCTTCACCTGTCAAGTTTATAATCAAAGAGACAGCTAAGGAAATAATTAAAGATTATGTTGGAATATTTAAACAACATAAACATCCAATAAAAATCACAGATGCAACAAAATTAATTCCAGATGAAGAATTAAAAACTATTGTTGAGATCATGACAAATGATGATTTTGAAGAATATCCTTTAGAGTTTAAAGAATACATTTTCTTAGAAGATAGACTCAGGAAAAAAACAAGTGAATGATTTTAATGAGAAGATTGCATTCAAAGCTACAAAATATTTTGGGAGTATGTGGACTTTCTGGCTATTTTGTGGCTGGGCTTTCTTACCATTAATTCCAGCACTTTCTAATTACAAAGAAACCATTCTATATATTAGCAGTGGTTTTATTCAACTTGCTGCATTGCCTTTGATTATGGTGGGGCAAGAAATTATGGGTCGTGGCTCAGAGAAAAGAGCTGAAATGGATCATATTATTCTTAACGAACAATTTGAAAAAATACAAATGGTTTTACAAGAGATAAGAGAATTACATGCCCATACTCATTCTCTTATTCATGAAAAAATAAATCAAACACCTGAAGATCATTAATGGATTTAAAAAAAGAATTTGCCAATAAATTGAGATTGGATGAAAAAGAAAGATGGATTACTAGGACAGCCTTCTTGTCTCAATTGATCAAGAACATAAAAAAAATGTCTAGGCATTTAAGCCCAGACATTTTAATGTTTTTCTATGATATCTTTTTAAATATAAATGTCACCCCACCACATGAACAAGGCAAACACTTAGATAAAATCAGGGAAATGAATGATCCAGATAGAAGGTTTAAAAGACTGCATACTAAGGGCAGAAATTAACCTCTACAAGAACCACACCCTTGTCCTTGATTCAATCCAGAAATATCATCATCTCCAGTTGAAAATGAAGAACCGCAACCACAAGATTTAGTAGCATTTGGATTGGTCACTTTAAATCCAGCCCCTAAAGGCATGTCAATGTAATCAATTATGCTACCTTCAACATACTTGGATTCTTTGAGGGTGGTAACAATATTAACTCCCATACTCTCATAAACCACTTCGTCAATAGCCAAGTCATCAATTTCTGTGAGACCTAAAGCATATTGAAGACCTGAGCAGCCACCACCAACAATTCTTAGTTCTAGGTATGCATTTTTTAATTCTTGTGCTTCTATAACATCAAGTACCATTTCAGCTGCTTTTTCAGTTAAAGTAATCATGTTTATATTCTCTCGGCTTGTAATTGTTTAGCTTAATATATTTATTCAATTCTAAGTCAAAAACCCATTTGACTACTTGATGATTTTTAAGCTTGTAAAACATCTCATTTTTGCTTCTATAATTTGGAGAATGACCTTTAACATCATCGGTCAAATCTGATAATTTAGAAATGTAAAACTCTGAAGCAAATGGTTTTCCTAAGTCAGATTTACTAAAAGATATGCAAAACCCTTTAGTGCCATTTAATCTGAGCTGTTGAGTTTTATTTTTGAGAGTTATGTTGACATCAGGGAATCTTCCTCTCATGTTGTCTTTATGTTGCCAAGGCTCTCTACATTCAACTTCGATTAAATATGTTATACCCTTCAAAGAGTCATACAATTCAATATCGCCAAATTGTGGCTTTTCAATCATTTTATATGAATATCTAGGCTCTTCAAAAATTAACTTCAAAGTATTATATGCTAATAATTTTCCTGGTTCATCGAATAATTGATATTGTGACTGATCAAATTGTGATCTACCGTTATTGTTCAATTCAGACATGGTTGATTCTATTTTCTTTTAGCATCATAAACAGATTTTTCATTGGTATAATCAAAATTATTTTCATCTAGAAATCTATCTAATAAACCTTCTCTAGAATTATTAATGATAATTAAATGATCAAACTTAGCGTAGTCTTTAAATCTTAAAAGCTCTTCGCTTGTTATGAATACTACCAGATCTTTCCCAATCTCACCACATTTTCTTAGCATTGTTGTTTTTGATTTTAAGAAATTGTAAGATTCCATAAATCTTGGGTCTAAACATGTTGAAACTTCAGAACAGCCTTTGCCTTGATTGAAATATAATCCATAAAGTGCTGTAAGCCATGGAAAGCTACCTGCGAAAAACCAGTCTTTATCTGAATAATTTGTATAGATATTGAAAAATACTAAGTAAAAGTCATGATCCATAGCCTTCTTAATATCGTGAATATGAATGTTATGGAACTTCGAAAGAAAATCAACATGGTGAATCATCCCATGGAATTGATTCTTTTCGATGATCTTTTCATAATTTATAATAGCGTCATATGCTTTTTCAACAGGAGCTCTCCAGTCAATATTGATCATGGTTCGCTTAGTCATACTTCTTCTGAAAGCAATTCCAAAGTCAAATTCTTTATTGCACAGATTAATAGTTGGCACATCAAAAATATGACAGAAATAAATCAAGTTATTTGATAAGGTAATAACTAATTTTGCTTTCTTAGCCAAATACCCAATTGATTCTGCTGATTTAAACTTATTTCTTAAATCTATAAACTTTGGATGGTCTACGTGAATTGGCTTGTTTTCCTGCCCAATAAGCACAATTTGGTTATCAGGATATGTTTCTAATGTTTTTTTAAATGCTTCGTCCCAATAAGGATAAAAGTTTTCTGGAGGTGTTGAATGTAAACTTACTGGCTGGAATATGATAAAATCTTTGAGATTGTATTCAGCTTCAATCCTATTTGCTTCTTCAACGGCAAGCTCGGAAAAATTAATATGGTCAATTAATTCAAGCTCTCCGTTCCCACCGCCAAAAGCAAGTTGACAATTTACAAACTCTCTGTTTTTATCAAGACCAAATCTATCTACAATTTCACTTATTAATCGGTCATGCTCTTTTCTAATTGCAAGCCAGAAGAAAAAAGACCAATAATTATCATCCTTTGGTGTATATTTAACGAACTCAACTTCATCAATAAAATCTTGTGCTAATAAAAGATCAACAATTTCAGGGAAAGAACCTAAATACAATACTTTCCTTATATTATTCTTTTTTAAGTTGGTTAGGGAGACAATTGTATCTCCCCAACCACAACCGAGCACACCCCATTTATCCATTTAAGATTTCCAACTTAGTAGCGTGAATGACTGGGCGAACAAGAGTAAGATTCATGTTTTCATCTCTTAAAACTTCACCTGTTAAATCGGTTTCAGGCTCAACAGAATCAGTGTGGACAATAATTCTAAATCCTGCGTCCTTGATAAGTTTTTGATATAGATAAAGTAATGATGCAGCCTTACTTTCTACTACAAAGAAGTTTTTAAGCCATGAAGATAAAAACTTTTGGTCTTCCATACCATTAGCTTTGATAACAACCCAGTTTTCAGGATGCAGAAGAGCTAAATCATATCTTGTATCCATAGATTTGATTGACTGCACTGCTTCTTCATCATTAGTAGCTTTAATTCCAACTTCTCCATCAAAAGAATCAATAATATCCTTTACCTTAGATAAATGGCTTGACACGGATACTTTGTAATTATTTAAAGCTGAATCAAGAATGCTTTGCGCTTCTTCAAGTTTCTCTTCTTCTAATAATTCAAGAAGTTTATAATGATCGTCCAATGTCTCTGCTAAAGATTTGATGTAACCTTCCACTTCTAATTCTGAAATATAGATAGTTGGAACATCAGAAGAATTAATTAACTTTGGTTCTACAACGCTGAACTTAAACTCAGACTCGATTTGAATTCTAAAATATCCCCAAGCTGCATGATCAATATTCAAAAACAACTCATGATGAAGATTACCATTTTCTGCAAATAAATCTGTAGGGACGATTTGAAAAGGATTATGAGCATTAGTGTCGCATAAACCTAAATCTAAAGTCAAACCTGCTAATCTTTGTGCGATGGATACTAGATCTTTATTATCATCAATCCAAGCATAAATACCAGCCAATAATGCCTTTTCAGTATCTTGGGAATGATTGTTTTTCTTCTTTAAGCTTGCGCCGTTTCCAATATTTTTCATAATATTGGAATTATACAGGGTACTAAAAAGAAATAGTACCCTTCAATTCTGCTAGTGTATTGTTTTTATTAGACCCAATCAATGGCTGTGTATTAAAAGCATTGACAGTTAAAGAAAGCTTAGCAAATTGATTATTTAGTCCATATGAAAAGTCTACAGATTGATTTATGTTCTGTGTCAAAAAATCTTTATTATTTGTAAACTTAAGACCAGCATTTCCACCAAATACTTTAGTGCTGTATTGACCTGAAAGTTTATGTTCCTCTGATCTTGATAAATCTCCATTAAGATTTGCTGACTTTACATTAAATAAAAGATTAGGCAATTTCTTTGGTTTTAAATCAATATCAGTTTTCAAAATATTGTCTGACTTATAATAATTAAATGGGTTTGATGTTTGCGCCATTACAGATGCACCAAGCAAAAACACCAATAAACTTAACATTAATTTATTCATCTTTTTCCTCATTTCTTAGAGCACCATCAATCCAATAAAGTTTCTGATAAAATAAAGAATCATCAAAAAATAATTCTTTGTATTCATTTAATTTTTGTTCTGAAAGTCTTGATAAACCTTCATTGATAAGTATATCAATTGCCCATTTCTCTGTCATATTAGATAAATCGCTATTCATGAAATTATCCATTTGACAAGCATATCCGGGTATAGCAGAGTATAAAAACCTACCTTTTTGCTTCAGATTTATAAAAAGCTTGTGGTCTAATGATTTGGGATAATTTTCAATGATAGGGAAATCATCTTTTAAAGTTTGATATTTAAAACCAAAAGTCATACATGTAGATATGGTGTTTTTCCAATGACTATAAAAGGAACGTCGGATTTTTACAGTTTCTCCAAAATCATACATGGGCATATATTTATCTGGATGGTCATAAAGAGTTACATAATCTGCAAAAACTAATCCATCTTTGATAATTTCTGGGGATTCTGGTTTGTGTAAATAATCATCTTCACAACAATACACAATTTCTTCAGGATCAAGATTCATTTCTAAAATCTTCTTATATAATTCCACCTGAGAATAATACAAACCATAGCTACCTGAGTGTATTTCTAATTCTAATCCAAGTAAATAATCCAGAGTTTCATTATCGCAATTGTCAGCAAAAATGAATATTCTCTCATTTTTAAATACTTTTAAGAAATTATCTAAGCAAAGTTTCTTAGTGGCAAATGGTACTTTTACTTGCTTTCTTTGCTTATTAGTGGAAATTAAAAAGGTGGCTAACATAATATATTTATAAATGAAAAAGCCCTGGAATGAGACTATTTCCAGGGCTTGCAGTTTCTTGATAATTGAAATATCCGCATTCAATATTTAAATTATTTGTCCACATAAAGTCAAACTGCACAGTGTCCGATTTATACTGGCGGCGATCCAGTCTAACATTAGCTTCTGGCTTGGAAGTGAATTGTCAAGAATATGCGTTCCTGATAATTCTAATTTGAAAATAAACCACTTTCTTCCAAAACTCACTGCTTACTTCTAATGCGAGATACGTCTAATATATGGGCAGATTGTCTCAGTTTTAAAACGATCAACATATGATTAATGTTGATTTTAAACCATTCTTTCAATCATCTTACGCTATGCGGTGCTCTGAACTTGAGCTATGCCCCTCTCTACAGAAGTGGGCGCATCTTGTTAGTTTTTTACTCAAAAACTAACCCACTTCATGCCTTTCATCTCCACGAAGATTACTTGGCTTGTTTAAAGATTACTCCGGTATACAAACCCCGTTCCACCTTTTAACATGCTACAAAGCCCTTGACCGTGAATCTCGGACCCCATAACTACCCTTTGTTTCTTAGGTATCGATGTTTGCTAGAGTTTTATAGATTGCCGCCTTAAAACCCTCATCTTACTCCATATTTCCAGGATTTGGACCTGAAACTTACAGAAACTAGGCTTGCTTGACTGACCAAACGAATCTGGCGGGAGCAGTAGAGAATTGCTTTATCCCTTTAAATCTATCTAACGATGTCAAGCCACCGTAAACCTTATTAAATTGTTAAAGTACACACCACTTATACATAAAATCTTCTTAATAAACTAATTTCTAACCTCTTTTGGTATGTAAGCCCTAACAATTGACTCACTCCATTTTCTAGCAGGTTCTCCACCATATAATTTCCACTCCCAATATGTTCTATGGGTCTTGGAATCAGAATGGCTAAATCTATGTTTAACAGTGTACTTATGAATATCTAAAACAATTGATAACGGTAAAAACTGTCTGCTTTTCAATAATCTTGCTAATTCAAACATGTCTGAATTACCAAAATTAACACCAGAGCTGAAACGTTTATCATATGCTTCTTCAGCAATTTTAGCAACATCATTTGGAACAGATATTTCTGTTTTCATTACACCAGCTGCTAATTTTTTGAAAGCAACTTTAAAAAGTTCATCGTTATCATTGATCAAATGTTTCATATTTTATTATTTCTACAAAGAAAGGAATTGAACCTGAATCTGAGTATAAATAAACTAAGGAGAAAACAAAAATGCCTATTACTTTAGATGAAGCTTTAGTGTTTACATTGAAATGGGAAGGTGGTTTCTTTAACCATCCTTTAGACCCAGGTGGACCTACAAACTTTGGAATTATTCAATCTCGCTATGATCAATATAGAAAATCCAAAGGCTTACCTCGTCAATCTGTTCAAGCAATCACAAAAGCTGAATATACCGAAATATACGATGTTTATTATTGGGAGCCTGTAAGAGCTAAATGGCTAGATGGAACTTTAGGCTTAGCATTGTTCGACACAGCAGTTAATTTAGGTGTCGGAGGATGCATCAGAAGATTACAGGCATCTTTAGGTGTTCCAATGACTGGTACTTGGACTAATGCAATTTCTGATGTTATTCATGAATCAGATCAATTAGAAGTTGCTATAAATATTTGCAAGTTAAGAATTGCAAAAAGATACGAAAGAATTAAAGAAAGACCAGATCAAAGGGTGTTTCTTAAAGGCTGGTTAAACAGAGACAACGCACTCCTTAGAAAAGTTAAATCAATGGGTGGAATGTCTGTAATGGCTTTTGAAGAAGATGATGATCTCGATTTTGATGTTGATGAGATTTATAATTCTTTTGAACCAGAACTTTTACATGAAATTGAAAGGCTTGATAGTTTGCAAGGCGAAAAGAACATAGATTAGAAAATTAGAGTTGGAGAAGTTAAAATGCTAAATAGATTTATAAAAATTGCACAAAAGTTAGATGAAATGGGTATGTATGGAGATTCTGATAGAGTCACTGATGTCATGCAATCTTTGATGCCTGAAGGGGAAGAAGAGACAGAAGATATCTCTCTTGCTAATTTATCAATGGATGTTGCTAAGAATGTTATGGACTATTATAGCAAAATTAACAATGCAGATTTTTTAGATGAATATAGAGGAAATATGAAAAAGCTTGCCAATGAATGTAGAGGAATTATATTCATTGGCAGAAGCTATCAAGAAAACTTGGATAAGTGTTTAAATCACTTTGACAAGATGTTTCCAATCCCTGAAAGAATTAGAGTCAGTTCAGTAAGAATCGCCAGTACACATGATGAAGAAGATGAAGAAGGCGATTTTGAATATGATATGGCAAAGAATGAACTCAACACAGCCATGGAAGCTATCGAAGATTTGATGAATCTTCTTGGTGATGATGAGGGAGATTTACCTGCTTGGGTTCAATCTAAAATTACCAAGGGTGTTGACTACCTTGATTCCGTTGCTGATTATATGAAAGGATTAGAAAAAACAGCAGCCACCAAGAAGAAGAAAAATGTCAAATTAAATAAGCCTTTCAGAACACCAGGCGGGCCAAAAAAGTTCTCTGTTTATGTTAAAAATGAAAAGGGTAATGTTGTCAAAGTGAACTTTGGCGATCCCGGCCTTTCAATCAAGCGTGACAATCCAGAAAGAAGAAAGAACTTCAGAGCAAGACATAATTGTGATAATCCGGGACCAAAAACTAAAGCCCGTTATTGGTCATGCCGCAATTGGGAAGCTGGAAGATCTGTTTCCGACAATTTAAAAGGCAAATAAATGAACACAAAGAAATTATTGAAACTTGCTTACAATCTTGATAAACAAGGAAAATTTACAGAAGCAGATAGAATTACAAACCTTCTTAAGATCAGTGCAATTGTTGATGACCCTAGCGGAGAATATAGTGATATTTTTCATCCAAATGAACCTGAAAAGTCAGGTGTTTCAGAATCTGTAACTCCAGCTCAACCTAAAGTTAAAACTGAAGTTATGACTTTGATTCAAGAGGGATTGGATAAAATCAAAGCATTTTTAGCTTCTACATATCCAGATGTGAAAGTTGTTAATCACAGTTTAGTTGGAGCTGCTATAACGTTCCAATATACAGATGAAAGTGATATCGACAATACGGTTTATTTATCTCTAAGCGCAAATGATCCTAGATTAAAAAAGATCAACCATTGGATTTGGGAAAATGTAGATAACACATTATATTATGGTAAAAGACCTATCCAATTTAGATGCATGTCAAATGAAGCAAGGGGAGCAGCAACTGAAAGAGTTGATGCTATTTACAATGTTGATACGCATTCGTTCGAAAAACAATTACCTTCAGATGTAGCCAAGAGTTTGCATACAGATTTAGTTGCTTCAGGTTCATCACAAGTCAGAAGAGATTACAAGAGAATTGAAGCTAATATCATTTCAATGTTAACTGGTTTTTCAAATGTTGGAAATAGAATACTAAGCGAAACTAATCCTGCAAAACAAAAGCAATTGTTTGAAAAATGGTTACTTCCTAAAATCAAACAAATTATTTCTTTATATAAAAGAGTTATGCAAGAAAGATCCGAAGCTTTTTCTTCTGGCAAATCTGAATCAAGGCCAAGCGCAAACTGGTCTGATCAAAATATCTTATATAAGTTTTTAGAAAGAGAACAGTATCTTGAAATTTTAAGCGAACTTGCATATAAAGATTTGTCATTTGAAAAGTTTACAGAAGATATGCACCTTTTAATTGACAAAACAAATAAAATTCTTAATCAATCATCAGCTGGATATGAAGCTTAAATATAATGTGGTACAGAACAGCTGCAGAGAAACATCCTTGGATTAATTATCCCCTATCCAAAGAAGTTCCAGAAGGATCAGTCAGAAGATTACACTACACTTCTGATGATGATGTTTTAGAACAAATCAAACAGCAAGGGCTTTTAGTAGATATGTCTAAAGGTCATGAATATGGTGATCCTAAAGCAATATTTTCAAATCCAGCAACAGAAGAGTTAACAAAACAATTTAAAGAAAAGCCGCTTGTAGAGTTTCATACACCTGCTGACAATATTATAGGAGATCAATATTCTTATGCTGATGTGTCTCCAGAACAAATATTAGGTGTATATCCTAGTTGGTATTCAAAACTTATCTATCTAGTTGAACACCATGGAATTGATGGGGGAATAGATTACCTCAAAAATCACCCTCAAAGAAATGGGATTTATGCAAAAGTTTATGAATATCTTCTCAAAATGAATTGGTTACAAAGACACAATGTAGAATCAGAAAATGGTAAGTTTGTTTTTTATCATGGAACAAGAGTTAATTTGCCAGACAATATCTTAAGAGCTGGATCAAAATTAGAAACAAGCCCAGAAGAAGCTAAAAAATGGGGCGACACTAATACAAGAAATGATAGAAGAAAGAGATTAAATATTTACAAAGTTCTAGTGGATTTATTTGATTTTGAAACTGGATTTTGGGCAACTACTAATAAAGATTTAAAAGTGACTAAGGTAGGATAATTATGTGGTATAGACTTGCGATTGATACTTCAAAGCCTCCATTTGAAATAGAAGAACCAAAAGTTCAAATGCATCCTCTCCTAGCCAATTTACATAAAAGAATTGATTCAGGTGAAATAAGCGAGATTGAGTTTTTTCCAACTTTAGTGGCTATGGCAAGAGATTATCCAGAAATATTAGATAGTGTCTCTCCACCTTTAAAACAATCTGTGTTAGCAATTTTAAATAAATCTGTAAAGCCCCAAAACTTTGTAAACGATCTTTTAGAAAGAGCCACCACTTATATGCACCCAATTGAAATAGATGAAGTGCAACAAAGATTAGGCCAAGATGGAATAACACTTGATGCAAAAGAAAGAGACATTATTCCTTTATTTAGAAAAGTCGCCAATCAAGTAGACAGTGATTGGTTTGAAGTTTATGAAAATCAAATGTCTCAACCAGTAGACAGTCATTTTAAGAAATACATAGTTTATAAACTCCCAAGTTTAGCTTATGAATTAAGCTCAATATGTGGTCAAAAAATAGATAAAGAAAAGCTTGAAGAAATGATAATTTCAGAATCATTTAACAATGATGAAGAAGTAAGAAATAAACTTGAAATTATTTTTATTAAACTTTATCTTGAGGCGAAAAATAAATAATGTGGTATAGAGAATCAGGCATAGTTAAGGAATATTCTTACAAAGGTAAATCTAAACCATTAAGAGATCATTTGCAAAAAATATTCCCAGGAGCCAATTCTGTAGATCTTTTTTATATGGCTGACAGAATATCTAAACTCAAGAGAAATGATGATGATGTGGCTAGACTTTTAATGGAGGCAGATTTTGGTGATTTGTTTCCAAGATATGAAAACAAACATCATTTTAATTTTGAAGATGAAGAATAAAAAAAGGACCAAGAGGTCCTTTTTTTTATGAAACAAGATAATAACTCCAAGATTCATCTATTTCTTGGAATCTGCACAAAACTGATTGAAAAGAATATCGTGGTTGTTTAGGTTTGGATAATAATTTCATTCCGCTGTTTTCTAATGTCTTCCAACCTTTTGCTGAATTACATTTTCTACAACAAGCTACTAAATTATTCCAAGTATGTGTTCCGCCTAAATGCCTTGGATGAACATGGTCTAAAGTCAATTCAGATGATTTAATTCCACAATATTGACAAGTGAAATTATCTCTTGAAAAAACACCTATTCTGCTTACTTTAAAGTCTCTGGTTTGTTTTTTCTTTACATTGTGCTTTAGTCTTATAACTGAAGGCATATTATAACAATCACCACCACCAGAATAAAAAACTTTGTTCTCATAATAGTGCAATGTGTCAGCTTTCCCAACTAACAACAATTTCATAGCCCTGGAAAGTTCACATACATTCAGTGGTTCGTAATCTAAATTCAGTAATAAAACCCTAGCCATATTTTTCATTATACCTTGATTTTTAAGGAAACACACGAGTAAAGTAAGAAAAATTGTATTGAGGTTATTATTATGAAATTAGATACTTTTTCCTTTAATGATGCTATAGATGTTCCTGGAATTGTCTTCGTTAAGTTTTCTGCTAAGTGGTGTGGTCCTTGTAAAGTATATGCACCAGTATTTGAAAAGTTTGCAGAAGAAAATCCTGATGTCAAATGTTACTCAGTTGATTGTGAAGAAAGTCCAGAATTAGCTGAAGAACATGGAATAATGTCTATCCCTATGACTTTGGTATTTGTTGATGGCAAGTTCGTAAAACAAAGACAAGGCAAATTAAGTGAAGAACAATTAACAGAATTAGCTCAGAAATGAAAAATATAATTGTAGTTGCTAGATATAATGAAGATATATCTTGGACAAACGATTATGAAAATGTAGTTATATACAATAAAGGTGAGGATATTGAAATTAAACATCCTACCATTATTTTAGATAACATTGGAAGAGAGGCACATACCTATCTTCAATATGTGATAGATAATTATAATTCTTTACCTGATATTGTAGCTTTTATGCAAGGAGATCCATTTTATCATTTATCACACTTATGGGAACAAACTCAAGCAAATCCAAATCTTTTTAATAATTATTTTTTTAATAATTTAGAAGATGGGTTTAGTAAGAATTGGTTTTATTCAAGGATGATGCATTGCGCTCCCCCACATTGTGTTGATTGGTTTAAAATGAGAGTGGATAAAGAAAATAAGGTGGATGTCGAAAATATGAAAATATTTTGGGCTGCTTGTTTTTCTGTCACTAAAGAGCAAATATTAACACGACCATATTCTTTTTATCAAGAATTACATGAACAGTTTGAAGTTGATGACAGATTTATAAGAAACTTTAACAGAACTGATTGGACACTTGCTCATTGGTTCGAACGATCATGGTATTACATTTTTAATGAATAAATCAAATGCAATAATAATACCAATTTATAATCCAGAAAATTTTCATTATCAAAATATAAAAAGATACAGGGAATTGTCTTTTGATGGGTTTGATATTATTGTTGTAGATAATCATTCAGACAAATGTGAGTATGTAGATTTAATTAAAGAATTAGATTTTGTTACATATGAATTGAATAGTCTTGGTAAAACATATGAGGCTGGGGCTTTGTTACATGTATATCTCAAGAAGAAATATGCAACTTATTTTCTGATTCAAGATTCTGTTGAAGTTTATGATTTTCAATTTATTAAAAGTTATTCCAATTTTTATGCAAATTATATTTTAATTTTGAAAGAATTCTTTCCAGCATTAAGTTGTTTTGATCAGAGCTTGCCAGAAAGACAATTCTTTGATGAGAGATTTGGATATCTCACATATTTATTAGACCATACACCAGGTTTCTTTGGGTGTAATTTTGCCTGTAAGAAACATCATTTAGATGCTTTGGTTTTGTCTAATATTTTGTCTAAAGAAAATTTACCTTATGATAAAGCTGGCTCTATGGCTTGGGAAAGAATATTTAGTGTAGGTTTTAGACATTTAAAATTTTCATGTAATTTTTTATTGTCTCGTAAAAATTCTTTTGTTTGCCCTTATTACAGAAAACATTTTTTCAATAGACAATAGAATCTATCTTTTCCAGGTTTACCATTCTCTTATTTATAATAATTACTATGAGATTTATCTTTAGGTGAGAATTATGAATCAAGAAACTTTAAATCAATTACATTTGATTATTACTGAATTAGAAGACACTGGAATGATGAGAGAAGCAGAAGAGCTTACTGATGTTTTTATCAAAGTAGCTAAGAAGAAAAAGAAGAGTTCAGGTAAAAACGTACCTAATAATCCTTCTTTGTGGTCAAGCTGCAAAGCACAAGCAAAGAAGAAATTTTCAGTTTATCCCTCAGCTTATGCGAATGGGTTCGCAAGCCGTCTTTATAAGCAAAAAGGTGGTACTTGGAGAAAAGAAAAGTAAAAAAGGTATGTGCATTTAATGTGTATAAAAATACATTATGGAAAAAATATGTGCACATTGTAAAAAATGCTTAGATACTTCATTGTTCTTCACACACAAGCAATCGAAGGACGGTTTTGGCTCTTGGTGTAAGCCTTGTTTAAAAGAAAGAAGAATTAAAAAAAGTAGAGAGGCAGGCATTGAACCCAAAAGAGTAGGTATCGATCCTGTAAAGCGAAAAATAAGCAATTTAAATTACAGAAAAAGAAAAGCCGAGTCATTTGTTTACACGATTACCGAAAAACTTTGTTCGAATTGTCAAAATATAAAACCTGTAGTTGATTTTAGAAAAGATATTTCGGGAGTGGACGGATATTCTTCAAAGTGCAAAAAGTGTCAATATGAAATTTGCACGGACTCTAGAAATGCATATGAATTGAAACATTGGGCTAAAAGATTATTTCTACACGCTAAAAAACACTCTAAGTATGATTTTGACATTGATGAAAAGTTTGTTTCAGAACTGTATGAAAAGCAACAAGGCAAATGCTTCTGGTTCAATGTAGATTTAAAACCATCAAATATTGCTAAATATCCTTGGCAGCCATCTTTAGATAGATTAGATAGAGAAAGAGGATATACAAAAGATAATGTTGTCTTAGCTTGTTATTCTGCAAACATAGGCAGGAACACAAGTGATGAGGCAACTTTTTCTTTATTTGTAGAAGATTTAAAGAAGGCA
>JACCDW010518273.1_pt1 | contig 19264 bp, 21 predicted proteins | sample 7449781 | NCBI WGS metagenome assembly JACCDW01 (sample SAMN15323449, study PRJNA562643) | freshwater metagenome | isolation source: river surface water | place: USA:Blue River Watershed | collected 2017-08-18
AATTTGAAAGCGGCATCGCTGTCGCGTAGTACTCGCTTGAGCCAGGCTTTCTGCGCAGCTCCGAGCTGCGTTTTGGAAGGTCCGTCAGGTTGGCCACTCGGATCACGGTAACTGCGGCCGTCTAAAAAGAAACACTCGATCTGCGCGATGCGCTTGCGGAAAAACACCCCTGGCGCCTCGGGCAGTCCATAGGCCGGATTCGCCCAATACTTCTTGAAAGTGGCGAGCCCCAACTCGCGCACGGGCGAGGTTCGATCCCCGTTATTCAAGCCGTAGTCATGATCGTCCCAGATCGCCCATTGAGGCACGCTACCCAACATGGCTTGCGCACTCGGCACGCTACGCTGCAATTGGTATTCGTGCTCGAAAGCCATGGGGGCGAGACTATCGATATAAACGTGATCTCCAACCCAGAAAAATCCGTCGGGTTGCGCCGCCGCAATGGCCTCAAAGATGGGCTGGCGGCCATCGAGAATGCGACGCGCACAAGAGCCGAAAGCCAACCGCAGCGGCGCATTGCCCGTCGGCAAGGTGCGGAACACTCTCGGCGAGCGCGCATAGCGGTCCGGCTTGCCATCGAGTAACACTCGGTAGGCATAGGAGGTTGCTGGCGAGAGCCCCTGCAGCGGTATGCGCACAATGTAATCTTGATCGGGACTTGCATCGATCGCGATGCTACGAGTGGCGCCCTTCAGCGTGAGATCCGTGGAGTACTCGACTTCGATCCGATGTGCATCGGATGCGCGCATCCAAATGATCGTGCTATCCGATGTGGTGTCGCCCAACATCGGTCCTTGCAAGATGCGAGGATAGGTCTGCGCACGCAGTAGCTCGAACCAGCCCGTGACGGCTGCGGCACCGAAAACCGTCATCGCACGTCGCCGCGACCAATCTTTCACGATCGACATCAGCAAACTCTCTCGAGATCTTCGAACGTCATCGAGTAGGCATGCTTCTCGTCAGCGGGATACTGCTCGGATGACACGAGGCGCCAGTTCGTCGGCTCAATGGGCGGGAAATAGGTGTCGCCACGCACGCTCGCGTGTACGCGCGTCAACACGATCCGCTCAGCTAACGGTAGTACGAGCCGGTAGATCTCGGCACCGCCGATAATCATCACCTCGGGCACCTCTCCGGCTGCGCGCAGCGCGGACTCGACATCAGGGACGATCGTTACCGCAGCATCGCCTACGGAGAAGTCGCGCTGTCGAGTCAGCACGATATTGTGCCGTTGCGGCAAAGGCCGTCCGATGGACTCGAACGTCTTGCGCCCCATGATCACCGGCTTGCCGAGGGTCTGTGCCTTGAAGCGCCGCAGATCCTCCGGCAGACGCCAAGGCAACTGACCGTCCAGACCGATGACGCCATCATCGGTCATCGCGACGATCAGAGTCACTCTCGGCGTCGCCATGAGTTGAGTCTAAGGTCTCGTGACTCAGCGCCGACGCGCCGTGCGCGACGATTTTTTCTTGGCCTTGGCTTTGGTCTTCGCTTTGGCCTTGGCCTTGGCTTTGCGTTTGGCCTTTTTCTTTTGGGCGGGTCGCTTGGCCGGCCACAACATCGTGCCGCGGCACTTCGGCGATCCACAGCGACAAGCGTAGATTTCATCGACGTTCGGCGGATCGTTCTTATCGCGACCGATCTCGTAGTCGTAGCCGAGCTCCTCACCCTTGGCGATGTCGCGCACCGCATCGATGAATACGCGACGCTCGGCGATGGCCGATTCACAGTTGCCGTCGCAGGAGTGATTGATATATCGCGCCGCATTTCCCTTGCGGCCACCATCGATCACGGTCTTACGATCAACGATGAAGAGAAAGGTGTGGTTGTCGTTCGGATCGTGCTCGGCGTAGCGATCGTCAGCCTCTTTATGCGAGATGCGCTCGCCAATGTATTCGATGATGCGAGTTCCCTTCGGAATTCGCTTGGCGGCGAAGACGCCCTTGCCATGAATCTTGGAATTGCGGACCTGAATCCACGGACTGGTTCGCATCAGGGGTATCGCCACGCAGTATCTCCCGGAACAATGATTTGAAAATCAAACAGCCACCGGCGCCTTGATCGCCGGATGGAATTGGTAGTTTCGAAACTCGAAGTCGTCGAACACGTAATCGAACAAGGTCGGTGGTTTGCGTCCGATCACGAGCTGCGGCAGCGGCAAAGGCTCCCGCGATAGCTGCAGATCGGCCTGCTCGAGATGGTTCGAATACAGATGGCAATCGCCACCGGTCCACACGAAGTCACCCACTTGCAGATCAACCTGCTGGGCGACCATATGCGTCAACAAGGCATAGGAGGCGATGTTGAACGGCACGCCGAGAAAGATATCGGCGCTGCGCTGATAGAGCTGGCACGACAAGCGACCATCGGCCACATAGAACTGAAAGAACGCGTGACACGGCATCAAGGCCATATCCGCCAACTCGCCCACGTTCCAAGCGCTCACGATGATGCGGCGTGAATCGGGTTGCTCGCGCAGCTGGCGCAACACTTCACTCATCTGATCGATCGAGCCGCCGTTCGGCGTTGGCCATGAGCGCCACTGCTTGCCGTAGACCGGGCCGAGCTCACCCTGCTCGTCGGCCCATTCATCCCAAATCGTTACGCCGTTCTCACGCAAGTAGCGCGTGTTGGTATCCCCTTTGAGGAACCACAGCAACTCGTGAACCACAGATTTCAGATGGATTTTTTTGGTGGTGACGAGCGGAAATCCGGCGCGCAGGTCGAAGCGCATCTGATAGCCAAACACGGACAAAGTCCCCGTGCCGGTGCGGTCCGTCTTGCGGGTTCCGTGCTCGCGCACGTGGCGCATGAAATCGAGGTACTGCTGCATAGCCTTAGGCGGTCAGTCGATTGCCCGAGGGCACATTGCGCCGATACGCGATGAGCATCAAAGCCACACCCGCGAGCAACATCGGCAAGGTGAGCACGTGACCCATGGTCAGCCAACCACCCGCGAGATACCCGATATGCGCATCCGGCAGGCGCCAGAACTCGACGATCAAGCGTCCCGAGGCATACATGATGAGAAAGAGTCCCGAGGGCGCCCACTGCGGTCGAGGCTTCGACGTGTACCACCACAAGACCGCCGCTAGCAGAGCGCCTTCGAGCAGAGCTTCGTAAAGCTGCGTGGGATGACGTGCAACGCCATCGACCAGCATGGCCCAAGGAACCTCGCCCGGCCGGCCCCAGAGCTCGCCGTTGATGAAGTTGCCGACACGCACAGCGAGGATGCCGATCCCCGGCAAGGCCGCCGCGAAGTCGAACACGTCGGCCACCTCACGACCACGACGCCGCGCAAACAACGCGAGCGCGACCAACACGCCAATGAGTCCGCCGTGGAAAGACATACCGCCTTCCCAGACGCGCAAGAGATACAGCGGATCTTCTAGCCAGAACTCCATCCCATAAAACAGGGTGTAGCCGATACGGCCGCCTAAGATGACACCCAGCATGGCGAAGAAGAGGAAATCGTCGACATCGACGACCTTCCAACTTGAGCCGGGCTGCGCGGCGCGGCGACGCGCCAACCACCATGCCACCGCGAAGGCGATGAGATACGTCAGGCCATACCATCGAACCTTGAGCGGGCCGAGCTCGAGCGCAACAGGATCAAAGCCGGGATAAACGAGCATGCCGCGATTCTACCCTCAGCTGCGCGTCACACGGCAGAAGAAAGACTTGAGATAGCGCGTCTCCGGGATGGCCGGATGCACCGGATGGTCCGGCGACTGCATGCCTTGATAAACGATCTGGACGTGGCGGTCGACATGACGGGCCGCCGATTGGATCGCCGTCTGCAGCGAATCGATCGCTAGATGATAAGAACACGAACAGCTGATCAGCAGACCCTCGTCCGACAGCACCCTCAGCGCCAGTTGATTCAACTTGCGGTAGGCGGCCTCGCCTTGGGGAATATCCTTGCGACGCTTGATGAACGCGGGCGGATCGACGACCACGACGTCATATCGTTCACCCGCCTCGGCAAGCTCCGCGAGCACATCGAAAGCGTCGCCTCGATGGGCGAAAAATTCCGGCGCAGCACCGGCGCGAGTCTGTCTTGCCACGTTGGCTTGCGCTCGGTCGAGAGCGGCAGCCGAGGCGTCGACGCAGTCGATGCGACTTGCGCCGAGCGAAGCCGCAGTCGCCGCCCAACCGCCCGCATAACAACAGACGTCGAGTACTCGAGCCCCGGCAGTCATGAAGCGGGCGAGCTGGCTTCGATTGAAAGCCTGATCGTAGAACCAACCCGTCTTTTGACCACCACCGAGCTCGGTCTCGAAAACGAGCTGCCCACAGTCTGCCGCCGACTCGACGACCTCCACCCGCTCGGGTGCGACACCCCAGGCGGTAGCGACTTCATCAGGCAAGCCTTCGAGCGCGCGTGCACCCCCGTCGTTCTTCCACAGCAACACGCGAGGACCCAAGACGCGACGTATCGCCTCCTCGATGAAGCTCTGCTGCTGATTCATCCCGGCGGTCGTCAACTGTCCGACGACGATATCGCCAAAGCGATCGAGCACGAGCCCAGGTAATCCGTCGGACTCACCGTAAACCCAGCGGTAATGCGGTGAGCGATAAACTCGGTCGCGCCAAGCCAACGCCCGTCTCAGCCTCGCCGCAAACCAATCGATGTCGATGGTCTCGGCCTCGCGCGAGAGCAAGCGCGCTGCGATCAGAGTCGACGGATTGATATAGGCGGTGCCGAGCGTTTGGCCACGCTGATCTTGCACGGTCACGAGCTGCCCAAGCTCGAAACTCGTCAACGGCGTCTGGCTGGTATCGATCTCGTTGCTGAAGATCCAGAGATGCCCGGCGCGCAGACGGCGCTCCTCGCCCCGGCGCAGGCGCAATAACGGTCGGGAACTCAAGGGATACTCCGCGCGATCTGCAATCGCGCCGATGTTACCGGATCGGCAGACCCTTCAGGGCTCGCTCGCGTCGCGCGCTCATCTCCGCATTCAATTCCTTCATGGCATCGGAACCTGTCGAGACACACAAGAAAGGAAAGAGCCCGTGCAGGATGCAAGCGATGCCTGCGATCAACATCCGGAAGCCAAAAGACGTGGCCTGCACCAGATGACCGAAGTAGGTCTCGCCGACGCTGGCAGGATGGGCGGTAAAGAGGCGTGACAACATGGCCTTCAAGATAATCGGGGCGTTGCGAGACAGGGTTGCGAAGATCGAGCTGTCGCTCCGATAGAGAGCAATTTTGTTTCTTCAAATACAGTTTTTATGTAAATTCGTATCATGGACAAACTCGATAAACGAATTTTGGACTTACTGCAGAAGGATGCGGACCTGACTGCCGCAGACATCGCCGAACGGGTTGGTCTCTCCAAAGCGCCCTGCTGGCGTCGGATCCAGCGCCTACGCGAACGCGGCATCATCAAGCGCACCGTCGCACTGCTAGACGCGCGAGCGCTCAATGTGGGCACGACCGTTTTCGTGACCATCAAGGCACCCAGTCATAGCGCAGGCTGGTTCGACAAATTCGCCAAGGTGATCCGCGATCTACCCGAAGTCACCGAGCTGCATCGCATGAGCGGAGATGTGGATTATCTGTTGCGGGTCGTGGTCCCGGACATCGATGGCTACGATGCCGTCTACAAGAAGCTCATCAGCGCACTCGAAATGCTCGACGTCAGCGCGAGCTTCTCGCTCGAGACGATCAAGTCGACGACGGCTTTGCCCCTGCACTACGCAAAAGCGGAGTGAGTCTGTGGCGTATCGCGGCGGTGAGCGCCGCGAATGCCTCGGGCTCGAAAGCCGGTGCAGCGGCCCAGTCATAAGCCCAAGGGTGGGCCACATCGAGCGGTGCCGTTTCATTGGCATACCGTGGCACCAGATGCGCATGCAACGCGGGCTCCAGATTGCCGAACATCGCGTAATTGATGCGGATAGCCCCTGTCTCTGCGAGCAAAGCATCACCCAGCGCCGCCATATCCGAGAGAAATTGAGATCTTGCGATCGCGTCAAAATCGTTCAGATGCGGCACGACCGGGTCGGGTAATAACAGGCAATAGCCACGGAGAAACTGGCGCTCGCCAAACACAGCCCAACCCGAGGGAAGCCGCGCAATGAATGTCGGATCACGCCCCTCGCGCAGCGCTTCAACACGTCGGTGGATGGCCGTGCTCACGAGGTCACCGACGGTTCACGAAAGATGAAATACACCGCACCCAAGATACACAGGGCGGCCCAAAGATAATCGAGCCGTAGTGGCTGTTTCATATACAGCCAGGCAAAAGGCACAAACACGGAGAGCGTGATGACCTCCTGCAAAATCTTCAACTGTGCCAGTGACAGCTCTGTATATCCGATGCGATTGGCGGGAACCTGCAATAGATACTCGAACAACGCGATCCCCCAACTGAGCAAGGCGGCGATCCACCACGGCTTGTCGTTGAGGTTTTTGAGATGGGCGTACCAAGCGAACGTCATGAAGATGTTCGATAGGACGAGTAGTCCAACGGTGGTAACGATAACGGGCATGCTTACTCCGAATCGAGCCCCAAGGATTGCAGTGTAGCCATGGTCGTGGCGGGATCGCGATGGACAAAGGCCTGCCAACCGCGCGCCACGGCCGCCTCAATGTTCTCGGGGCGATCGTCGATGAAGATGGTCGTATCGGGCGACAAACCGAAACGCCGCTCCGCTTCGACATAAATTCGGTTATCGGGTTTCATCACGCCGGCCACATCCGAACGCAACACATCCATGGCGTAGTGGTGCAAACCCACGACCTGCTCGAGATGAGACCAGTGCAAGTCACCAACGTTCGTCAGCAGAAAAATCCGATGACGTCGACGTAATCGCTCAGCCAATTGCAGCATCGTCGCTTCGGGTCGCAGCATGTCGACCCAAGCCGCTTGCAGGGCTGGCATCGAGATAGGCTCCGGCGCGAGCGCAGCAATTTGCTGCAGCAGTTGCGCGCCGTCCACGCGACCCGTCTCGTGACCAGTGAGATCGATGCGACTCGTCACGTCCTCTAGCGTTCGTGCCGCCCCACCATGCGCACGCAACAAGCCGATCAGACGCTCCGGCTGCAGCGCGACCAGTACCCGACCGATGTCGAAAACTACATCGACCATGCTCGTAGCTCACCCTGCCCGCCCTGGCCCAGTGTCATCGTCACCGCGAAAGGAACTGCATCAACGGCCGTGCAGTATGCAAAGTCCTCAAGTGGGGCCCAGTCGGCAGCAGGATCAAAGAATTTATCGGCAGCGGGTGCTGCGCGCAGACGGTCCAGCCAGTCTGACGGGTCGAGGGACTCTCCGCGCAGACCCGCGAGCAAGGCTTCGCGGCAGAGATCATCTTCGACACAGCGCTCGCGAGCCTCGTGACCCATCGCGATGATCGTGACTTCCGCTGGCTGCAATGCACGCACTGCGGCAATCGTCGCCGACAAATTCACGAGCGCACCGGTGAACACGCGATCCGCGACGGCAAATGCGGCTGTCAGACCTTGCGTACCGGCATGCGTCGTATGGATCAAGGTTCGACCCTGCAACGATTCACGCAATACTTCGGTCGGCGAATTGCCGCAATCAAACCCGGGCAGCTTCCGTGCATGCCTCTCGCCAACGAGCAGCGATGCGGGATCAGCCGCCTTCATGGCACGAGCAACTTCGACATCAGCGACGGGGACCACTCGCACAGCGCCCGCTGCGAGCGCATGCGCAATCACCGAACAGGCGCGAAAGACGTCGATGACGATTGCAACGCCCCTTGCGGACGCGGCGCCGGCAACGAAGTCAGCCGAGTGCAGCAGCATCTGATCCGAGTTCGGCTAGCGCTCGATTGCGAGCACGCTGCCACGATCGTGACGTGTCGCATTCACCGAGACCACGGTCGCTTTCGGAAAGAAATTGAATTCCGATGCGCTAGCCCAAGTGTAGGCACCCATCGCCCGACCGACAATCAGATCGCCCGGCTCCAGTTCCGGTAACAAAATATTCTCGGAGATCACATCGATGCTGTCACAAGTGGGTCCGGCCAAAACCGAGGGATGACGCTTACCGCGCTTGAGAGCCTCGATCGGATAGCGTGCGTGGTCGAATAATTGACCGCTATACGATCCGTACAAGCCGTCATCGAGGTAATACCACCAAAGCCCCTCGCGCTCGGCGCGACCCATGACCGAGGCGACACCAATCGCCGCGGGGCCGGCGATATAACGACCTGGCTCGGCAAGAACACGCACACGCTTCGGCAGCTTCGCAAGCGCTGCGCGTATCGGTGCGCAGAACTCATGAATGATCGGAGCACGCTGCGAGTAATCGATCGGAAAACCACCGCCTATATCCAGCGTGTCACAGGGACCGAGTTTCTCACGCCGTGCCACGGCGAGTAGCCGCGCACACGCATCGATCGCCTCGACGTGCTTCGATGGGTCCGCGGCTTGCGAGCCCACGTGGAAAGAGAGTCCTCGGACGGTGAGCCCAAGGTCATGCGCTTTACGCGCGAGCGCGAGCAGGTTTTCGGGATCGCAGCCGAATTTCCGAGAGAGATCGCAAACGGCACCCGGACTACGGAACGACACCCGCAACAACACCTCAGCCTCATCGGCATAGGGCACGAATTTGCGCAACTCGTCAGGGTTGTCGGCAACGAATACTTTGACACCGCGCGCGAGCGCCGAACGGATATCGATGTCGCGCTTGATCGGGTGCGTGTGGATACACAGGCGCGGATCGGCGCCGAGCTTGGCAACAAGCTCGACCTCACCGGTCGTCGCCAAATCGAGAAAACCACCCTCGGCAAGCACCGTTTGAACCACTGCCGGATGCGGCAAAGGCTTCAGCGCATAGTGAAGATCGACTCCGGGCAGCGCGCGCTGCAAACCGCGGTACTGCTGACGGATCCGCTCGCAATCGATGATCAGGAGCGGCGAGCCGAACTCGCGCACCAGACGTCGAATCTCTCGCGGCACAAAAGGATCGATCATGATGATGGGCACCTAAAACAAAATGGAAAGGGAGTCAGCGTGCCGCGGCACGACCGAGACGATCGCGCACGGCATCCCACTCGGGACTCGCGGGGACCTGCTCGATGAGGATACGCGCTGCGTTTTCTTTGTCGAGCGCGCGCAAATTGGCGTAAAGATCATGCGCGTAATCCGCGGCTGACGTCGGCGCCTGCAACCAACGGCGCACGTGCGGCGGCGCGGCGCCACACGCGAGCACCCAACGAGTCTCTGGCGCGCGACGCGCTAGCACCACCACGGCCTCGCCTGAGGCATTGCTGGACTCGATCCGAGCATTGAGTGCATCTGGTGCAACCAGCTCGACGGGCGTTTGCGGTGCGTAATGCTGCGGAGTCGAACCCGGAACACGCGGCGCAACCGTGCTCGCACCCTCGGCAAGCGGACCGATCAGCGCTTCGAGCTGCTGCCTGCCGATGATGCCCGGTCGCAAGATGCGCGGTGGTGTTTCGAGCAATGAGAGGATCGTCGATTCGACGCCGACCTCGCAGTCGCCGCCTTCGAGGATCGTCACGCCCTGCGGAAACTCCTCGCGGACGTGCTCGGCACGCGTTGGCGAGACGCGACCGTAGCGATTGGCCGAGGGTGCTGCGATGCCACCGCCGAAAGCCCGTAGCAATCGTTGCGCCACGGGATGACTCGGCACGCGAACCGCGATGCTCTGCTGACCGCCAGTCAACACAGGTGAGACCTGTGCGGCGCGCGGCAGCACCAAAGTCAGCGGACCCGGCCAGAAATGTCGCGCGAGTTGCTCGACCTGCGCCGCGATCGACGCTGGCAACTCACCCACCCAGTGCGAGAGCTTCGTGGCGTCAGCCAAATGCAGAATCAAAGGATGATCGGTTGGACGACCCTTCGCCTGATACACGCGCAAGAGCGCCGCAGGATTAGCCGCATCGGCACCAAGCCCGTACACCGTCTCGGTCGGAAAGGCCACGAGCTCGCCCGCGCGCAGCGCAGTGACTGCAGCTGCGATCTCGGCGTCGCTCGCTTCGATGGGGGCGTTCATCGGACGATTTTACCCGAGGGTCGTCTCTGGGGCGGCAAACTCCCGCGCGAGTTCAACGATACTCTGCGGTGCCGACCCTTCGGCCTTGTTGTTGACGATGATGGTCACGTCCTGTCCCGCAGCAAGCGAGCGCCTCGCGAGCGCAACGATTTTTTGGCGCGCTGACGGATCCGGATCGACCAAACGATCAAAAGGCGCGTAGGCCGCCTTCGCGCCTTCGTAGCTACGGCCTGGCGCCAGTAACCATCGAATGACGAGCGGACTGCTCGGCTGCGCGAACTCCGCAGCGCATTCACCCTGTAGTTCGATCGAAGGCATACGCGGGTGCTGCGCATGACCGTGCACCGCACCCACCGTGCGCAACATCTGTTGGTAGTCGACGCCTAGCATCTCGGGGTCACGCCATTCGACGGCGTAGGTCACATCGTCGGGCAGTGCTCTTAGAAACTCGTACAACCGCTGCAGTAACTCCCGTCGATAGCCGAGTACCCGTGCGCCGAGTGGCGAGAACTGGAACAGCACGACCCCCAAGGTTTCGCCAAGTGCGCGTCGTGCCGGATCGATCACATGTCGGATCGCATGATCGGCGTCCAAAAAAACATCGGGAACGCCCTCGAGGTAGGCCGGGCGGCGGGCCGACTTCGGCAACATCAGAGCAGCATGCGCTTTCAACAAAAAACGAAAATCGGCGCTCACGGCTTTGCGCATTCTCGACAGCGTCTCCGCATCGAGCGGTCGGTAATAACTGCGATCGACGCCGACCGAGCGAAACAAAGGGTGCGCCGCATAGGCTGCCAAACCCTGCCGCGCCAGCGTCGACTCATCGTATTCGTCGGCGTAGACGAGCCCTTGCCAGCCAGAAAAGGACCACGTCGAGGTTCCCATGCGCAATCGCGCAGGCAAACGTTCGGCGAGTGCTCGATATTGCTCGGCCGTGGTGGCGGCAGCGACTCTCGAGGACTTACCCGAGCGACGCGCCTCTGCTCGACCGGCTTCAGGCGCTATCGGTTCGCCGAAAAGATCGAGCTCGGTCAAAGCGTCAGCGAGGCACCAAAGGCCGCGCGGTAACGCGTCGCGAACTCCTCGCGGGAGAAACGATGGTTCTGCGTGCCGTGCTGCGCGATCTTGATCGAACCCATCAACGAAGCGATGCGTCCGGTCGTCTCCCAGTCGAGCCCTCGCTGCAGGCCAAACAGCAAACCGCCGCGATAGGCATCGCCGCAACCGGTGGGGTCAGACACTTTTTCAGGCGCCACCGAAGGAATCTCGATGAGTTTGCCCTCGGCATGAATGTGCGACCCGGCAGCACCGCGCGTCACGATCAAGGCCGCGACTTTCGAGGCGATCTCTTCCAACGACCACCCGGTACGCTCGACGAGCAAACTCGCCTCGTAATCATTGACGGCCACCCAACGCGCTTGCCCAATGAGCGTGCGCAGATCGTCGGCGCCGAGCAGTGTCATGGCCTGACCCGGATCGAAGACGAAAGGGATGCCTGCTGCCGCGAACTGCGCTGCATGCTCGAGCATGCCCACGTGGCTCTCAGGGGCCACGATGCCAAGATCGATCCCGGCATTCTTCGGCACGCGATTGACGTGCGCGTGATTCATCGCACCCGGATGAAACGCCGTGATTTGGTTGTTATCGGCGTCGGTCGTGATGTACGCCTGTGCCGTATATTCGTCTTCGAGCTGTCGAATGTGATCTAGCGGCAGACCGCAGTCTTGCATCCAAGCGCGGTAGGGACCGAAATCCATGCCGACGGTCGCCATCACCTTGCCTTCGCCGCCCAAGAGCTTGAGGTTGTAGGCGATATTGCCGGCGCAACCGCCGAAATTACGACGCAAGCCCGGCACGAGGAACGCCACATTCAACATGTGGATACGATCGGCGAGGATGTGATCTTTGAAGTGACCTTCGAAGACCATGACGGTGTCGTAGGCCACCGAACCACAAATGAGTGCCGCCATATCGAGTCTCCGTCCCGCCGCGCGGGGATCAATAATCGAACAACACCAGCGCCCAAACGACGCCGAGTAAAGCAAAAGAAGTGAAGACGGCGGCAGAGCCGATATCTTTGGCGAGCCCCGAGAGCGCGTGACGCTCAAGACCAATCCGATCGACCGTCGCCTCAACGGCGCTGTTAAGCAACTCGACGATCAGCACGATGAAAATCGGCCCGACGAGAAGTGCGCGCTCCACGCCGTTCTCGCCAAGCCAAAGCCCGAGCGGAAAGAGCAGCACACAGAGTGCCAACTCCTGCCGAAAGGCGGCTTCCTCGCGATACGCACCGACGAAGCCCTTCCAGCTGTTGCCGAATGCGCGCAACAGCCGGATGAAGCCGGTCGGCTTAGGTCGATCTGTTGGCCTCGATCCACTCACGCTGCGGAGTTTACCGGCTTCCAGGTCAGATCAAGCTGTTTTGCAGCACGAACGTCATCGAGCCGGCGCACCGGCATGGTGTGCGGCGCCGTTTTCAGGGTCGATGCATCAGCCTGCGCCTCACCGAGGATGATCGTCATGGCCTCGACGAAGGCATCGAGCGTTTCACGACTCTCGGTTTCGGTTGGCTCGATGAGCAAACATTCCGGGACCAACAAGGGGAAGTAGGTCGTCGGCGCATGGAAACCGTAATCGAGCAAACGCTTGGCGATATCCATCGCGGTCACGTTGAGCTCCTTCGCCTGACGCTTCATGGTCACGATGAATTCGTGGCTCGCGCGTCGCTCGGGATAAGCGAGATCAAAACCCGCCTGACGCAGGCGTGCCATGACGTAGTTGGCGTTCAGCGTGGCGTATTCGCCCACTCGACTCATGCCTTCGCGACCCAACATGCGCATGTAGATGTAGGCGCGCAGCAATACGCCCGCATTACCCATGAACGCCGACAAGCGACCAATCGACTGCGGGCGATCTGCCTCGGAGAGCCAGCGGTATTGATCGCCGTCGCGACCCACGATCGGCACGGGCAAGAACGGCTCGAGTCGCGCGCTAACACCCACGGCACCAGCGCCCGGCCCACCGCCGCCGTGCGGCGTGGAAAAGGTTTTGTGCAGGTTCATGTGAATGACGTCGAAGCCCATGTCACCCGGGCGCACCTTGCCGAGGATCGCGTTGAGATTGGCGCCATCGTAGTAGAGCAAACCGCCGGCGCCGTGCACGAGCTTGGCGACCTGTTCGATCTTGCGCTCGAACACACCGAGCGTCGACGGGTTGGTCAGCATGATGCCCGCCGTATTCGGTCCAACCGCCTTGGCCAACGCATCGAGATCGACGTCACCCTGAGCATCGACCGGTATTTCTTTGACGATGCAACCGCACATCGTGGCCGTCGCAGGATTCGTACCGTGCGCCGCCTCGGGAACGATGATCTCGTTGCGCGCCAGATCGCCGCGAGCACGGTGATAGGCACGGATCATCGCAACACCCGCGAACTCACCGTGCGCTCCGGCCATCGGGTTCAGCGACACCGCCTTCATGCCCGTAACTTCCTTCAGCATCTCCTGCAGTTCGAACATGCAAGACAGGAAGCCCTGACCTTGAGAATCCGGGGCGAGCGGATGACGCGCCAGGAACTCCGGCAGCATCGCGTATTGGTTACAGGCTTTCGGGTTGTACTTCATCGTGCACGAACCGAGCGGATAGAAGTTCGTGTCGATCGAGAAGTTCAGTTGCGACAAACGGGTGAAGTGGCGGACGGCATCGAGCTCACTCACCTCCGGCAACATCGGCGCCTGACGGCGGCGCAAAGCGGCCGGAATCGTCGCGACGGCCGAGTCGACATCGGCACCCGGCGGTTGCTGCACGGTCGCACTGCGACCCGAGCGTGAATATTCGAAAATCGATTTTTCGAGAATCTGATTCATGGGTTCGTTCTCCTTAGGCCGCACGGACCTTTTGCACGGCGGCGCCGAGGGCAGCGGCATAGCGAGCAAGATCACCCGCGGTCTTGGTTTCCGTCGCACAGACGAGCAGCGCCGAGCCGAGCTCGGGATAATCCGCCGACAAATCGAAACCACCCAAGATACCTTGCGCCTCGAGCTCACGCAGCACAGCGGCTGCCGGTCGATCGAGCAACAAAACGGCCTCGTGGAAACGCGGCCCATTGAAAGCTGCGCGCACTCCTTTGACTTGGGTCAGCGCTTCGACGAGCTCGCTGCTGCGCTGCATGGAAGCCGCGGCCACCTTCGCCAAGCCCTGCGGACCGATCAAGGTCATGTAGATGGTCGCCGCCGTCATCAGCAGACCCTGATTGGTGCAGATGTTCGATGTGGCCTTGCCACGACGAATGTGCTGCTCGCGCGCCTGCAGCGTCAGCGTGTAGCCCGGCTTACCATCGAGATCGACCGTACGACCGACGATGCGTCCCGGCATCGAGCGGACGTATTCCATGCGCGTCGTCATAAAACCAAAATACGGCCCGCCCGAAGAGAGCGGCACACCGAGCGGCTGACCTTCACCGACACAGATGTCGGCGCCAGTCTTGCCCCATTCACCGGGCGGCTTCAACAAAGCCAGCGACGTCGGATTGACCACGGCGATGACGAGCATGCCCTGCTCGTGAGCCCAATCGGTCAGCGTATCGACATCCTCGAGCTGTCCAAAGAAATTCGGCTGCTGGATCACGAGCGCGGCGATATCTTCGCCGGCAAACGCCGCAAGCGCCTCACGATCAATGCAACCGTCTTCACGACGATAGGCCACCGTTTCGAATCGCAAGCCCTGATTACCCGCAGTGCTGATGGCCACGCGACGATAGTTCGGGTTCACCGTCGAGGGCACGAGTACTCGCAAGCTCTTGGACTTGCGATGAGCGCGCACCGCCATCAGTGCTGCCTCCGCTACCGCCGAGCCACCGTCATAGAGCGAGGCGTTCGAGACTTCCATGCCGGTAAGGCTCGAAATCATCGTTTGGTATTCGTAGATCAACTGCAGCGTGCCCTGACTCGCTTCGGCCTGATACGGCGTGTAGGCACTGTAGAACTCGCCGCGCGTGGTGATCGCCCAAACGGCCGACGGAATGTGATGCTCGTAGGCACCCGCGCCGATGAACGATAGCGGACGACCGTCAAGTCGTGCGCGCTCGCTCATCAAGCGTCCGATCTCCATCTCCGAGAGCCCCTCGGGAATGCCGTCGAGACCCTGGATGCGCAAGCTCGCCGGAATCTCATCGAAGAGCGCGTCGATCGACGGCGCCCCGATGGTCGCGAGCATCTCGCGAACGTCCTGCTCCGTATGCGGAATGAACGGCATGATCAGCCCCCCTCAGCCGCGAGCACAGCCGAGTAGGCACCCGCATCGAGCAGTGCATCGAGACCCGAGGCCGATGCGGGCTGTACGCGATAGAGCCAACCCTTGCCGTAGCAGTCTTCATTGATGAGCTCAGGGCTACCCGACAACGACTCGTTGACTTCCACGACCGTGCCGGCCACGGGGGAATAGACATCGCTTGCCGCTTTGACCGATTCGACCACGGCGCAAGCACCGCCGATCTCTAGGGACGTGCCGAGTTGCGGCACATCGACGAAGACGAGATCGCCGAGCGCGTGCTGCGCGTGATCGGTGATGCCGACCTCGATGCGTCCGTCCGGCAGTGTGCGGGCCCATTCGTGGGATTTAGCGTAGCGCAGATCAGCAGGGACTTGGCTCATGGAGATACTCCTCAAAGGCTAATGAGAGCGCGTCCGTGACGGACGAAGGGCAACTTCACGACTCGAGCCGCGAGCAACTTGCCGCGGATGTCGACTTGTACGGTCTCGCCCGTGGCGCGTGGCACTCGGGCAAAAGCGATGGAACGCTCCAGGGTGGGCGAGAACGTGCCACTCGTGACCTCACCTTCGCCGACACCCGGCACCACCACCTTCTGGTGGGAACGCAGCACGCCGCGATCTTCGAGTAGCAGTCCCACGAGTTTCATCGGTGAACCACCGGCCTTGCGAATCGCCTCAAGCGCCGCGCGCCCGACGAAATCGCGCTCAACAGGCTCGAAGGCAACGGTCCAACTCAGACCCGACTCGAGCGGATGTCGCGTCTCGTCCATATCATTGCCATAGAGATTCATACCCGCTTCAAGCCGCAGCGTATCGCGCGCGCCAAGGCCACAGCTCGCGACACCCGCCGCGTTAAGCGCCTTCCACACCGACTCGGCCTCTGCCGCCGGTATCACGATTTCGAAGCCGTCCTCACCGGTATAGCCCGTGCGTGCCACGAACCATTCTCCGCAGACGGCACCAAAGAAAGGCTCGAGCAACAAAGCGCGTTCACGATCTTGCGGTTCGAGCAGGTCGGCGACTGCGTTGCGCGCTTTGGGACCTTGAACGGCGATCATGGCGAGATCACCACGCTCGATAATCTGAACGTCGAGCCCCCAATCCGCCGCGCAACGCCGCATCCACGCGAGATCCTTATCGCGCGTGCCAGCGTTCACGACGATACGGAAGTGACTCTCGGTCAAAAAATAAATGATCAGATCGTCGATGACGCCGCCGGTCTCGTTGAGCATGCAGCTGTAGAGCGCCTTGCCCGCAATACGCAATTTACCGACATCATTGGCGACGAGACGCGAGAGAAACGCGCGGGTGGCCGTCCCGTGCAAATCGACCACACACATGTGCGACACATCGAACATACCCGCATCACGTCGTACGTGGTGGTGCTCTTCGATCTGCGAACCGTAGTGGACCGGCATATCCCAGCCGCCGAAGTCGACCATGCGTGCGCCTTGCGCGACGTGCAGATCGTGTAGAGGTGTCTTGCGTCCCATGCTCTGTGCCCTCCCCGAGCCGACAGACTCGGGCCAAAAAAAAGAGCGGCGGAGGCCTCTCGACCCCCGCCGCCCCTCTGTCCTTGAACCTGAGAGATCGGGTACTTGCCGTACCGCTCCCCTTCGGTGGGCCTCAACCGAGGCCACTCTCCAGAATTCGCCTGCGACCTGCCGTTCTTTTGCCTGAGCGTTTCCGGGCGGAAACTTGCGCCTTCGGCGTCCGAAACGACCCCGGGCGGGGTGCTCGAATCTCTCCGGCAAGGTCTGATAACGCGAACGCGTCAGATCATAGCAGTCCGCACGGCTGCGCGGCGTCTGACTTAAACTGTTCGGCGTCCAAACAGGAGCTCTCCGATGCGTTCCCGCCTTTCGAGCCTGAAGTCGTTCGCCGCCCTTCTTTTAAGCCTGGTCGTCATTCCGATCGGTATGGCCACCGAGCGCACCTCGCAGGATCGGTCGGCGGCTGCCCAGCAGCTCTACGCCCTGTTCGAGCGAACTTGGGAGGCGGAACTCGCGGCGGACCCGCAAAGCGCAACCTATTTGGGCGACACCCGCTACAACGACCGATGGACCGACCTGTCCGTTGCCGCCATCGAGCGACGGGTAGCGGCCGATCGAACCACGCTACAGTCGCTCGCCGCCATACCGCGCACTGCACTCACGCCGGCCGAGCAACTCGACTACGACCTCTTCGAGCGCGAATACCGGCAACGCCTCGCGACGGTACCGTTCAAGCCGTGGCTCTATCGGATCGATCATCAAGGCGGGATCCAGACACTCTCCGAAATCACGGAATTGCTGCCCTTCCAATCGGTGAAGGACTACGAGGATTGGATTGCGCGTCTCAATGGCGTCGGCACCCTTGTCGATCAACACATCGCACTACTCGATCTCGCCGTTCGAGAGGGTCGCACGCAGCCGCGCGTGATCATGCAAAGAATTCCGGCACAGCTTGCGCTTCAGAACGTCTCGAAGCCCGAGGAGAGTCCGTTCTACGCGCCGTTCCGTCGTTTCCCGGATCACATCGACGCCGCCACTCGCGAACGTTTGAATGCAGCCGCTCTGCGCGCCATCGACACCGTCGTGCTGCCGGCTTATCGGCGCTTCACGAACGCCTTCGAGCAACGATACTTACCCGCGACGCGCGACAGCGTCGGCATCTCGGCAACACCTGAGGGCGGTGACTTCTACCGTGAGCGTATCGCCTATCACACCACGAGCAGCGCGCTGACCGCCGAGGAGATTCACGCGATCGGGCTATCTGAAGTCGCGCGCATCCGTAGCGAAATGCTCGCGATCAAAGATCGCGTCGGTTTCAAAGGGTCACTGCAAGAGTTCTTCGTGTTTTTACGCACCGACCCGCAGTTCTATTACTCGACGCCGGAAGCGCTGTTCGAAGCTTATCAAGCCGTATCCAAGCGTATTGATCCGGGCCTCGTGAAGCTCTTCGGCAAACTCCCGCGTACTCCCTACGGTGTGCGCGCCATACCGCGCACCAGCGCGCCGAACACGACGACGGCGTATTACCAACCGCCCGCGGCCGATGGCACGCGGCCCGGCTTCTACTACGTGAATCTGTATCGCCCGGAAGTGCGCCCGAAATACGAGATGGAGGTGCTGTCGGTACACGAGGCGGTACCTGGCCATCATCTGCAGATTGCGCTGGCCATGGAGCAAGCCGCCATGCCGCAGTTTCGGCGCAATGCCGGTTACACCGCCTACGTCGAGGGCTGGGCGCTCTACTCAGAAAGTCTCGGCGAAGAACTCGGTCTCTATCAGGACCCTTACTCCAAGTTCGGGCAACTGACCTACGACATGTGGCGGGCTGTACGGCTCGTCGTCGATACGGGGCTGCACGCCAAAGGCTGGAGCCGCGCACAGGCGATTGAGTTCTTCAAGGACAACGCCGCCAAGACCGAAGCCGATATCATCAATGAAATCGACCGCTACATCGCCTGGCCAGGCCAAGCGCTGGCCTACAAGATCGGGCAGTTGCGTATCCAGGCTCTGCGGCGTGAGGCCGAACAACGACTCGGCGAGCGTTTTGATATCCGCGCCTTCCACGACGTGGTGCTCGAGAGCGGCGCCGTGCCACTCGATGTGATGGAAGGTAAAGTGCGCGACTGGATAGCGAGGAAGGCACCATGATCCAGCGACGAGCGAGTGTGGCAACCCGGGTAGGCGGCGTCCGTGTCGGCGGCGGTGCCCCGATCGTCGTGCAATCGATGACCAACACCGATACCGCGGATATCGAATCCACGGTCACCCAAGTGCGCGCGCTCGCTCGCGCGGGTTCGGAACTCGTCCGGGTCACCGTCAACACCGAAGAGGCTGCGGCCGCTGTACCGCACATCCGCGATCGTCTCGCTCAACAGGGCGTCCACGTTCCGTTGATCGGCGACTTTCATTTCAATGGTCACAAACTCCTCAAAGCGCATCCCGCCTGCGCCGAGGCGCTCGCCAAATACCGCATCAACCCGGGCAATGTCGGCCGCGGCAGCAAGCG
>JACCDW010348165.1_pt1 | contig 19263 bp, 22 predicted proteins | sample 7449781 | NCBI WGS metagenome assembly JACCDW01 (sample SAMN15323449, study PRJNA562643) | freshwater metagenome | isolation source: river surface water | place: USA:Blue River Watershed | collected 2017-08-18
CTCCGACACCAACTCCTACCGCCACACCTACGTCAACTCCTACCCCTACGCCAACAGATACACCTACACCAACTCCTACAGCGACTCCCACCCCTACACCAACAGACACACCTACTCCAACCCCTACGCCAACAGATACACCTACACCAACTCCTACCCCTACGCCAACAGATACACCTACTCCAACTCCTACTCCTACGGCAACGCCAACACCTACTCCACCTACAAGTATGTGTTTAGATTTTACAGTTGAATACGCAACACAAGTACCTTCAGAATGTGGTGATCCTGGTGAAAATTATGATAGTATAAGCACAATAACAGTGACATTATATGATTCACCTGGAGGGACACCAATTAATGCAACAGAAAATATAACAGTCACAATAGAAGGGGTAAGAACAGGTGATTGTATTGGATACCCATATCCAAATTATGTAAATGTGTTAATTCCAAATGGATCAAGTTCAGGATCAATAACAGGTGTTACAAGTGGACATTACATTGCTGAATGTGATAGTACATGTGATCCATATACAATAAGTTATGATTTTATTAGTTATACCACACCAAGTGGATATGTACAATGTCCCACACCAACTCCAACTCCGACCCCTACACCAACCCCTACACCAACATTAGCACCATCTTTTTGTTCTGATATAACAGTATCACAACTTGATATTGATGATGCAACAGGAAATACAATAAATCCTTCATTGAATGGTGCAGTTTTCTTTGATGCGGTTGATTATAACGGAAACCCAATACAAATAACAGGATATACCGCAGGTAATATAACAACAAATTGTTTGATGTCTATAACATCTTCAGGAACATATTATAAAGATAACTCACAATACTTAGGTTACTCATTTGCAACATTATCTTCAAATCCATGTACCGATAATAATGATTGTAGTGGAAGTTAAAATAAAAAAAATAATATTTATAACATATGAGTTTTTTAAATAGTAATAATTCAGAGTTTTTATCAGCAAGAATTACCCAAAGAGGTAGAAATGCTATTGCTAAGGGTAGTTTTAATATTGAATATTTCCAAGTAGGAGATTCTGAATTTGATTACACAACTCCATTTACAGGATTAACAGGTCAAACAGCACACCAAAAAGTATTATCACCAATTGAAAAAGAATGTGGTGTTAAATACCCATATAAATTAGATACAAGTTCAACTACTACAACATATGGTAATCCAATACAAAATTCTGTAACAAATACAATAAGAAACATTATGGGACCAGCAGGATTCGTTTCAAATTATATTGAATATGATAATGTTACTTGTATAGGAACAACAGTTGAATGTGGTGTTGAAGAGATAAGTTTAACAGCTTTAAGTGGAACAACAACTTTAGTTGTACCAAGTGGAAATACGTTTGTTGATTGTGAATATATCACAGTTGTATTAGATAGATTTAACGGACCCACACCAACACTTACAGGTCAAACAAACAGTTATGTTTATAAAATTGTATCAATAACAACAGGAACAACTCAAAACGTTTTAACATTAGATAGAAAAACAGTTAACTTATCAAGTTTGTCAGGATATGCTCAGGTTATTTGTAATGATTGTGAACAAGAATTTCCAAATACAACCGAAATTGCCGACGTATGTTTACCTGAACCAGTTGATTTTTCAGGACAATTAAATTCTTGGACAATGAATATTGTTTGGGATGATAAACCAATTGGGTCAGATTATAGTGGTGAAGATGAAACTTTAACAGGATTTACAAGTAATCAATTTGTATCAACAAAAGAATTCTTGGGATACAATTCCAATTCACAAATATTCACAAATTTTACAGGAGGAACAATATCGAACCCAACATCATTTATAAATTCATATGGTGAAACTATGGATGTTTTACCTACAGAACAAAGATGTGTTGCAATAATTCATTATTCTGAATTAGGTGATTTAAGAAATGATCCTGAAAGATTTTATAAGTATGATGATTATGTAAGTCATAAAACAGGAATTACAGGATCAGATATATCAATAGTTGATGATGAAAACGGTGATCCGATTAGTGACACTGAATATTTTGAAATTTACATTCCTTTTATTCAGTACCATAGAAATACAGGTACAACAATTGGTGCACTTTTCACAATGGATACAGTTGATTATTATATAAAACCAACATCGGGATTATTAGATTCAAGGTTCCAATTATTATTTAGATATCTTTTAGATGAACAAGGAGTTAAAGTTGGTAAAATATTCCCAACAAAAAAGATTGTAGTGTTTGATGATCAAGAATTGGTTGCGGTATTAGATTATAGATCAAATAGAAAATACACATTACCATCACCAAAAATATCAACTGTACCAAGTGATACAACTGCTGCTGATTCGATGTTGACAGGTACAACAGGTCAAACTGTTTGGGTAACGTACATGTTTGAAAATACAACTAACAATACAATACATTCATTACCATGTAACTATTTCAATAAAGTTACAGGTACAACAGTTCCTTCACAAGTTACTTTGAAGTTTAGTGGTTCTACAAGCGGGGCAACAACATTCTCAACAATGAAAACTTCTTTTGCAAATGTAATCGATGGTTTTGTTGCTAATAAGTTTTATGCATTAGTTCAAATTCAAAATAGTATTGGTGAAATGCCAACAAGTAATTTGTGGAAAAAAGTCGACTTAACATCACAAATTCCTGGTTATGTATCTGGTTATATTAATCCAACCAGTCTATTAGACAAAACATTCACAATATACTATTCAGGATATACGGGATCTACAAATTATTTTGATTTAGAAGATCATATGTCAGGTTTGTCTGTTAACTATATGAGTGATACAACATTAACAGGATCAACCGTTCCACAATTTGGTGATGAACAACCATTCCCTGGTAGTATTAGATTAGTTAGAGCAACAGACATCGAACAAATGAAGTTCTTAGTTAATCTACCAAGTGCACAGTTTTTAGAAACACAGAATCCAACTTACTCAACAGGTAAACAAAAAATGATAACAGAAATAGCGTTATTGGATTCTAATAAAGAACCATTAGTGGTTGCGAAATCTGCAATTCCAATCAAAAGAATTGGTACACAAGTATTTGCGGTCAAATTAGATTTCTAAAATCTTTACATTTTTAATATTATTACTTATATATTGTTATATGGAACACAAATTCAAAAATAAACCCAAGATATTGGGTTTGGATATATCCACAAAAACAATTGGATGGGCATTATTTGACATGACAAGTTCTAAACTATTAGAACTAACACATTTTTCACCAAAGATAAAACCACAACCTGAAGATAAAATTGAAGAGTTATTAAAAAAGGCGGATGCCTTTAAGAAGTATCTTGAAAAATATAAAGATGTTGGTATAACAAGAATTATAATTGAAGAGCCGTTATTAAATTCTAATAACATTTATACTGTTGGTACATTATTGAGATACAACACTTTAATATTGAAGAATTGTTATGATGTTTTAGGAATACTACCAACATTTATTTCCACATATAATGCAAGAAAATATGCATTTCCAAGTTTAGTTGGTGCAAATGACAAAGGTAAAAATGTTTTATTCGGTGGATACCCTAAAGACATAGATAAAAAACATGTTATTTGGGAACACGTTAATTCAGTTTGTCCTGAAGTAAATTGGTTATACGGTAAAACTGGAAATCTGAAAAAAGAAAACTATGACATGGCAGATGCTGCAACCGCAGTAATCGGTTTTGTTAATATGTTGAAATCAGATAAATCCGGCAACTAAAATTTTTATTCCGAAGATTATTAATTTATATTTATTAATGGAGACGGGACTCATAGAAATATGAGTTTGGTTGGTACGGGGGAGAGGTGGTGTTCTCCCCCATTTTTTTTCCCACATTTTTTTATTATATTATAATCATGTCAAGTGATTTAAATTACGATTCAATTTTAGAAATCTTAGAAGAAATTCTTGGTGATTATAAATTACATAATGATTATAAGTGTCAAATTTCTTTTGATTGTCCCGTTTGTTCATATGACATAAAGGGATTAGATCAGGGAGACGGTAAGGGTAATCTCGAAATTAATTACAAATATAAAGTTTATAAATGTTGGTCATGTGCCGAATCACATGAAACACATGGGTCATTATATAAATTAGTAAAGAAATATGGTACTAAGAAACAAATTAAAAAGTTTGAATTATTAATGCCAGATGATGTAGACGGAATTAAAAAGGTCTACAAAAAAATTTATTTACCTAAAGAGTTTGTTTCGTTTAGTGATGTTTCTTTAGGTATGAAATTGTCACCTCAATATAAACAAGCTTTAAATTATATCAAAAGTAGAAATATAACTGATGACATTATAAAAAGATATAATATTGGTTTTTGTTTAAGTGGGTTATATGAAAATAGAATTATAATACCATCGTATGATATTGAAAATAACTTAAACTATTTTGTCGCCAGATCTTTTTTATCTAAAACAAAATTAAAATATAAAAATCCTGAAGTACAAAAGGAAATAATAATTTGGAATGAACATTTAATTGATTGGAATGAAAGAATATATATTGTTGAGGGTGCTTTCGATAGTATTTTCTTACCTAATTCTATCCCTATGTTAGGTAAGTTTATGTCACAACATTTATTTGATAAAGTTTATGACAATGTAAAAAAAGATCTTGTTATTATATTAGATCCTGATGCTTGGTCTGATTCTGAAAAACTATATCATAAATTAAATTGTGGTAAACTTATGGGTAAAGTGTATGTTGTGAAATTAGAAGGGAATAAAGATATTGCAGATCTCAAAGGAGATCTCAGTGAATATAAAGTAAAACAGTTAGATTAATGAATTTAAAAGAAATCGCAAAAGAAATAAATGAATTATTAGAAAACAAAAGAAAAGAATTAGACATTTCATTTGTAGAAGAAGAACACATTTATTACATGAGAGATACTGATGGTATTTTACGAAAAACTTTTCCATCTGTATCTAAAGTTATTAAAAAGTTTTTTAAACCATTTGATGCGGAAGGGACCGCACTTAGAATGTGTAATGGCGATCCTGAGGCTGCGGCGGAATTACAAGAACAATGGAAACAGACAGGTTCATATGCAACAAATATGGGTAGTAGAGTTCACTTTGAACTTGAGACCGAAGCAGTTTCAAGAAATGGTAATTACAAAGATGTTAGACAACCAATATTTGAATGTGATGAAACACAAACAAATAGAAGTAATGAAATGATTAAAGCCGGATCTGAGTTTTTAACTTTGATGGAACAAAGAGGTGCAACTTTACTTGATACCGAAATAATACTTGGTGATAATGAATTAGGTTATACCGGACAACCAGACAAATGTTGGTTAATGATGAATAAAGATAACAACGATTTTGGTTTGGTTATCACAGATTGGAAAACAAACCAACCCAAGAACTTTGAAATACAACATTATACCGGTAAAATGTATGCACCGTTTCAAGAATATCACGACACTGCTCTCGGACATTATTATTTACAATTACCTTTATACGGAAGATTATTATTAAAAATGTTGAAGGGTACTAAGTATGAAAACTTAAAATTACTTGGTTGTGTTATTATATTATTGAAAGATGATGGAACATTTATTGAGTACAAAGTTCCTCCTGATGTGATTAATAAAGTTATGAATTTAGATTTATCAAAATATATTAGTTATGGTAAAAAAACTTATACATATCGCTGATCTACACATAAGAACATTTCAGTTACATGATTTATATAAAACACAATTTATTAAATTAATTAGTGAATTAAAAAATAAAGTAAAAGATGTAAATTATGAAGAAGTTCGGGTGGTAATTGTTGGTGATGTTGCACATCAAAAAATTAATATATCTAATGAACAAATGATGTTAACATCTTGGTTTATTAGTCAATTAGTTGAGAACATAGGAAAGGTTATTATTATTCCTGGCAATCACGATTTTCTTGAAAACAACACACAAAGATTAGATAGTATAACACCGATTGTTGAATTATTAAATAATGATGATATAAAATATTATAAAGATAGTGGTGTATATGAAGATGATAATATAAATTGGGTTGTTTATTCATTGTACCAACATAACGAAAGACCACAATTTGAAAAAGAAGACGGAAAATTTCATGTTGGTTTATTTCATGGTGTTATACAAGGCATGACAACTGATTTGGGATTCAGTTTTGAAGATGGTTTCGATAAATTAAATTTTGTTGGTTTGGATTTATTATTATGTGGAGACATACACAAGAGACAACAATTTAAATTACCTGAAGGTGGTAAGGGAGTAATGATTGGGTCATTAATCCAACAAAATTTCGGTGAAACAATAAAACATCACGGATATGGTATTTACGATATGGAGACAGATGAATATACGTTTCATGATTTAACAAACGAACAACCATTTCTTCACTTCTCTATAAGTGATATTACAGACATAGAAAATGAAAAAGAAAAACTCCTTAATATTGGATAATGAATTTATACAGTATTGTGAATTAAATAACATTACTGATATAGATAAATTAGCAAAAGAAACTTTTGAAAAAGGTTTTTCACTTTTAAAATATGGAGAAACACCAAAAGTTGCCAGAGGAAAAGACAAAGTAATTGAAAAAGAAATTATCAAAGAAGTTGAGGTTGAAAAGATAATAGAGGTAATTAAAGAAGTCCCTGTTGAGAAAATAGTCGAAGTGGTAAAAGAAGTACCTGTTGAAAAAATTGTAGAGGTAATTAAAGAGGTACCTGTGGAGGTAAAAGGAGATACAAAAGTAATAATAAAAGAAGTTATAAAAGAAGTGCCTGTTGAAAAAGTAGTTGAAGTGGTAAAAGAAATAACTAACACAACAGAAGTTGATAGATTAATAAAAGAAAATCAAGATTTAAAAAGTCAGTTAGAAAAAATAACTAATTCATTAAATAAACTTAGTAAGGGTAGATTTTTAAAAAATAGTGATCTAAACACTTTGTACGATGAATGATTTTATATTTTAATATTTTTTCTTTATATTTTTAAAAACTAACGTTATATGGATATATTAATATTTTGGATTTTCATGTCATATGGAATGACATCTATTTTAGTATGGGGATCGATATTTGAGAACCTAAGAAATAAAATAAAACTACACTCTAATTTTTTTGGTGATTTGATAAGTTGCACACTTTGTACGAGTACATGGGTTGGATTTTTTCTTTCATTATGTTTAGGTGGATTATCTACAACATATTTTGATATACATTGGTTACCGGCAATATTTTTTGATGGTATGTTTACGGCTGGTTCAGTATGGGCTCTTAATGCCATAATAGAATTTTTTGAAAATAAATAATTAATGCCTAATTTAAGAGGGACAAGTTATGATGACAGTCCTGTGAGAAATGCTGTAATAGATTTTTTTAAAATAAGATTTAATATTTTATTGAATGAAACTCCACCAGAAAGAAGACTTATTGATTTGACTGGTGTAACTGATACAAAATTAGGTGTGGAAGTTGAAGGTGGTAAGTGGTCTGGATGTTTTTGGAAAAACGAAAAATATTCGTTGATATCAGGATTAGATTATAAAACAATAAACATACCCATAAGGAAACAAAAATATTGGTTACAAGAATATTTTTTCTATGGCAAATTAAAAGAAAACGAATCTTACGACACCAATATTTTTACGAGATCTAATAAAGATTTCACACAAATGATATTGATTAGACCTGAAACAATAAGAGACCCTGAAAAAGCTGTGATAACGACATTTCAACCAAACAACAGTGATGAAGTAGAGGAATGGTTATCATTTAGAAGAGAAGACGTGGAAACATATAATTTAAATGAAGGTGTTTGGACATTAGACATAAATTATGAAATATAATAATCCTTTTATAAAAGTTACTTGGGAAGACAATCCTGAAAATTTTACCTCTGAAAAAATCAGAAGAGTAAAGGCGTATTTTCAAGATAAATATAAAAGTAAAAACATTCAAGTTATTACTAAGAGTATTGTTAATAATAGTAACATAGAATTAGAGTCTCTTGAAGCAACTGACAATATTTTAGATCATCAGTACCAAAAGAAATTGATGAAAGATTTTATCAAAGAAAATAACATAACCACTAAATGGGAAATGTTAGATAGACTTGATAATAAAGTTAATGTTGAAATAGACAAACTTAATGCGAACAAAGTAAAATACAATAAGTGGTATATTAAAAGTGTTGAATTTTCTAATTTCCTTTCCTTTGGTGATAACAATATTTTGAACTTCTCTGATCTACCAGGTATCACTGTAATTGAATCAACCCCAAAGAATTTTGGTGGTAAATCAACCTCATCAGTAGACCTACTATTATTTTTATTCTTCAATACCACAACTAAGACCAAAACAATTGCGGAGGTTTTTAATAAGTTTACTGATAAAGATGAAGTAATTGTAAAAGGATTTATTACAATTGATGGTGATGATTATGTAATTGAAAGAAAACTAATAAGAAAAAAATCTAAATCGGCGGATTATACTGTCACAAACAAATTAGAATTCTATAAGAAAAAAGAAGACGGTACAATAGAAAACTTAACAGGCGAACAAAGAAGAGAAACGGAAGCGTTTATATCTTCTGCTATCGGTACAGAAGAAGATTTTCTTACTACCATAATGACCACAGGAAATAACTTAGAACAGTTAGTGGAGTCCAAACCAACCGCAAGGGGTCAAATACTTGTTAAGTTTCTTGGTTTAGAAAGTTTAAAAACCAAAGAAGAAATTGCCAAAGAAATATATAATGATTGGAGTAAGAAGTTGGTATCGAATACCTACAATATAACACAATTAGAGATTGACAATACCAAATACGAAGATAGTGTTACTAATTCTAAGAATGAGATTGAGAGATTAGAAATAGAATTAAAAAAATTAGAAAAAGATTTATCTAATCTTGAAACAAAAAGAGACAATTTACTTTCATCCAAAAATAATGATGTTGATCAAGATCTGATAAAGACCAACCCAACACTTTTAAAAAAAGAGATTGATGAACTAAAAGGTCAAAAAAAATTAAGTGAAAAAAATGCCAAAGATGTTTCTGTTGTAGAACCATCAGAATATTATGATGAAGATGACCACAAAAAATTAAAAGAAACATTAGGTGACTTATATTCTATTGAAGTTGCATACAAGTATGAAAAAGGTGAAAAAGAAAAATTAATTAAACAATTAACAGAAGGTACAATTTGCCCAACATGTAATAGAGCACTTGATGAAGTTGATCATACAGAAGAAATTGAAAAAATAAAAAAAGAAATTAAAGATATTGAAGAAAGTATTAAATCAAATAAAACTGAGTTTGATAAAGTAAAAGAACAATCTGACAAACTTGAAAATTTAAAAAATGAATTTGAAACATACGAACGTAACAAACTTAAAAGAGCGAGATATGAATTAGAGTCCGATCAAAAACAATTAGAGATTGATTCTAAACAAATTAAACTTGATAACTACGAGAACAATAAAAAGAAAGCAGAAGAAAATCAAAAAATAGATGCGGATCTTATTTCTGTTAGAACAAAACTTGAAACAACAAATGCCGATATAAGACAATCAAATAAGTCTATTGAAAATAATAACACTAACATTAGTTTGATGACACAAAAAATTGATGTTAATAATGATCTAATTAAAAAAATAAAAGCAGAAGAAGAATTAAATTCTATTTTTAAAGTTTATTTGACAATATTTGGTAAAAACGGTATTTCAAAAGTGATCATGAAAAATATGATTCCATTATTAAATCAAGAATTATATCGTTTGTTAGTTGATAGTTGTCATTTTATTTTAGAATTGAATGTAAATGACAAGAATGAGGTTGAATTTTTAATGATTGACACAGAAACAAGAGTTGTTAAACCTTTAAATTCAGGTTCGGGTTATGAGAGAACAATTTCGTCTTTAGCTTTAAGGGCGGTATTAACCAAAATTTCATCACTCCCAAAACCAAATATTGTGGTAATGGACGAGGTGTTCGGTAAAATTGCCGACGAGAATTTAGAAATGGTAGGGGAGTTTTTTAAAAAAATAAAAGAATATTTTGAACATATTTTAGTCATATCACATAATCCACTAATACGTAATTGGTCGGACAACATAATAATGATTAAAAAAGAGGAAAATGTGTCCTCAATAGATTTTATAACAACAAAAATTTCTTAGTCTGAAATTTATTTTATATATTTGTTCTATAAATAATCTCAAATATGAACAGTAAACAAATCAAAGATTTCAATCTATACGCACGTGATAAGGGTATTAGTTCTTTAACATTAGACTATTACAACAAAAACATTGAAAACAGTTTAACACCTTATATTTTAGAAGAAAGACAAATGAATGTCACTGTAATGGACGTTTTCTCCCGTTTAATGATGGAAAGAATCATATGGGTTGCTGGTGAAGTGAATGATTATATGTCCACAATTGTTCAGGCTCAGTTATTGTTCTTAGATAGTTTGGATCATAATGATATTACGATGCACATTGATAGTCCTGGTGGATCAGTTAAATCAGGTTTATCTATGGTTAATGTTATGGATTACATTAATTCTGACATAAGAACCATATGTACAGGTATGGCAGCATCAATGGGATCTGTTCTATTAGGTGCTGGAACTAAAGGTAAAAGAGGGGCTATGGAGGATTCTGAAATCATGTTACACCAATCTTCGGGAGGTGCGATGGGTAATATTCAAGATGCAGAAATAACGATGAAGTGGTGGAAAAAGAAAAATGAGAGATTATTTGAACTTTTAGGTAAGTATTGTGGAAAAACGAAAGAACAGGTCATGAAAGACGCCTCGAGAGACTTTTGGTTAAGTGCTCAGGAAGGGTTAGAATACGGAATCATAGACGAAATAGTAAAAAAGAGATAAAATAAGGAAAGGGGGACAAAAGTCCCCCTTCTTCATATTTATAATAAAAGTAAATATGAAGATTAATAAACAAAACATTTTACTCGGTATCATCATTTTCTTAGCCGCTTGGAACATTTTTCAAGGGAGTAAGATAAAAACTGATATCAAAGGGTACAACGCCAAGATAGAGGCGATCCAAAAAGAAATAGACTCTGTACAGGTAGAAAACCAAAAATTGATTGCGGAAATCAAGATGATTGATTCCGAAATCGATAATATTGACGGAGACATAAACAATGTTACAAAGAACATAACAATTATTAAAAAACAAACCGATGAGAAAATTGATTCTGTTAACAACTTTAACTTTTCTGACCTTGAAAAGTTTTTCACAGACCGTTACGGTGACAAACGTTGATACGATTGTACCATTAAAAGTTCCTATTGCAAAATTGGTAATTAAAGACCTTATTGTTGGAGATGCGGCAAAGGTGGAGATATTAGATTTAAATAAAGTAATAATATTGAAAGATCAACAGATAGTTCTTTTCAAAGAAAAAGATAGTTTGAAATCTAAGCAAATTTCAAATCTCGAGTTGATTATAAGTAAACAAAACGATCAGTTTGCATTAGAAAGACAAAAATCGGAAAGTTTATTAAAAGAACTAAAAGGTCAAAGAAGAAAAACCTTTTTGTATAAAGTTGGAACATTTGTGGGAATAGTGGCAACATCCGCACTCCTATTGAAGTAAAATGAAAAAATATTTTGAATTAAAAAATATAATAATCTCAATTTTATTAGTTGTTATAGTAATCATATTACTAAATCCAAAAGGGTGTATACCAGGTAGAACAAAAACAATTACAGTTTCACAAACGGACACTCTTTATTATGAGATACATGACACCATTCCCATAGAAACTGAAGTACAAGTTGAAGTACCGGTGGAGGTTATTAAAGAAACAACCATAGAGGTTCCGGTTATCCAAACAGTAGATACTGTTGCAATAGTGAAAATGTTTTCTGATAATAAACAATTTAAAAAAGATGTATTAGAATTACCAGGTAATATTGGTACCGTAACATTGTATGATACGATATCAAATAATAGAGTTCTCGGTAGATCTTTTACAAGTAAAGTGAAACAAAAAATAGTAAGAGACACAATTAAAGTTATCTTACCACCAAAAAATTTGTTATATTTTGGATTAGAGTCATCTTTTAATTCACCTGATTTAGTAAATAATATTGGATTCGGAATTATGTATAAAACAAAAACTGAAAAAATATTAAAAGTGATGGGTGGAGTTACAAACAGAACCATAGATGGAGTTAATGGAACATTAAGTCCGTATATTGGAGGAGGTGTGTATTGGAAGATTGACTTTAAAAAGAAATAGTATGAAGACATATATTCTTTTCATATTTGGAATGTTTGAAGATCATGAAGACGTCCAATTTTTTTGTACTGAGATACTGGGTGCATCTAATGTTATTGATTCGGTAAGATACGTTATAGAAAACTCACAAAATATAATTGTTATATTTGATAGCAAGTATGAAAATGAAAAATTATCTAAAGAAGTATACGACTTGCTTTTGAATGATAGTGTTAAGTTTTATTTTTTAATAGAAAGAGATACACTTGTAAGTGCTCATTTACCTGAAACTATAAGGGATTTCATATTTAAACCCTTTAAAATGACGGAGGTTATGAGGATAGAATACACACACAACCAAGGAAATCCTTCCATGGACTTAGACGAACTTTTAGAGAAAATAGAGAAAATGGGTATTGAAAGTCTAACCCCCGAAGAAAAAAAATTTTTGGATAATTTTGAATAGTCAAAATTATTTTGTATTTTTATTCTACACTTACACCATTCATATGAAAAAATCTATCATCACCAACGTAGAAGAAATTCAGTCTTACATCAAGGATTTAAGAAAAATTCCTGTTATTACACATGAAAGACAAGAAGAGATATTCAATCTTCTTAGAAATCCAAACATCACAAAAAAAGAAAAAAAAGATCTTTACGATGAACTCGTAAGAGGTAATTTAAGATTTGTGATTGCGGTTGCTAAGATGTATCAAAATCAAGGTTTAGATTTATTAGATATTATATCTGAAGGTAATATAGGGTTGATGAAGGCAGCCGAAAGATTTGATCCAACAAGTGGACTCAAGTTTATTTCGTATGCGGTTTGGTGGATCAAACAATCAATAATGGCTTCCTTAAATGAAAATTCAAGAACAATAAGGATACCATCGAACTTAGTTCAAGAGTCTCAAAAACAAAGAAAAAATGAAAAAATAGATGAAGATAAATTCTTCTTTGACAAAGAAGAACCATCACTACCATCAAACCTACCTTATTGTATTGGTTTAAGTAAAGAAATTAATGAGGATGGTGATCAACTTATAGATGTTATCCCTAATAAAAACGTTGAGAGTCCTGATGCAATATTGAATACACCCGAAGAGATAAAAAGAAAGGTTCATTATATGTTGAGTGTGTTAGATGAAAGAGAAAAGACAATTATAGAGAAATATTACGGTTTAACAGGGATGGAATCTAATTTAGAGGACTTAGGTGAAGAATTTGGATGTACCAAAGAACGTATTAGACAACTACGTGATAAGGCCATAAAAAAACTCAGAAACGAGAGTTTTGGTCTAACTAACTATTTATATTAAATAAATTTTTAACTATGAAACAATTTGTTGAAAAAAATTTTACAATAATAGTATTGGTAATTGCTTTATTAACATTTTTTAAAGGATGTTCTGATAGTAGAGAGATAAGTAAAATTAAAAATGAGATAAAACAAATTAAAGATTCTACATATACAAAAACTGAATTAAATATTGTTTTAAAAATAGAAGGTCTAAAATCAGAAAAAAGAATGATACAAGCAACAGACCGTAAAATGTTAGATGTTCAACGTCAAACTGAAATTGACAATGAAGTATCAACATTACAAAAACAAGTTACTAATTGGTAAATGAAACATTGGATTAATATAAATTACAAGAGTTTAATAATTGCAGCATTTTTAATTCCTATTATAACTGTTGCAATTGTTTCCATTTCACACGTAACGAAATGGTATGGGATATCGAACCCTGTTAGTTGGGCTATATATCTTTCAATCGGAATTGAAATTGCCGCATTATCAGCACTTGCGGCGATATCGGCTGACATGGGAAAGAAAGTTTATTTTCCATTTGCCATAGTAACATTAGTTCAATTTATAGGTAACATATTTTTTGCTTATTCATATATTGATATAAACACAAAACTATTCAAAGATTGGGTTGATCTTGTATCACCATTGGTATCTTTTATGGGTGTTGAACAAGGTGACTTGGTTGGACATAAAAGATTTTTAGCATTATTTGCTGGTGGAATGTTACCAATCATTTCATTATCATTTCTTCATATGTTAGTTAAATTTACTGAAGAGGATAGAAAAAAAGAAGTAGAAGAAGATAAAAAAGAAATTGAACCTATACCGGCAAATCATTTAATGAGTGAAGTTTCAAAAGTTAGATTAAGTGAAGAAGACCTAAAGAAATTAGAAGAGGTATTGTTGAATCCTCCACCACCAAATGAAAATTTAAAAAACGCGGCGGAAGAGTACAAAAAAAAACTCGAGTTAACTGACGAAGAAATATTAGAAAGGGCAAAAGAAATACAAATAAAGAAGGTATTCGAAGAAGCCGAAATTATTAAACAAGAAAGGGAAGAAGAATTTGGTCCTGACAATGTTGAAGAAGAACCATTCGAAGAAAAAAAATCAATTTTCCCTGAAGAAGTAGAATATCCTGAAGAATATAATAGACCTGTTTATCCAACAAAAGAAGAACGTGCAAAAATATTAAGTGAGATTATGCAAATGGATCAAGAATTAGGTTTGTACGATCCACCACACGATACTCCTCAGGTTAAAGAAGAAATTACACCTGCGTTATCAGATGAAGAAGTTAAAGAAATGTTTATGGATGAGTGGGAAAAAACTTATGATTTGGTTGAGGAAGACGAGATTTCTGATTGGGATGTGACATTAATGGACGGTTTAGAAAATGAAGAAATTTCCACTATAGAACCATCTGAAGAAGAAGAACTACAAAATTTTTCCACTATACAACCAAATTCTGAAAATATTTTCCAAGAAGAAGACTATCAAGGTCAATTTGAAGAATGGAAAAATGAAACTGTTTCTGAACCACTTGCAATAGAAGAAGAAATAATTGAAGATCAAAATATATCTGCTGAAGAAGTTGTAAATAAAGAACCCGAAATAAATTTAGAGGTTAAAGAAACATCTTCTCAAAACGAGGAAGATGAAAAAAAAAACTAATAGAAGAAGAACCCCTATTAGAAGAACAAATTTCGGATACAACACAAACATCAGGTTCGACAGAATCAGTTAACGATGATACCTTATATTGGGAGAAAGACGAAACGAGTCCTAATATCGTTATATATGATTTGGAAAACAACGAAACTATAATACCTCAGTCAGAAGAAGAAATACTTCCTCAGACACAAATAAGAAAAGTAATTTCCCGTAATGTTAGTACACAACGTAGACGTTTTAGATAACAAGAAATTAAATATTGAGAGGAAAAAATCTAAAAAAACACAGATTTTATTATACGATACACAAAGAAGGGTAGACGATTTTATAAATAAAATAAAGTACAGAAGAAATGGGGAATATGAAGATATTCCTCATTTTGTTGTTTCAAAACTTGGTTTGGTTTATCAAATATTTGATACAGACCATAGTTCCAAAACATTTGGAGTGTCTAAAATAGACAAAAAAATCATAAAAATTGCTGTAGAAAATCTCGGTTGGTTACATAAAAACACGATTACGGGTTTTATGAACAACTGGATTGGCGATCCATACAGAAGTGAACCCCACATAAGAAGTTGGAGAAATTACTTTTTTTGGGATAAGTATAACGAATCTCAGTATGAATCATTAAGTAAATTATGTGATTTTTTGTGTGATAAACATAAAATAGAAAAGAAATCAATGCCGTCACACGGTTTCTATAGCGACGTTTCAAACTTTAATGGTGTCGTATATAAATCGAATTATTCTGATATTTATACAGATATAAACCCTTCGTTCGATTTTACAATATTTTTTAAAAATGGATAAAAGAAAAGTAATAGGTTATGACCAGACAAAATCAATGTTAAACACATTGAGAAGATTAAATGAATCTCAACAAGTTAAAAAAACACAGAGATTATTAGAAGATACTGAATTTGGTATAGACATGGATACCGAAAAGGAAACATCAGATAGTGGACAAAAAGACGATGTCTTAGTTATCAATGACGTTGATGTAAAGATGATATCTAATGATGAAGCAGATATGTCATTAACAGACGAACAAAAAAATTCAATATCAGGACTATTTGATAATTTTAAACAACAAGTTTCACAAATTGTGGATTTTGAACCTGGATTAACAATAAACCAAGATCAAGTTAGATTAGACGGTAAATTGACCGATGAGGATATTAATTTTGTTTTCATTGCGGGTAAAGATTCAGGTGTTTATGTGAACGCTGAAATGATGAAATTAGAGAACGAAGTTGGACAAGTTTTAGATAAATTAGTAAAATTTGAAGAGACCTTCAAAACTACTTTTGAATCAATAATTAACGATAGAAAGAATAATATATAATGCCATTCACAGATCAAGATAAAAGAGAAATTGAAAAAATTGTAAAAAAAGAAATAAACGACTTTATGGACAGTACCAATGCCCATAAGATTGTGGTTAAAATAATTCAAGACGAACTTGGTACAAAAAAGATCGATGATAAAATTATTGATTTGTCTACAAAAGTAGTTGTTGAATTATTCAAAACACTTTGGCAAAGAAAATCATTTTGGGAAGGGTCATTAAAAAATGTTAGATAAAATATAATCTATAGACATGGAAAAACAACAAGAAGGAAAGAAAGATTATGATGGTATGAATGAAAAGTGGACCGAGAAATATAAAAAGTCAATAGATTGTAATAATCCTAAAGGATTTAGCCAAAGAGCTCATTGTCAAGGTAAAAAGAAAAAAGTACAGGAGAATGAAAAACTAAAAGGTGGTTTATCTGATAATATGAGTTTAGGTGACATAGCCGTAAAACATAAGGTAAACATAGAAGATTTAACAAAACAATTTATTCAAGGTGTTAAAGTAGAAATGGAACATACGAATGATAAACAAAAGGCGAAAGAAATTGCAATGGATCATTTGTCTGAAGACCCGAAATATTATAGTAAATTGAAAAAAATTGAAACTAAAGAATCTATGGGTGCCGATTCTGCAGGTTCATTTGAACCTGCGTTTTCAGGTGTAATTAAAAAGAGTGAAATATATAAGATTCACAACTCTAAACTAAAAGAAGAAGTGGAAATTGATGAAGCAATGGACGCATCATCATCTGGTGCGTTTGATGTACCTCTATTCGGAAAAACAACAAAAGGTAGAAAGAATCCCCTTAGTATTGAAGGTCCTAAATCCATTTATAAGGGTAGAGCAGTAAAAGACAAGAATTTTCCAAAATACGGTGGTCCTGAGGGTATATATGTGAAGATTAAGGAGAAATGTAAAAAGTTTCCATATTGTAACCAAGGAAATACAGGGGCAATAGAATTTGTGTCAGAAAATAAAGAAATACAGAAATATATAAGAGAAACATCTATAGAATTAAAATTACCTTATAGTGAGTTGGAAAAACTCGTATTAAATGAAATAAACAAGATATTTATTGAATATGAAAACGAAAGATTTAAATAAGAATGTTACAGACTTAATTTTTAAGGAAGTAAAAAGAAAAATAATTCAAGAATCTGAAGGTTCTAAAAAAGAAGTATATCACATAAAATGTGAAGGAGTTCCTTTAGCAACTTTTGATACACAAGAAGAAGCTGAAGAGGCATTACCAACCTACACATCTAAGCATAAAGGAGAATTAATTATCGAAAAGGGTGTATATGAATCACATGATGATATGTTGGAAAAATTCGATCAAATGAATGATGAGTTGGAAGAGGAAGTAGATGCAACAGAAGGTAATGAATTTACCGGTGAATTAGCTAAAGCTAAAGCCGCAGGAGAAGAAACATTTACTGTAGATGGTAAAGAATATGATGTAGAAGAAGGTGAAGGAGAGTGTATGGAATGTGGTGATAAAGATATGATGGAAAAATTACATGGTGGACAAACTAAGTTAGATAAAGATGGTGATGGTAAATTAACAAAAAAAGATTTTTTAATGATGTTAAAGAATAAAAACAAACAAGAAACAAAAGAAAGTGAATTTGATCAGTGGTTATCTGACGTAGACAAACAAGGAAAAGAAACAGACCAAGAAGAGGTAATGGAATCAGCAAAAACATGTAACGAATGTGGTAGCATGTTAAACGAGGAAGGTATGTGTAACGAATGTGGATATGGTTCTAAAATGGAATCAACTAAAAAGGTCGTTAGACTAAAGGAATCAGAAATGGTTAACATGATTAAAAAAATGGTAAAAGAATCAATACCAGGATTAGACGTAACCAATCGTGTTAAAAAAGATAGTGGAACATCAAGTAAGAAAAATATCGATGATGTATCAACTAAGATTAAAAAATCAATGTCCGTGTCAGGTAATGATAACCCTGAATTCCCTAAACAAATAGGAAAGGGTGAAAAAGTTGCTCGTCAAAATTCTAAAGAAGAAGATGATATTGTAGCGGATACAAGAGGTGGAGGTTTAGAAGATTTAAACTATGATAATAAACCATCCGAAGCTTTTAAGAAAAGATTAAGAATGGCATTAGAAGGTGATGCACTTATGGGTAATTCACAAGAATATGCAAACGTTGTTAAAAGTGATCTTGGTAAAAAAATTGCAGATAAGGTAGAAAGAAAACATAAGAAGATTAAATCAGAACCTGAAATTAGTTGGGGTCATAGTTGGAAAGATCCTGAAAAAGTTAACGTGGTTCAAGAGTCTAAAGAAACAAAATTGTCATCAATTCTTGAAGATGAAATCAAGAAAATGAAAAACATGGCAAATTACAATAAAAAAACTCAATAATTCTTCTTAATATTTTCTTTTATCCTTATATTATAAAACAGAAGGATTATGGAAAATAAAGAGGGTTATTTGGAGTTTATTGCATCGGAAAGTTATAGACATCAAATCGATATTTGGTATAAGACATATAATATAAGTCGTGAAAAAACGGATTTATTTTACGATTTTTTACAATCATTATATGAACTAATTGAAC
>JACCDW011729828.1_pt1 | contig 19263 bp, 11 predicted proteins | sample 7449781 | NCBI WGS metagenome assembly JACCDW01 (sample SAMN15323449, study PRJNA562643) | freshwater metagenome | isolation source: river surface water | place: USA:Blue River Watershed | collected 2017-08-18
ACCTCCGAAATATCCGTTAATGCCATTGTAAAAAGAAATAAATCTTGCAGCTGCCCCGGTTAATCCAGTTCCTATCTCTCTCCAATAAGTCACCGGAGAATAGCTTCCACTAAAAGTGACATCACTCGTATTAAGAGGATTTAAAAATGCTAGCACATCATTACCAAAAGGACAGGCGTAAATCTTAGAAACCTCCATCGGTAAACCGAAGGTGTCAATGTCATTAAAACTCCAGGATTTTCCCTTGGTGACATTCTCGCTGTCTATATAAAAAACAGCAGTGTCAGACAGGGAGGAAGACATTCCACAGCCAATCCATTTTTTATCACCCGGAGAAATACTTATTGTTCTGGTGTCCAGATAAAATGGATAAGCTGAGGGAACTGCAGAATTTGTAAAGTTGTAATACGCCCACTGTGACCCGTCAAACATTCTCAAATCCTGACCAACGACCCAAATTTGGTCGGTTGTATCTATCCCCAGATCTAGTGCGTATATTCCCGAATAAGCCATTTAGTTTTTTATATATTGATATAGTTAGAATAGCATGTTATGTTCTTCCCACTGGGGTTAGATAGGAGGTATTGTCAACTGAAAATTCACCAGAAGAAAGACCGAGAACGTTCGGTGAATTCGCCGCAATAGCTCCGGTTACTCCCACAGGCATTAGTGTGTAAGTGAAGTTTCTTATGCTTGGATCCGAAGAATTGTTGAGTTGATCCACAACCTCTTGTAAGGTGAGATTACCCGGTGTAGCTGCAGAAAAAGTAACACCAACAGGCAGCGGATAGGTGTCAGAAGCGGTAGAGACCATGAGATGATCACCATCACTTGCAGAGTGAATTTCAAATCCACCTATCCATGAACCATTATAGGAGAAATCCTCCCATGAGTGGGCATATCCATCCTCCCACTGACTCTCCTGGAAAACTTGCCAGTCTAAATTTTTAACCCCCCAGTATTTCAGGTTGGCATTAGGCAAATCCTCATCGGTCTCATTCCAGTAGGTGTAAGTATAGAAAGATCCGGTTCCGCCTGAAAGAATCTTGGATGACCCCGTAACAGAGAGGGATCCAGTAACATCAATTGAAATTAAGGCCCCATTGAAGGTTCCTCCTGTGTCGGAAGGAGCCTGAATTTCTATCGAATTAGTTGACCCCGTTGGAACAGGACAAGCTGCAAAATAATCAGGATACGTACGTAGGGAATTGATGGAAGCAACTAGGGAATTCGTTGTTTTATAGAGCGAGTTACCAGCTACACATTCCCCAATTAGAATGTCATTAACATAAACTTTCAGGGTTCCAGGCCCAGCTACAGTTTCATTTCCGTTTAATGTTAGATCGTTTGAAGATCCACTGTAAGTAACACCGGTTAGCGAGGTGGTTAGAGTATAGGGGATCATAAAGGTGAAATCATCTATGATCTCCTCAACCAGCCAACTTCCATTTACTTGCTCCGTGTCGCTATTTTGAATGTACACGCTGTCCCCTAAAACAAGCCCATGTGAGGTGCTTGTTGTTACCTCAGCAAACCCGAAGGTTCCGGAAGAAACGGGTATCTCAGGAGAGGTCACTGCGGTTATAGATATTATATTCTGAGTGAGGTCGATGTATCCAGTAGCTCCTATAGGGTCTGTATATCCACCAACATACAAGCTTTGTCCCTCCTCAACATTATTCCCGTAGGTTGCAAAATCAAGCATCTGACTCGGCATCAGTTTATTAAGCTTCTCATAGCTTAATCCCTCCGCCGGGTATTCCCAGATAGAATCGTAGCTCTCCCATCCCCTGTAGACCTGATCCCAGTCGTAAAACTCAACTTGTCTATATCTTGTCCAAGCGTCAATATCTATTGTTATCGGACTAACGGTTATCAGATTATTCTTGATAACGGTGGTCTTAGCGTTAAAGGCATCATAGACATTACACTGAACCCTATATTTTCCTGTGTATGGAAGGAAATGTGCCAACTTATAGAAGGACAGAATCTCCCCTCTGAACTCGAAGTAATACGGTATCCCCTCCTGAGTTGGAAGTTTGCTAATAATCCATTCGATTTCTATCATATTGGAGAAATCGATGTTTTGCCAGGTCATCATCAGATACTCCTGACTCGGAGCTATTAAAAGTTCACCGCCAATAGAGGTCGAAGGTCCTCCTAGTGCAGGGTCTAGTGTGTATTCACCGGTAGTGTAATCAACGGATGTAATGGTGCCGTACCATCCTCCAGTGAGTCCTCCTGTGGTAACGTCTTGATACTGTCTAACCAGGACGAAATCATTTACTCTGAAGAGAGGAAGACTAAGTGAGGACCAGTTAACCCCCATTTCATCCCAAAGCCAAACATCAGTTAGGAGTTCCAGTACAACTGGCATACCCAGAGGATTTCTATAGATCTGTCCGCTGATAGGGTCTGTTAAAACTGTTGGATCCTGAATGGAATCTCCCAGCTTCTCAATCCTTCCGTTTTCTTTCTCCGTATAAAACTCAGAAATAGCGGAGATCATAGCGGTGTTCTCTGCTGCGTTTCTCGTCTGTAAGGCATACAAAGGATCAGTAACGTTTCCAAAATCCGATAATTCAGGTGGATTTACCGTTATGCTACCGTTCGTATAAGCAGAGCTGATCGTTGAATAGTAATAGATGGGGGTTGTCTCCTGTGGGTTAACATCCCATATTAGAGAGGTTGAACCGGTCGTTCCGTTTCCAGTCACACCTATTGGATCGGACTGTGAAAGTGAAGGACTTGTTGTGAGATAGAAATTAAAATCACCGAGAGCAACTGAACCAGTGTCCTCTACCAGATTAAAAATATATCTTTTGCCCGCAGTGACCTCGATCGTTGGATTTCCTCCTGTTGCCAGAATACCATCGAAATAAATTGCTCCACCAGATCCTCCCGTTGTTCCGTAAACGCTAACTCCTATCTCGACCACATCATTGTAATTGAGAGGTGTCTGTAGGGAAGTGGTATATGGTCTGATCGAGAAAGCTCTAAGGTCTTCTATAAATCCAAAATCAGGATTCGTAGCTATATCCAGATAAAATCCAGATTCTATATCGGATCTTATCAGGGAATCTGTCCAAGCTCTGGTGTTGTATATCGTGAAATAAACACCCTCACCCGTAATATCTATGATCCTGGCATTTAGTGGAAGATAAGTTTTCTTAAGTCTCTCTTTAAGAGCGAAAAGCTTTATCAGTACCTCCTCCTGGGTGAACAGGAAATTGTCCACCACAACCGGATAACCGTATTCATCTACATCCTGAGTGACCTTGTTAATGTCGTAGTAGAGTCCAAATAGAGAGGTCTTCTTGTAGGTTTTACTCGGGACCAGGGTTGCCTCCGATGAAACATCCAGAACATAATTTCCATCCGCATCTGGTCCATAGGTCTGTTCTAGCCTATACTTGCCTTTATTAGCGTTATCAAAAACATCGCTTATAAGAGCACTTTGACTGTAGCCCCTTCCTTTCTGTATCTTATACGAATCTAAAAATGCACGATTCTTAAGAAGTGGGGATATCCTTTCGACAGAATTATAAGCTAGATTGAGCCAATACTCTTTTATTCTTAAATCCTGATAACCGAAAAATTTCAAGGCGTTTATTAATCCCTTGTAGCCCCCGATGTAATTGTAAATATCGTCCCCGGCCAGAAGAAGTTCTTTCCTCTTTTCGTTTATCTCCAAAAAATTAGGAACGGGCTCGTCGGGATCACTATTTCTCAAAATGTTTGCATCATCCGGAGTAAACATTCTTCCCAGATTCTGCACCATCACCTGGAATCTCTCGTCCTCACCCACAACCTCACCGTAAAAATTAAGCTCCATCACCTTCTCGGGTGAACCTGAAGAGAGATCCTCCACAATGAGTTTACGCTCATAAACATCGGCATAAAGATCATTGGCGTTAATAGCCACATTAATGGCGAGAGCTTCAGATCTTGCTGGACCGGTTGATCCGCTGAAAAGATACCCGCCAGAATAATCATCCTCTATATTGTAGTCTACAGGTAGAGCTATATTGGGATAACTAACTATGAGCGGATAAACTTTACCCCCAGTAGCACCAGCATCCTCCTCGATCTTATAAGTGAATATAACCTCGGAGACATCGACATTTCCGTAGTTGTCACTGTCCCAACGGGTTCTTCATAAAGATGGTCCGGATCCGCCAGTCGAACCCGCTCTTGGGTACATATACTGAAGAACTTCCTGTCTTTGCGCACTTATTACTTCAATGCTTCCACCTGTGTACAAAGAACCTGCGGCAAAAGCCACGTTTGTTGGGTAATCAGGGGAGGAGGCTATGGCATAGATGTCACCGTTCGCAAGATAGTTATCCTGTATCCATGAAAATCCACCATTGAGGGTTTTAAGTATAACCCCGCTATCACATCCAGCAAATCCAACGAAAGCATCGTTAAAATAGATTGAGTTAATATCAACACTCACGCCAGAATCTAATCCGGTCCAATTAACCCCGTAATCAACGGTCCTAATAAGAACCCCATCTTGACCGGCGGCCCATCCGGTACCGTTAGGCAGAAGGTATGCGCAATAGAGATCCTGAGAAACCGGAGTTGTTGCTTCCGTCCATGTTGCACCAGAATCCGATGTGTATACCACAGTTCCGGAGGAACCAACCGCTATACCGCTTGTTCCGGTTACTCCACAGAATTTAACATCATAGAGATCAACGGTTACAGGGGAAGCGACGTCCGCCCAGGTGAGTCCCGCATCAGTACTTCTCCAAATTACAGAATCGTAAGTTCCAACCCCGCTGTACTGTCTTCCGACCGTTACTGCCGTGTTAGCGTCAGCAAAAGCAACGCCAAGTAGATCGATAGATCCGCTATATGAGGGTATACTTCCGCCTGAAATATTGGTAAATGAGGATATTGCAGGGGAGGTTCCAGTGCCCCTACCAATAAACCACGTGTCCTTAGTTGTTGTAAAGATCCAAACTCTAGATGCTCCACTCTCACCGTTATACGCAAAACCTCTTCCTATCCCATAATTCGCACTAGCGCTTGTATAGGTTACGGAGGATGATCCATAGTTGGTGTATATGGCTCCGAAAGTTCCAACTGCTCCTCTCTGTCCCAGAAAATAAACCACACCGTCATCCGTAGTTACGACCCTTCTATGCGAACTTCCGGCTGTAACTACATTTGAACTTCGAACGCTCCAATCCTCGCTGTCAGCCTGAAGTCCATAAGCCTCCTGGACAACAAAAATTTGCTCGTTCTCATAAAGTCCTGCGGAAACAGGTTCAAAGAATACATTACCTGTGAAATATCCACCCGGTCTGTATTTATAGAGGGTTCTAGTTATAATCCTCTTGTTGTCGGAAATAAGGGTAAGTCCCTGCGTTGACGAGAAATTAACAGTGATCGTCGAGGAACCCACCGTGACCGAAGACACTTTACCCTTGAAGTTATTCTCTGGAAGGATATCGAGCGCAATTTCTATTTCTGCTCCTTTTTCAAGAAAATCCACTATCTCATTGGCCCAATTGAACAGATAAAAACCGGAAGTACTCTGCACATTATACACAAGAGTCCCCGATGTATCAAGACCGCTAACATCAACCTCACCCTTAGATGCGGAGTTGCCCGCACTTCTGTGCTGGAATTTGAAATCTAAAGGCGTAGATCCAGTTGGACCCACATACTCCAGATTCAGGGGATTACCGGATTTATTAAAAAACTTTAACCTTCTGTCAGCCATTAGAAAACTCTTCTGTTATTTTTCTTAACCGTATAGTTCACGAAATTCTTTATCTGCTTAGTGGTTTCTATGAGACCAAAGACTACCCTCTGGAAATACAAAAGAATTCCGTCCTTAACAGGATCTTTTAGAATATTATTTGAAAGTGTTTTCTCAAATATCGTATATTTATAATCATACCCCTCGTAGGTGTTATCATTTATGCTGTCCCGCACATCAAATATATTGTCTCTCTGGTCGAAGGAGTAGTATCTTCTATTCACATTCTGTTTTGGCATTCCCCTCATTAGAAGGGTGTAGGTCTGAGCTGCCACACAAGGGGCAAAGTTAATCTGACCGCTAGAGTTTATTATGACGTTTCTATATCCAGTGCATCCGATATTATAGGATCTTGCCTCCGCATCGGCAGTGGTTCCGTAGAGATCCGTAGATTTATAATAGGTCGTATTCGTGGACTGTGGCTTAACCCTCCCCTCGTTATAATTTAACCCGTTTTCAGAATCGTCAAAATATGGTGTGTAGTTACGCACTATCTTATCGAGATTTATTTAGAGTTGCTCTTAATTATATTCGATTTTTGCACCTTAGCCGCTTCATTTGTAAACGTGTTAGGTATAATCGAAGTCACCGTGATGTTTAAAGCGCAGGGTCTTCCGTCCACTATGCCCTCTGAATATAGTGTACCGTATCTGTCGCTCCATCCACCTCTCATTAAAACGAGCTCGTTTCTTCCAATCAAAATATCACCAAATTGGTCCATACCAACCAGAGCATCCTTCTGAGCTTGACTCACATTAGTCAGATTCTGTACAACTTTCTGGTTTGATTCATTCTTCTCGCTAACGAAGAAGAAATTCACAGAGTCTATCCCGGGTATGGCCTCTATAATGGCGATCAGGTCAGATCTAGGAATCCTATCTCTTCTCTTAAGGTTTAGCATATAGTCAGCCACCGATTTTCTTATGGCATTGCTAATCGTGGTGGGATCGTTACCCTCAAATATTGAAACCATCGCATTACCAATTATTCTAGTAATGGTTGGGTCTATTATGCTTACCACTGTGGTTGCAATCATTGATCCCGAATCCTCTATGAGATTTAGAATTGCCTCCTTCATCTCTGGACTGAGTATAAAGTCATTCACGGGGATGTCAAAGTAGTCCTCGTTGGATTCGAGACTTAGGGTCACATCAGGCACAAGATAGAGATAAACGATATTATCGTCATCGAGATACTCGTCATCGAAAGTGGAGTAGGCGTGTATCTGCGAGAAGATATTTAATTTGGTCAGGAAGATCTCGTAATTTTCTGCGTTGGCAAAAACAAAAGATCTAGAAGTGTATGGTGCAACTAGCCTTATGAGCTGCGTGCTCTCGGGATCACTTCCAAAAAGAGGATCTATCTCATTCTCTATCAAAATATAGTCATTGAGATTAAGCTCCGTGCCAAATAGGTCTGTACCCAAACTCGTGAACTTGTAAGTTAGAGGTTTGTCACTGGTCGATCTAATGTTTCCAGCAAATCCAAGACTAATAATGTATTCTATTCTAATTCTGGCCCCAGTCTGTGGGATTCTTCCAAAATCTCCGTTTCCGAAATAAATGTCGAGTCCAGATTGAATTCCCGTTTTTACCATGAAGGCCTTTCCCTCCAGTGGCATATCATAGAAGGAATCGTATCTCTTCCATTTTTCCTCATTCACATATACGTTTATGAAATACTGATCAACATAAGAACCAGATCTGGACGGAATGTTAAATGACTGCAAAGATCTTCCGGTTCCGGTGACTATCGAATTCTGAACGGTTCCTTGTACTATTTTAGCTCTAAGTATGTTATCAGATACAAGATTAAAGGTCACGCTAGGTGAGGAGAATATTAACGAATATGTTTTACTATTTTGTAGGCACTGAATATTTGCGTAATTTTTAATTATCACGGCTCCGCCTCCAATGTCTGCCTGCTTTTTGTTCCAAGCAATGGATATTTCACCCTGAGAGGCAGAAGCTCTTCCAGGGTCGTAGCCTGCTATTCTGGCCAAGCTGGTCACAGAATAATCGCGGGTTGCCTGTTGGATATTTAGCTCCGTTATGGAATCCTCGATGAAATATAGAATCATCTGAGAGAGATTCTGTAGAACGAAAAGGATCTGTCCCCAAGCAGATGCAACGGTAAATATGAGGGAGGATTGGTTATAGGTGGTCTGTAGATAATTGTAGGTGTCAGTCAGAAGACTGTTTATCAGGATCCTATTTTTTCTGTAAATATTCATGCTATTACTTAACTCTTAATGTAACTAGCGGACTTAGACCGCCGTCTTGTGGTATTGCAAAATCGAGGATGGCTATGTCCCTATATTTACCCACGTAAAATTTGACTTCATAAGTGCCTCCAACCTTAAGAAAAAGTGGGCAGTAGATGGAAAGATGGAGATCCAATTCCTTCTTGAATGCTTTTTCTGAAAGACCCAGTTCAAACAAAAGTCCCTCCAAATCCAGTCCAAATCTCGGATCACCCAACACAGATCCTGGCTGGGTCAGTAACATCATCTTTAATTGACCTATACAAATCTCAACAGTGTCAGTAACCTCCAAAATTTTGGGGTTATAGTTTCTGTCTTGAGGATCTCTGCTGTAAATGTCTCTCATCCCGCTTTTGATTATATATCCCTCAGAAAAAAAGGATAGAAAGGATGAAAGTTAGATTATTAGTTCCATTGAAGGAAATACGAAGGAGAATTTTCTCCGTTAATCATATCCATAACTTCCTGGACTTCTGCATCGCCGGTTGTAACTAGCTCTGAAGAGTTTACTGAAACTCCACCGGGAAGATTATATGTGAAAGTTCCAAGCATTTTACCTAAAGCGCTCTTGCTTTTTCCTATAACATATCTGACAAAAAGCTCATCGTTGAATAGGTACTCATCTCCTATCGAAACAAAGCATCTGACAGAAATATCGTATCCACCGTTACCGCTAGCGAAGCCATTAGCTAAATTTGAATTAGCCGATCCCCCGCCACCTATTCCGGATCTACTAGGATCACGTCCGAGGATTGTCAGTCTCTTAGAATTCTTGTTCCATTTGAAAGCGTACGTGGCAAGTAGATAAGCTTTGGCCAAGTCGAAGTAGGAATACATAACCGTTCTATAGACGAGGTTATCACCTATGAAGGGCGAAAGTAAAAGTTCAGATCCCAGAAGTTTAGAATCTCCAAAGTCCTTGTCAGGGGTTCCACCAATTCCGCTACCGCCAACATCTCTTACCTCAAACACGGTTACGATTGAATCTGGGAGGGTGAGCTGTCTAGTTGCTCTAAATTCAGGATGATTAAATATTCCCTTACCTAAAACAAATATTCTTTCCTCAACAGCGTACTGATAGTTATCATAAAACCAAGCCTTGGCTCTTTTTATAATCCTCTCTATCTCCTGGTCATTCAAAGAATAAGGGAGAGCGCAACTAAAAGACAGTGCGTCTTTAATTTCCTGTACCAGTTCTGGTTGTGTCATGGCTTCGATTAATAATTGATGTCGCCGAACTTGGCTCTAAAGTATTTATCATTCAGATCCTGGAGTTTTCTGTCCGTGACAAATCTTTCAGATCTTACCTCGTTCCACCCTTTAACTTTTTGGGTTTCTTTACTGACTCTAGAGGCATCTCCCAGAATACCAGCTCTAAAAACTCCGCCCTCTATATCACAATTAACGGATTTTTCAGGACAATTGATGAAGCACTCCTTCAACGTATTTGATGGGTCTACTATGGTGTCTTCCACTTTAGAATCAGATATCTCGTTTCCGTTGACTGCATAGCATTCAGAAATGCTGGACTTTCTAACTTTAGAGTTATAGAGATTACAGTTTCTAAGATGTGATCCCTTAATGTCGCAATTAACCACATCCATATCAGAAATATCGAAAGCATTTCTGATTCTAGCATCTTTAATCTGAAATCTACCAGTGGATGTATCGTAGTTGAAGTAGCAATCGGTCACACCCCCCTCGATTACGAGGTCAAATATCTTATCCCTGATAGCAGGGAAATATGTTTTAATATTCTCCTCAAATCCCTTAAGGTCTACGAAGACATGAAAATCTGGGTAGTACATGAAAAATAAATCGGGATTAGAAAAGCACTTTACCACTTTCCCATAATCCTTCATTAGGTCTCTTAGCTTATCTAGATCTTCCTTTGTGTACCCGTTTGTCCTCTTGCTTAGAATGTCGTAAAGATAGAGCACCACATAATCGATAACTTCACGAATATCGGATATCTTTTTCTGGTAATCCTTCCCACCTAAATAGCGGAATTCTAGATACCCGTCTTTTGCCTTAGTGAAATTGACTCCATAGTATTTGTCGCTAGGAATCTTAAACATTTTGGGATCTATCGTGTTGATGTTCTCGAGAATGCTGTATCTGTTTCTAGGAATGACCCTTTTAATAGACTTGGCGTAAACGTTTTTAGATCTATTTGCGAATTTAGAAAGAATGAAAGATTCATCCAACCCAAGGATAAATTTAAGCTGGTCCATAACCATAATATCATCCTTTACATCGGGTCTATTCTTGTTAAAACTAACGGAGAACTGAAAAGCAGATTTATCGTTGGTCCATCCGTTTTCATCTATCCATTTAAGAGTTTTTATCATAACAGGAATAGCCTCATTGTAATCAAGAGGTCCGGTTATGAATTCAAGCATGTTAGTTCCACCAGAGTAATCTGGCTCGAGCTTGAATTTATCGTTTGTTACTTTGATCTTGGAGTGGTACTTTTCAGAAACCTCAACCTTTTTTCCGAGAAGCTTAGAAAGGGCATCAGAAGCTCTGCCCTTGGTTATATTGGAAAAAAATTCAAATTCGAATCCAATAACCGAAGCAGATAAAGCGTGTGCCCTCTCAAAGTAATCTCTATTATCCTTCATTTGAAGATTTAGCAAATATTTTTCCGCTCAATGGATCAACGCTCCATATAACGATCTCGATTGAATCACCAGGTTTAGCATTTTTATCCTTCTTAGACAGGTGATCAAAGTTCATGAAAGCCATAAGTCCCAAACTTTCTATGTCTACAAGAACCCCATTTTTTCTCTTGTGTCTAATCACGGCCATTACCGGATCTATCGTTCCCTCTTCAACCTGTGTTTCCAAATTATACAGAAGAACATTCTTCTCCAGAGGCTTATCCAGGGTAAGTGTGAGTTTATTGTTTTCCTTTATCTCCTTAACATAGAATTCTATTTCATCTCCGGAAGAGAGTGTGCTAATTCTATCGTCGCCATCAAATTCGCTTCTGTGAATAAGTCCGGTGTAGACCTCTTCCCACTCAACGAAAATACCAAAATCACTAGTTCCTGTAACAAATCCCTTATATTTCTTAGTGAGATCGAGCTCTTGGATTTTCTGCTCCATGATCTTATTAAGATACTTTTTATAAGAAACTACGAAGATGTCTTTGGCTTCCACATAGCCTTCTATCATAACGTGCATCTCCTTTCCTATATAGGATTCAAAATCAGTGATCTTATTAGCTGCTGCAAGAGATCCTGGCATAAAGCACTTGATTCCGCAAAGATCAACAATGTATCCACCTTTGTTGATGCTTTCGATTTTAACCTTGTATGCGCTCGTCTCTTTCTTGATCTGATCGAAAAGCTCAGCTCTAAGGCTCTTGATATAATATTCAACAACCGATCCCATATACCCGCCGTTTGTCTTTCTCACGTGGGCTTCTATCCTGCCGCCAACGCTGAAATCTATACCACCGATTCCAAGCTTTTCAGCATCTCTTTTCTCCTTTCTAAGATCTATATAAATTGTTTGTCCGGAGTCTGTTTGTCCAAATGCTTCCTCTTCGGTCAAAGCAACGATTCTGCACGGATACACATTGCCTTCAACTAGATCTTTAGATAGATTAGTCGAATCTAGTCCTCCAAAATGCTTTGAGTAAGCAGCTGCAAGTTCCTCAGCATATGGTTCATGAGAATAAACCACCATGCCATGGTTGTTTTTAATTTTTCTATTGGGAGCAAATCCGTTAGGCATGTCCCAATTAATTTCTTTCTCTTCTTCAAAGAAGCCGTAAGTCATATAATTTAGTTTTAAAGGGTTAATATCGGATTTATATATCTTTATCCGTTCAGGTGAATTATAAAAATTATTTAACTAGTAAAACAAAACCAGGACAAGGTACAGGAACAATAGTTTGGAATGACCCAAAATACAAAAATTTGAGACTGAGCAGATGCAAAGCAAATGCAACTGAGAGCTTGGCTGCTACTAATTTAACAGCTACTTTTTGTGCGTTGAGCTGTTCTATAGTGCTCGCGAAAGTTGTACGGTAGGTTTCAAATTGGGTGAACTCGGGAGAGGGTACTTTAGAAATGGCATTAGCGGTAGCTTGGCTAAAAATTGGTGAAACCCTAGGATCTAGTGCAACATTGAATGCTTTTCTAATCCTTTTACTAAGACCAAAAGGGAGTCCAGGAAAAAGTATAATATAAGTCCCGGGTGCATAAGGTATATTAGCAGGGAGAACAGCCACCGGGCCTCCAGCAAAAGAAGTTGGCATAAGACCGAGAGCTGTCCAATAAATGATTATAGCGGAGGCCATAACATCGTAAGGATCCGTTTTTATTGTCAGACCCGCTATTTTATCAGCCAAACCCTTATCTCTTAGTTTTTGAGCTGATTCCTCATCCAGTCCATTTAAAATTTCATCAGCAGCTCCATCTAGTCCAGCGTCTTGTATATTAGATTTCTGCGCTTCAGCTTCCTGTGGGGTTTGTGCGTCTCCAGCACCAGCTCCCCCCGCACCTCCTGCTCCACCGGCACCAGCTCCGCCGGCACCAGCTCCACCTGCACCTCCTGCTCCACCTGCACCTCCTGCCCCTCCGGCACCAGCTCCGTCTCCGGAGCCAGGTCCTAACTTTCCAAAGACATTAGGAATATAGATAACATCGGAGGATCTGGTAATTATATCAGTTCCCGTTACGGTCAATCCCTGATTGGAGTCAAGATAAAATTCAACCTCTATTAGAGGAATACCTCTTAGCTCCCTTTGTATATTATTGATCGACAGTGTTCCTATAAGAGACATTTTAGAGGGAAAAGCGGCGTTGCCTAGTACTATCGGAATCTGTGCTGTTTCCTGATAATCTCCTATAGTGGTAACAAACTTAACTCTTGTAATCGGTATTTTAGATCCTACCGGAATACCATTTATTAGAATTTTATTCGAAATTCTGATACCTATAGCATCCGGAGTTGAAAAAATTGATGTCTGGGATTGATTCCCCGCTGGGACTGTGCTAGAGCTAAATTGACCTGTTCCCGTAGAGGCAGCGGGTTCAAAATTTACACCAGCAAAAGTAATAGGATCAGCATTTCCCCGCGGAGTAGACGAAGATCCACCACCTGCTTGTTGTCCTCCTTGTTGTGCGCCATCGTTTAAATCTATATTTTTGGGATCAACTCCCTGTGCAATAGCCTGGTCGATCAGAGCATTCTGCGCATCCTCCTCATCTTGTAAAGTTTTTCTTATGTAAGGATCTATAACCTCTATAAACTTTCCAAGTTCGTCGCCGTATAACTCCATTATTTTTCCGCCATCCTGTTTCAATGCGTCAGTTACGTCGGTAGTCGCACCGTAGCTTGGAATAGCAACGGTAGTTCTAAGGTAAGCCAAATATGGTATTACTATCGGGGGAACTGCTAGAGTAACATGCTGAGCTTGCTGAGCAGCTGATCTAAGATCGCTAAGAGTTAAATTACCAAACCCACCCACCTGTGATGCCTTGCTGGAGATAGCTCCATCAAGTCCACTGACGTAACCAGGACCTTCAACGCTATTTATAGCATTCGAAAGGATTTTATCCAGCATTGTAAGTCCACCTATAGAATTAAATACAGTGTTCTTTACCTCCTGAAGATTATTACCTAATATGGAAAGCTTAACCCTCTCCGGCTCAACATCCAGACTAAATGGTGTTTTATAGTCGAAAATTTTATTCGATTTTGGTTCTGCTTTCTCTTTAAGCTTAAATGCGGGTCCATTTTTGCTTCTAATGTCAGCTAAATCAGATGGCTTTAATTTATTGAATAGATCGGAAAGCTTATCCACACCGGGAGGATCATCGCCCTCAGGGGGTTCATTCCCCGTAAAAATTTCCTCGGCATTAAAAAATCTCGGATCTCTCTTGAGATCATTATAAGATTTTTTCTGCTTTAGCAAGAGATAGAATCCTAACCCAAAACCTATGTCCAAAATAGGTTTGAATATTTTAGAAACAGGTCCATTTAAAGAATTGTTACTGGGTATAGCCTTAGCAGTTCCGATAGCATCGATATAAAATTCAGCTAACTTTCTTCCAGCAACGAAAGGTCCACTGCTCTGGTTGGAGGAAAAATAATTAGCGTAATCGTTTACAAATTTGTTCCAATTAGCCATTACTTGGTTTTTACAGTGGTTTGGGTGCTATTCTTTCCACTTAAATGCTGGAAGCTAGTCATCAGAACTGTAGGGACAGACGAAGGGCCCGAAGGTGTGGGATGTGTGTGACTATTAAAAAAACTTAAAAATGTGTCGCCAAGTATTAGTTTTTCAGCTGCATCCTCTCCGAGCTCTATGTTATTAGATTTCACTATAACCTTACTCTGCTCCATTCTTATCTCGTCATCACCCATCTTTATTACAATTCTTAATTCACCACCATCTTGGGTGTCTAGCCAGATCTTAGCATTATCGAGCTCAAAGACTAGTCCATCCTTATAAGTGTAAAAAAGATGAAGAGGTCCAGGTTGTGCTTCAGAGTCGTATGTTAAATAATGGGATCCCTCGTAGCAATTCTCCTCTTTTAATTTTTCTAAGAGATCAGGGGATATTTCTTTAATGTAGTGGTAGGTCATCTTGTAGTAGTTGTGCTCTTCAAAGTGCACAGCCACAACACTACCGAGCCTCGGAAGGGTAAGGTTTCCCCCACCGAATCCTCCTCCAAAAGACAGGCCGGCTATTTGCTCAGCCCAAGGCAAGTCTTCGGTTGGGATATCTTCAAAAAACCCAAACACACGGATTTTAGCCCTCCCCTGATATAGGGGATCCTGAATATCTACTATTTCACCCAGCAGGGTTCTTTCACTTGGCATAATTACTATTCAATAAAATCCTCCTCGGGTGGATTAAAGTCGCCCAAGCTTTGATTATACCTGTCCTCGTGTTTTATGTTTCCGAGGTCAAGAGATGGTTCTTTCATGTTCTGTTCCATTACGAAATCCTCCGCAGTTTTAGGATAAACTTTTCCAATATCACCTCTGATTGTTGGTCTATTCCCGGATGGATAGATCGAAGGAATTCCATCCAGAGGATTAGGCTCTATCGCTCCTGGTAGGTTATTTCTAACCGGATAGAGGATCTCACGGCTTCCCAATTGATTATTTGGGTCCTCGTCATTATAAACTCTAGAGGAGATATTTCCAGTCTGTATCGGAGATGAATCCTGTTCAGGATAAACACCTGGAACATTAAAATCTAAAACCGGTAATTCCGATTCAAAATCAACAGGGTAAACTCTTGGAGTTGAATCCATGATCTGCGAGGGATTACCTGTCTCCTCCATAAAAGGAACCAGATTGTACACATCATCTATGTAAGGTGGGGTAACAGATTCATTTTCAGATCCCTCCGGATAAACGTCTCCGTCCGGTTTAAGGTAAATCCTTCTATCTCCTCCGAGATCCGATCCAGGAACGCTCTCATAGACATCACCTTTTGGTGATAAATATTCTCTTTGAGGAACCCCTAGATTTTTTCCAGGAACGTCCTCGTATGAATCACCCTCCGATGGAGCATATACCCTATCAGGGGATCCTAGATCCCTACCGGGAACTTGATCATAGACATCAGGATCACCATCAGGAATCGGGTAAGTTCTATATCTCCCGCCCAAATCCGGGCCGGGCACACTATCATACTCGTCTGCTCTAAAATCAGGATAAACCCTAGCAGGTACACCTAGTTCTTCGCCTGGAACTTCTTTATAGACGTCGCCAAGATTAGTCTCAGTGCTGCCAGCTGAATTTGAAGGATTTGTTGGGTAAACATCGCCCTCGGGTTTTCCGTATCCTCTTTCAGGACCACCTAAATCAGGCCCTGGAGTTCTTGGATACACGTCACCGGAAGGATTTTCGTAAACCCTCTCGCTTACTCCCAGATCCTTTCCGGGAACTGATGTGTAAACATCACCATCAGGACCGGCGTAAACCCTGTCCTGTCCTCCTAAATCAGAGCCAGGAACTTTAGAGTAAGCATCACCCTCTGGGTTTGAATATACCCTTTGGCTTCCCCCTAGATCTGGACCAGGAACTTCTTCATACGCATCACCCTCCGGTCCGGCATAAACTCTTCCGCTTCCTCCCAGATCAGATCCAGGAACATTGGAGTATGCGTCACCGCTAGGCTCAGGATAAACCCTTTCCTCTCCACCCAAATTCTCTCCTGGTACTCCCTCGTATAAATCATCTTCTGGTCCAGAGTAAACTCTGGCGCTTCCCCCGAGATCAGGTCCGGGTACTCCGTCATATAGATCACCTTCAGGTGCAGTGTAAAGTCTATCAGGAACTCCTAAATCTGGACCTGGAGTGTTCTCATAGAGATCACCATCAGGTTCATTGTAAATTCTATTGGGGCCACCTAAATCTTCTCCAGGAACTCCGCTGTAAAAATCTCCACTCGGCTCTGGGTAAATTCTATCTGGACCACCTAAATCCTCGCCAGGAACTCCCGAATACGAATCTCCCGAAGGGTCGTTATAAATCCTGCCAGGAGGTCCAAGATCTAATCCGGGAGCATTGGGATAAAAGTCATCAACTGGTGGAGGTGGATAAATTCTCCCCTCTATTTCTCCACCAGGAGGAGCAACTCCTAAATTAGGACCAGGAACATTCGAATAAGCATCCTTAGGTCCAGCATCCGCAGGGGATCTATATTTGCCAAGATCTGTCCTTTCCTTTGGACCTCCAAGTCCCATTGTTTGGGGATTAGGGAAATCGCCACTCAAAATGTTTCCTGGATTTACACCATTACTGGTTACACTGTCGAAAAAATTCTGCGCGTTATTAAAGCTAGCCTGTGTTAAGAGGGCTGAGGGGTCGAATGAATAAATGTTTCCAAGAACCCCCTGATCTAGTCCGTTCAATAAAGGATCAACGAACTGGGCTATACCCTCGTTTATAAAGTCGTTAATACTATTCGAGACAAAATTGGTCAAAAGTTGCTCGCCCTGATCTAATAGGTTTTGCACGAAGGGAGATCCAGAAAGCTCATCGGGAACTATGTCTGTAGCTACGGATGTTCTATTCTGATCCCACCCGTCGGCCAAAACGAGCGGTTTCTTGTCCGATCTAATATTTGGAAACTGATACTTAGTTCTAACACGACCAACGTGTATCTTAAAAGAATAAGAGATAGGTGTTGCCGTATCTGCACCAGCGCTCAGATCGCTGGGTAGGGAAGTTGAATCATCGAAGTCAAATTCACAGTTGCTACATTCGAAAATCAGGACTGGCTTAATGTCAGATTGATCAGCTTGACCTGTGAAATAATCTATCTCATCCTGCAGTCCAGAATTGTCCGCGACGTTTCTTGCAAAAGACCCCACAATCGACCCGAAAGAGCTGCTAGACCCTGGATCCGGTTGAGGTGGTGCAGCACTATTAAATTGCTCAGCAACTGTAGAGACTGAGTCCCTTCCTGAGTTGGATGCTCCACCCAAAAGATTAGCTAAATTATTAACAGCTGTGAGAGCTGTTGACGATCCTATAAGTCTAGACGTTTTGAAGAAATTTCTAATCTCCGAAACGAATATGTACATCTTAAATCTCTTGAGATTCCTAGGAACCAATTCCCTCATATAATCAGGATCAAAAGTTGATTGCTTGTACATTTCCCCGAGAGCACCCATCCTCTGGTTGAAAGATTCTAGACAGCTGAATGTAAGAGTCTTACCAGCCGTTCTAGAAGGGTTAAAAGTCACCTCACTTTCATCTGTGTATCCACCTCTAGATATGGTGTAAAGTTTATCTAGTCCCTGAATAGACTGTAGAAACCAGGGATGATTATCTAGAAGATCTCTAAAAGATTGCTTAAATTGGGCCAGAATAAATGATCTTTTTCCAGCATTCCTGTCAGGCCATTGATTGGGATCATCGTCCGCACCTTCTCTAGCTCTCAAATATCCCTGGGCGGAGTAAAACTGGACCGGCCCGCCTTTTAAAAGATAAGCCTCTTGCCCGAAGGGATTTGATATGGATCCCATTCCACCATTAAATTCATAGTTTCCGGTTTTAAAGAGCGGACTGGGCGGCTGTCCAAACTCAGGATCCACCGGTAGTGTACCAAAGTCTATGACTATCTTAAAACCAAGATAAGTTGGGTCTTCAAACTTCCCCTGATCGGATAATTTAAATCCCTTGAGAAAAAGACTCCTCTGTTGATCTGTTGTTCCTGGCCAAGACATCCTTTAATTTTTATTATATTTATCGTTCCCCCTGTATTACTCGCTACCAACCTTCGGTAGGGGAGAAAATTTTTGAGTTTTACCAGAAGAGTTTATTTTCCACACCCTCCTACAGAGATTAAGGATTTGTTTCATACCTCTAAGATCCCAGACTATTTCTACCCCCATAACAACGTAAATACCGGAAAGAAACTGATCCACAACATTTTCGTCTTTAGGAGGCGTTTTAAGATTTTCAAGGGATCCACTATTATCTTTCCTAGTGTCACCATTACTTATTACCAGAATCTCTATTGGTAAAACCTGTCCTCTATAAATTCCCGGGAAATAAGATTCCAGCTCAACCCTCAGGGTAAATTTGGTGACGTCTTCTATATTCATCCTGTTCTGATGTTGAGCATGGAAATAATTCGGGTGGACACCAGGGTTATCGGGAGAATACTCGTTCAGGACGCCCATCCATTCAATCCTTCTTTCATCTCTATAAATTTCCTCCCTCATTCTTCCTTTTTGAAGAAACATAGACTCCTCTATAGAATCCGGCGTATCTGACTCTATGTCATAATTTATTACTTTCTCCACCGGGTTTTCTGAATCAGAACCCTCATCATAAAAAGATATTTGCGTGATGTATCCAGTAGCGTTTGCCTTTTGCCCTGAATTTGAGATTAAAATGTATCCATTTATGCCGAAAGGGAATTCCCCTGATTTGTATCTATTTGATATTAATAAAGGATACTCCTTAGCTTCAGGATTGGAACCATCAGGCAATTTGGCGTCAACTAAAACGCTCTTAGATCCTATAGAGACCAAAGCAGTATAGTTAGGATTATCGAGGAATGAGAACTGATTTCCAAGATTTATAAAATTAAGATTGTAATAGCAATCAACGAATGAGTAATAAAAAGAATTCTCGTTCTTAAATGAACTTTCCGTTATCTCCCTTATAAAATCATAATATGAATAATTAGGACAAAGCCAACTCATGGTATCATCAGGTGAAGAGTCGTTTG
>JACCDW012019716.1_pt1 | contig 19259 bp, 19 predicted proteins | sample 7449781 | NCBI WGS metagenome assembly JACCDW01 (sample SAMN15323449, study PRJNA562643) | freshwater metagenome | isolation source: river surface water | place: USA:Blue River Watershed | collected 2017-08-18
AGGCCTTTTCCAAAGTCTCCGAGAAGAAGCCTTTAAGGTCGCCTAGCATTTTTGCAAAATCAGGTTCTACAACCTCTGTTGCTTCGGCTGCTGTTTCCAGAACTTCGGCAGAAGTGTTTTCTTCTGTAGAGACTACTTCTTCAGACTTTTCTACTTCAACTACTGGTGCTGCAACTTCTGCTTCAACCTGAGCTGGAACTTCTTGTCCTGGCACACGTAGCTTTTCAACAGTCTCTTCGGTAGTTGTTGTGGTTTCTAAATTTTCCACTTCATTACCTCCTTCTGCGTTTGCCTGTTTTGCAATTTTTACATCAGGCAACGTGTTTAATCTTGACTTGTGTAAATCAAGAATCTTATCTATTTCTTTTGCTTTATTTGTATCATTTGATTCCACCCAACCAATAAGCTCTGTTTTCTTACCAGTAACTGGTGAAATATACTCAGCTTCTGTTGACATAAATACAGAATCGCTTTCTGCACAATAAAAAATATTTTCCATTTTAACTTCTGCTGCAATGCCTTTGAAAATCATTTGACCATTGACTTTTTCAATTGACAAAATGTTGCAGAGTTCATTTGCTGGAGAATCTACTATTGATAATTCAACAAGTGAGTAATCCTTAATGAAGCGAACAGATTCTCCCGTTGCTTTATTCATTTCTGTGTCTGAATCTATAATCTTTCCGCCGATTGAAAATCCTTGTAGTGTTCCGTCTAATACTTTTTCCCAAGTATCTTGGGCGCCTTTTGAAATGTATGCATCTACATAAACACCATTGTAAAATTCTTTTGATTTTGGATCATAGTATGTTTCTGGTCTAAACGAAACAACTTTTCCTACAGCCGTTGGCTGATGCATTTCTCTTAGATTGCCACGGAAATTTTCAAAAGCTTTCATGCTTGCTTCCATCGTGACAACATCGCCAGTCTGGTCAAGGTTGTCTAATGTTGCAAACCCTGAGACTGTTCTTTTTTCTCTATTGACCTTCGTGAATGGAACTGATAAATTAATAGCATTTCCTTCAGAAGACCAATGTGATTTTTCAATGGTCATATGTGTATATTATAGACTTCTATATATCTAAAGGCAAATAACTGGTTGAGTAGGACTACTCAACTTGTCTTCCGTCGCCCTTGGCATTTCTACCCTCCCCAGAGTTATCTGGAGAATTTGAAGATCTTTCCTGGTCCCTTGTTCTGCTTTGCATGGCTTGAGCTTTAATTTCTGCAGCCTGAGCCTGCAAATCAACTGGCACATCGCCACCTTCACGTGGGACTAGGCCCATTCTTAATCTAATTTCATTAGGGGTAATTACCTGGAATCTCAAATATCTTTCGTCTATCTTAGATTGAGTGTCAGAATCAGTTAAGCTTAATTCATTAAACTTAAGCTGAAGGGCATCTGTCATTTCCATCATAATTCTATTTAATTTCTTTTCTAAAATATCTTGTGCTGGGGCACAAACTTGTTCTTTAAATGTTTTATCTGCATCCCTAGCTGCGGCTAAATTAATACCTGCTGGTGTTCCAATTTTATTAATTGGTACTCTATGGGCCATTAATATTTCGTCTCTATTTGATTGACGATATATATTGAATGAAGATTCTTGAGTGCCCGCTTCAATCGGTTCCATTTTAAATTCTGTTTTAGAATCTGGGGAATCTGGCGGTAGTGGAATATATAGAGACCTATGGTTTTTACCACGGAGTCCTACCTGGAAAAATTCCAACAGCTTGCGCTCAGACTCTGGAGATAATTTAGCTCCCTTTACGGTAATAATATATCTAGGAACCGCTTTATTTTCAAAATAGTCTAAGTTATATTTGCCAGCAAATTCATTTCCAGCCATGGCATTTTGTGCTGCTATGATATCTGGAATTCCATAATAATTATTTTTTGGAGTATACTTTTTAAGATGTATGATTTCATTAGGTCTATCTGTTGCACCAGCAATTGGATTTTGTGTTTTTTGATCTCCAAAATTACGGAAGAATACAGCTTTTCCATAAAGTAACTGAACAAACCCATCCCTTAACCGCCTTACACGCATAGTCTTAGATGGTATATGACCTATATAACCAATTTTACCAGCAGTTGTTCTACCTATCTCAAGGTAGCCGTTTCCTGTTGCTTCTACATCTGTATAAAACTTTATCAATGTTTCTTTAAATGTTTCTTCTTCGTTGCAGTCCTCAAGCCATTCATGTAAATCTTGTTTAATTCTAGAGAGCTTTCTACGAGCACGTTCTAGCTGTTTTTCATCTTCAATTCCATCTAGTAAGTCATTTGTTTTTTTTGTTTCTACAAAATCAAAACCTAAACCAACAATATTTGCAACCTTTGCATTTATTGCTGCATAGTTGTATGGAGATATTTCATATATAGTAGATAAATAATCTAGGTTGTATTCTGGCATTACAAGATCAAACATAGCATACCCGCTAACGGCTTGCTGAATTAGTAGTTGCTGTGTCCCCGTACCGTCTGTTCCTGAAAATCTTTTTTGTACATCTCTGCTTACTTTTCTTCTAAGAGCTGGGCTTAATCCAGACAACTTGAGTATTTCTTCGCCTTCAATCGAAAATGGATCTTGGTTATTACTTATAGATGGTGAATTAAACTTCATCCAATCAGCAACATTTGATATTTCTATATCCTGACCTGGGACATCTTCTTCATACTGAATCATTTTTTGCTCCACTTTTTCATTTCATCTTTGTATACGCCAATATCTAATTCATCTGGAACCAAGCCTAAAGCAAGTCTTGTTTTTTGACGCTGAAACTCTTCATCGTCTATCTGCCTACTACCCTCAAGAAACTTTGGCTTACCTTCTTCAATCCCATAACTTCTTACTGCCTTGGCAAGCAATTCTATTCTAGAAAGGTCTCCATTCATAGATGCAATAGACAAGAAATTATTTTCATCGTCTCCTATCCACCTACCGTCTGGCATTTCCCAAACATAAACTCCAAGCCTGGTCTCGCCAGTCTTTATTTTTGATCCAAGTTTTTTAATTTCCATAGGTTACTATTTTACCACTTTCAGGCTCTCAAGTCTATACTTTGTCAATCAGTATGACAAACTAAAGGTTATTTAGCAGTATTCTGTCTCTAGAATAGGTCTTAATCGTTTTTTCTGTCAACTCTATTGATGAATCCGATGCTGAAACAGTATATTTTCCAATATACATTTGATAATGCATATAATGATCTATTGTCTCTTTGGCATATAAAGCAATGTTATTATATAAATTGTTTCCAAGAATTCCAGATTTTATTGCACCGTCTACTTTTGCATTTAACCATATTTGACCAGACATGGTGCCAGAGGATTTTATCAAAATATAATTTGGCTCATTAAGATAAATATGAGAGGATATATTTGTTTCTGAAGAAATATCATTGCCGTTTACATAAATGTTAGAAATATTTGTTTTAGTTATTTGCCCTGCCGATCCAATTTGAATACTAAATTCATTATCATTATTTTTATTATAAATTAAATACCCATTTGTTATTGAAGTTGGATCTAATATAAATTCAACATTCTTTACATCTATTTCTGTTTCTACATAAAACCCAGACGAGTCTGTATTTACACCGTTATTTTGATAACGATGCAAAACAGAATTATCCACTGAACCAAAATTAATATCCCATAATGTGTCTGTAGATAATCTTGCTGGACTATTATGAGCAAATATTTTCTTTTCAGTATAAAAATCTATTCCTAAGTAATAAAGCTCTGGAATATATACTTCTGAATTATTTGAATTAAATTCAACTTTAATATAAACTATTTTATTTTCAGAAAAATTTTCTACTGAGAACCCAGGAAGCTGTTTGCCATTTTCGCATTCTGTCCAAGAAATACTGTCTGTTGATACGAATACAGAAACCCCTTTGGTTGCAGACCACTCTATCCTAGACGAAATAAAATCTTTCCAATATACTATGCTTATTGTTTCTTCAAAAGATCCTGACTCTGACAATGGGTTTAAATAAATACTTTTAGTTTTTTGTCTGTAAAGCAAGTCATCATTTAAAAAATATTCCCAGCTTTTTTGAACAGGATAAATATACTTCTCTGTTATGTTTTGATGCCTATCTGTTATTTTAAATAATTCTCCACCGTCTGGATTAACTATATCAACTTCTGAGCCAGGCAAAGAATCTAGGTAATGGTTTAAAATTTTTTCTTGGTTAAGTGCATATCTGTATATGGCCAACGAATCTGCAATAAAATATTCGGATCCAGACGCAGGTCCACATGACACCGCCAACAAATTAGTATTATTAAAACTACCTATGCTAACATTTTTTGTTGCTACAAATTCACCATTTAAAAATAAATTAATTGAGTTTACAGTATATGTACCAACTACGTGTAAGGATCTGTTTGGATCTGGCACTGTATAATAAATTTCGTTATCAGTTAATTTAAAAATAATATTGCCATTGTCATAATATATGCCAGCTACGTCGTTAATTTCAGCAAATATTTTAGTTTCAGATGTTAAAGTTTTTGGATGAAACCATGCCTCAAAACTAAAATCATTATCTTCGGTTCCATTTGATATTAATCCAATATTATTAGACAAACCATATAGGTCTTTATTAACATCAATATCTATATAATTAGATGACGTTATTTTAACAGAGTGTTGGCCGCCGCTGGTCATAGGAAATGAAGATTTAATTATTGACCCAACATATGTCCCATTATTTTCACATCCAGAACTGTCGTATACTACAGATCCTGAAGTTTCGTCTAGTCTCCATAGCCCGATTGGAGAATCTTTTATAACAGAATAATAGTACGACATTATTTTTTTCTTTTTACCTTATTAATTATTGGCATAAAAGGTTTTAATGGTATAGAAGCTACTGTGTATAGCATTCCTGTTAAAATTTCCATGTCTTTTTCAAACATCGACCAGTCAGATTCTTGGTCATGCCTATGCTGAGATCTATTTTTATACATTTCTGCAAAATGTCTTTTACCCATATTATCATTATACCTCTAGTGTGCTGTCAATGCCAAGATCTTCTAAAAACCTTTCTGGGCTAAACCTCCAGTTATCTTTTGCAAATGATTTTGCTACTGCTTTACAGGCTTCTTCAAAAGTATTGTAATCTACTTTTGTTTTTAATGATTTTAAAACATCAGAAATATCATAATAATTTTGTCTTAAAAAGGTAGGATCTCCTGCCTGATTTCTTTTAAAAACTTTTTTATTTACCACTCCAGATGGCTCATAAAGTGTGATTGTAAGATACTGTTTTGCAAAACCCCAATCGTTATACATATTATACGCTTCTGCTGCCTCGATGGCATTATTATAAAAAATAATCGTTCTTACTGGATCTTCACCATCTCTGGAAATAGTTAACATGTAGGCATTAGCTTTTTTTTCATTAACACTATTTAAATATTCAGAAACTATATCTGAATGCTGAGGTTTTAATTGACCGCTCATATTAAGTCCAACTCATTCTAAATTTTTCTCTATAATCCAAATACGGTATAGTGTTTGGATCAACCCACCAATCTTCATGCCAATCTCTAACTACCAGCTTATAACCTAGGGATGAAAGAATTTCTCTTTGTGCTTCACGCATTCCTTTATTATTATATTCAATTTGAGCATCATGTTCAAAAGTTATAATTGAATATCTATATTTACTTAAAGGAACAGACAGTAAGCCGTGTAATGTTAAATATGGATTACCTACGGCATTACCTTCTGGAGTGTAGCCAGCGTCTATGTCGACTTGTAAATAGTCTATCTGTTTTGGAAAATTGTTTTCTTCAAAATATGATAAATAGTTAAAATGAGTTGCATCCCCTAGTATGCAAGGATTTTTTCTGTTATCTGTAAATTCTTTATGTCTATCTAAATCAATTTCAAAAGAGACTCCGTTCCAGTTATAATCGTTTTCTAGATAATAAGTATTACTACCGTCTTTGGAATGAAATGCGCCTAATTCTACATAATATCCGTTTGTTTTATTTTTAAGCAAATCAAGTACAAATTTTTCTTGACCGCTATTGCCTCTATAATCCATCTGTATCTCCAAATATTTCTTTATTTAAAGAAATATTTTTTCCTCTTAATTCTTTAACAAAAAATGTTGAAGAATATCTTACTGAATTACTTTTAACTGGTAAAGTTCCATGAAGCATATGCCCTTCATGTAATATTAAAGATCCTGCTTTTGGCCTATATATTATTTCTAAATCCTTATAATGTAATTCTCCACCCTCGTAATTATCATTATAATAAATTATTACTCCATACCTTACAAAATGCTTCGGATTATTTATCCATTCATCTGTATGATAGTTTAAAAAATCATTATTTTTATACCTATTTAAATTAATACCCGTCACTTCTAGCTGATTATTAAATAAATTAATAACTCTTTTTTCTAGGCTGCTTAGCACATTTAAATCAGTAAAAGATTTTGGTGATGGAATTACTTTGCCATTCCACCAATCATAATCTATATTATTGTCTTCTTTAAACCATATGTCCTCTGGAATAGAATTCGCAAAGGACAATATGGAATCTTGTTCATCTTTAGAAACAAAATCTTCAATTTCTATTATACCGTTAAAGATTTTATTTATTTTCATTAAGCAGCATTACATCATGCCTTGCATTTGCTCATGATAAGCCTTGATGTACTCCTCAGTAGGACCTCCTGGGCCACCAACAACGTATCCGTCAACAAATATAAATCCAGGGGTTATATACTTTTCTCCCTCTTTCATTATATGAACCTGATGCTTATAAGGATCTGTAGACGGGAAAATTAATGCGCTTCCAGCTTTTGGCTTTGCTGTAAATGTAACCATATCCTTTGTTCTTGGGTCTAATGCATCATCAGGTGGCCTTAAGTGTCCATTGACTTCTAGTCTTAAATCTTCTGGCCTAATAACAAAAGAAATTTCTCCACCTTCATAATTATCATTCCAATATATAATTATTGACCACTCTAAGCTATTATCTCCAGCCTGTCTATCGAAATGAGCACCCATAGCACAACCTGGAATATATTTTGATATACCAACAAAAGGCGAAATGTTTGGCTCACCCTTTAGGCCTCTATCTACAATAAAAGCTTCAGCTATATTTTTAATTGCATTTCTTATTGTTGAGATAATCAAATCAACATCTTTTCTTACTTCTGGGTCTAAGCTTTCTACTTCAGCTAAATTAAAATCTTTCTTTTTACCAAAGATATTTCCATCTCTGCTGCTAGAGTTCCAGTTATTCCATTTTGGAATTACTTTAGTTACTCTATCATCTGCATCTAGCTTATTGATTAAATCAAGAATTTCTTGAGGATTCTCGATTACATCTGAATACATGTAAACATTTTCATGTAATTTTTCTTCTAGTTTCATTACGCTTTCTCCTCTATTTTATATTTGTTACCATCTGGATCTAATTTATAACCTTCTTTTAAGGTTTCTTGCCAGTCAGATTTTACTACTTCCTGCTGCTCTCTAATTTTTTTCATTTCTTCTGCCCACTCATCTATTTTTTCTTGCCCATATGCAGACTCATCTCTATCGTCCCAGAAAGAACCTAGTGTATATCTTATGCCGCTTTCTATTAAAGTAACCTCATGAGTATTTGTAAAACCTCCAGCAAATGAGGCAACCATTCCAGTCTGTGGCAGTAGCTCTTGGTTCTGCTTATTAAACTTTAATAGCCCTCCAGCAAAATCATCATTTAAATATAAAAACGAAGCATATCTACTTCTTTCAAATGGACCTGTATTCCCTTCTAAATCAGTGTTGTCTGAATGCTCTCTAGCATAGGCGCCAGGCTCCCATTTTTGTGCGTGAAATCCAATTTTAAAAATTTCTTTTGGATCTTTTCCATGAACTTCAGCAACCGTTTCTATAATTCTTGTTTGTAAGTCAGAAAAGAATGTAGGGCTTAATCCAAACTCTTCTAATTCTTCATCATTATCTTTAGGCAAAACAGAAGAATATGATTCATAAAAAGTAATCGGGGTCCATGAAAGCTTGTCCCTTTTTACTTGAGTTTCTAATATGTTAATTATGGCATCACACTCTTCTTTAGTTAAAAAGTTTTCGTATACCAATATGTCATCTGTTAATCTTTTATATTTGCTCATATATTACTCCTCATAAACGCTCTCATAAAGATTTTTACCACGCATCTCTGGGTCTAAAAGCGTTCTATAGTATTCTTTATTTAAATCTGGCTTATTGTTTCCAGTATGCTCTAATATAGTCCAAAAGAATGGGACCGTGTATCTTATATTACCTTTTATTTCAGTTACTCCATGAATATAATTCATATCTCCTGGGAAAAAATAAGCTGCTCCTCTTTTAGGCTTAATCTTAACGCCTTGTAACGGCCAATATATCTCTCCACCTTCGTAATCATCATTTAGATAGAACAAGCTTGCTATGTCGTAGTAAGGGAAATCATTTGGTAGCCCAGCATCTGGACCATCATGCAATTCCTTATCGGCATGAGGTTTTTGAAACTGACCAGGGAGCCATCTTACAATTGTTTGTCCTGTAGGTTGAACTTTTACTTTATAAAAATTTTCTATAATTGGCTGAAGCTTTTGAAATAAACCATCTATGACTGGCCCTATTTTTGGGTCATTCTTGTCTAAAGAAGGTCTAGTCGCAACACGGTCTTTCCAATAATTTGCGTCATATATGGTTGTTCCATTTTCATTTACATGACTTTCTGTAATATCCCATATTGTAATATTTTTTGCTGAGCTTTCTAGAAAATCTATTTCTTCTTCAGTCATAAAGTTTTCTAGCTCGACTATCATATCTTTACTGGTTCCAAAAAATCCTGAAGGAGTAATAGACCCCTTTATTTTTTCTAAATGATTTACATTCATATTTTCCATATTTATATTATATCATTTCCCTGGATTAGCATGAGGTTTTGGTCTATCGGATGATAGTGTAGTTGGTGGGGTAGATAAATCATTTATTTTAAGTCTTATAGATTTAGCCTCATGCTCCCCTAATTTAGTTCCGTCATATTCTACTGCATCTCTATAAAAATTAGTAAACCCATCTTTACTTTTTTCTTCCCAGACAATTGCCTTTTCTTGTCTTCTTTTATAAAAATCATCTGAAAAAATCATATCTTCAATAGTTAATTCAATTTCATTTAATTTCTTAATAGATATCGGAATAAATGTTGCAACTGGAGTTCCTGCAGGAATTTTAATTACAGTATTTGGCCTTGTAATCATCCAGGCGACGGGGATAGCATCATTAAAAAATGATGTAGAAATTAAACTTGTAAATGGAGTTGCTCCATCTATAAAATAGTTTGGGGGAACAATTTGTAACATTGTTGTATTTTCGTCTGTTTCAAAGAATATCCCAGTATAAAAACTAATTGTTGCATTTGCTCTTGATGTGCTGCATACATTACCTGGATCTTTAATTATTTTTACATGAGAATCTTGAGCTTCAGAAATTCCATCCCAGATAAATTCTATGTCATCTAAAAATGACACTGACCATCCTACGGTATTTGCTAACGTGACTGGAAAACATTTATATGCATGTGCTGCTGCAGTATTATCCATCCAATCTCTTCTTACATTGGTCTGCTCTATCTTAACCCTTGTTGCAGGATTCTTATAAGCTTTTACATGCATTATTCATTATCCCACTTAGGGTCATACATTTCTGGAGTATGGAATTTTTTACTATAATCTAACATTGTAACTATTGAATATTTAATTCCAGATTGAACTGGCTTTGCTTGATGTGGATACATGAAGTTAGATGGGAATATGTAAAGATCTCCAGCTTTAGGTTTAATATTTAAATTTTGAAGTCTAAAATATAACTCTCCTCCATCATAATCGTCATTAACATATGCAACTAATGACACTGTGCAATTATAAGAATATCCATGATCATGGTGCTCCATAAAATGTTGCCCTGGACCATATTTAATAAAGTTAAACGCTTCCCAATATTTTAATTCCATTAAATTAAAACTTCTTCTATAGTCATCGACTGCTGGAGACTGAACGTCATAAACGTCTTGCCATAGCTCTTGTAGCTTTAAAGACTCTTCAGTTTTATCATGCTCTATATCAGTTTTTTTAAATTTAAAATCATTACAGTCTCTATAGTCTGGCATTAGCTGCTGATAACCAACATATGCTGGTTGCCATGCAAATTTTTTACCAGAATTTACTGGTGCCAGTAGAGATTCCAACCTATTGATTACATCTATTTCTGGCTTTATAACATCTCTATAAACAACAATTCCAGGACCAAGCTGCTCTTTGCTTGACCAAGTTTTTTGCAAATTATTTGGTATCATTTATACTCTCTCCTACTCCATACATTTTTTATATATACACCACCGTCGGGCTGTCTATACTTTGCAGAATTTTCTACTTGTCTACGCATCATCTCATTAGGTGAAATCTGATCTATCGAACTTTCCCAATCTTCTCTTTTAAATGGTAATATTTGAACAAAGGGTGTACCTTCTGGCAATGTGCCTTCCCATCCTTCTATTATAAAAAATGGTAATGTGCCCATTTCTGTAACACTATCACTGTCTACTATGCCTGTAGTATTTATAAAAGGCAAATCAAATCTATTCATTGGAGTCATAAATAAAGCGCTATATCCTTCTGGAACTCCAAAAGACCAAGGAGACCACCAAGCAAAGTGTTCTTTGTAGTAACCCTTTGGATGTTCAAATTGAGGCATAGGCATTCTGTTTTGAATAAAATCTTTATGTCTTTGATCAGCAACCTTTACATCTATCTTTCCCATTGAATTTTTATAAAATGTAATATCTGTTGGAGTTTTTAAAACATATCCAGTAGCGAATCCGTCCATAATAGCTGGACAGGCTTTCCAAGTAGGTATTTTGCCATAATCGTCTTTTGTTCCTTCTTTTGTTACTGGACAATGCGCTTTTGTAGCTTTAAAATATTCTCCATTGGGAGCTTTAGCAAAACGATCTGCGGTTTTATACCATTCTGGCATTACTGACTGTGTTGTTGATGGGGCAGAAAGACTGTTTTTATTAAGCCATGGTTTATATGGCCTAAAAATTATTTTATTAATAATTAACCCCAATTCCATCAGAATGGAATCTATCGTTATAATCCATCATTACAACAACCGAATATTTTGTTCCAGAACTTACGTTTAAAGACGCATGTTCATATACAAAATTTGATGGAAACAATATTATGTCCCCCGCATCTGGCTTTAATGTTATATTATGCCTTGTAAAATCTAATTCTCCGCCAACATAGTCGTCGTTTAAATATATTACAGCAGATAATGTGCATGTATAGTAAGGACCATGATCTGTATGAATTTTGAAATACTCCCCAGGTAAATACTTAACAAAATTAAATGCTTCTTTATAAGATATTCCAATATTCCATATTTTTTCGTAATGCTTTACACACTTAGTTAATCCCTGATCAACTAAATCATATGCTGTTTCCAATTCTTTTGTTTTTGGGTAAAATGAACCAAGCGCTTCTTTTTTAAATTTTATATCGTAACAATTTCTTGCATGTCCTACTGGAGCGCCCTTTAAACCATGTTCCGCTGGCCCATTTACGTGGGCACCATTCCATGCTAATTTAGGTAAATTTTTTGCTACTTCACCTTCTATTAAATCTATAATTTTTTTGCATTCTTCTTTTGAAATAGCATTTTTATAAAGCTGTATTCCATATTCTAAATTAATTGCTTTAGTATTTTGATCTACAAAACTATCTTCAAGTCTTTTGTTTATTTTTTCTTCTCTTGGTAAATCATACCATTCCATTAAAATCTCCTAATTCCGTATGTAAATTGTATCATAAAGTTTTATAATAAACAATAGATAAAAAAAATAAGGGCTATTTCTAGCCCCTATTTTTTTATTTTATATTTTAATATACTCTAAGTCCAGCAAAGTATGGGAACCATGGACCAAAACTTGGGAAGAACGGTGGGAAGAACGGTGGGAAGAATGGGAAGAACGGGAACCATGGTGGGAAGAACGGTGGGAAGAATGGGAAGAACGGGAACCATGGTGGGAAGAACGGTGGGAAGAATGGGAAGAACGGGAAGTATGGTGGGAAGAACGGTGGGAAGAATGGGAAGAACGGTGGGAAGAATGGGAAGAACGGTGGGAAGAATGGTGGGAAGAATGGTGGGAAGAACGGTGGGAAGAATGGGAAGAACGGTGGGAAGAATGGTGGGAAGAACGGTGGGAAGAACGGTGGGAAGAATGGGAAGAACGGTGGGAAGAACGGTGGGAAGAATGGGAAAAACGGTGGAATTGTATCAATTGGACCAGCTGTGTTTGAATTTGCTGAAGTTCCATTTGCGTTTACTGCAGTAGCATAATATGTTTGAGAGCCTGGATTTGTTCCTGGATCATTAATAACTGCGCTTTGAGCGCTTCCAGAAAGTCCAGTGGCATTGTTGCCGTCAGAACCATATACATTTTGAGAAGACAAGGCTTTTCCGCCAGTTAGGCCTAGAGTCCACTGTACAGTATTTGTATTTGCAGATGTTGCAGAAACTGTTACAGACTGTGGAGCCTGTGGAACTGTTGTTATTGTAACGGCAGAACTTGTTGTGGGCTGTGAAGGACCAGCATTATTTGAAGCAACAACCGTAAAAGTATAAGATGTTGCTGATGCTAAATTCTCAAATGTAAAAGATGTATTTGTAGTTGTTTGTGTAGAAGATACAGGAGTTGTAGTAATTGTGTAAAGTGTTGCTGGTGGTGATGCGGCTGGAAGAGACCAGGATAGCGAGGCTGCACCATTATTATAAGCTCTGCCTGTTCCAACATCTGTTGCGGTTAAACCAATTACTGCATTTGGCTCTAAGAAGTTGTCTTGCGCTGAAGACTTGATACCTCTTTTTTTAGAAATTGCCATTTTTTTCTCCTTTTATAATTATGCTGTTAAATCTCCGAGGACAACCCATGTATCTGTAGCTCTCTTAAATAAAGAAGCAGAAGACCATTGAGTTCTTGTCTTTACCCCTGGTGTTCCATTTAATGTTACCCCAGCTGCGCCAGCAAATGTAATTTGCCCAGCTGCAGTTTGCAAGAAATCTATTGTTGTACCTACAGGATATGCAGTTGTTGCATTTGTTGGTATTGTTACTGTAATTCCAGATGCAGCTGTTGATTCAACCATTGAATCTCTTAGCGTTAATCCGCCAGTTGATAGGTTATAATTTGCTGAAATTGAATTTATTGTTGTGCGTGAAGGAACACCTTCTTTTGTTTGAGTTCCATCTGTAAAGGCTACTCCAGAAGCCGCCACGGTTACTGTACCAGTAAAGGTTGGGTTTGCTGTTGGTGCCTTTGTGTCAATTTGTGTTTGAATTGCTGAAGTAACACCATCAAGGTATCCAATTTCTGTATCTGAAACTCCAGATACTCTGTACTGAACAGTTGATGAATCTACGGCAAGTGTACCTGGTGTGGTTTCTGTTAAACCAGTTCCAGCGGTTACTGCCTTAGCGGCGTTAAATGCTGCGTATGTAATATTTGTTGTTCCGATTGTAATTGCTGATGTATTAGAGCAAACATATCCATAGCCTGAGTTTACTGTTCCTTCGAGAACTAATGAGAAGTCTCCTCCTGCTAATTCTCCTGAAGGTGTATTGTCAGCATCTGTTGCTCTTGACCAAGAACCTGAAGCAACAACATAAATACCATTTGTTTTTTGATCTGTCTGATCTTTAACAAGAACACGATCTCCAGCAACTACTGATACTCCATCAATAGTTTGAGTTCCGCTAAGTGTTATGTTTCCTGTTGTGGCAACACGAACTGGTTGATGGAAGTTAATCCCTGCAGATACATTATCTACGTAAGCTTTTGTTGCTGCATGAGCATCTTGTGTAGGTGCACCTGCAAGAGTAAGATCTCCTGTCATTGTTCCGCCAGCAAGAGATAACTTAGCATCTAATGCTGTTTGTGTTGCTGTAGAAACTGGCTTGTTAGCGTCTGAAGTATTGTCTACGTTGCCAAGGCCTACCATGCTCTTTGTGACACCAGATACTGTGCCAGTAAATGTTGGTGAAGCAATTGGAGCATAGGTTGAAGCAGCAGTTGCAGAAGCTAGCTTAGCATCTAACTGAGTTTGAATTGCTGAAGTGACACCGTCAAGGTATTCAATTTCTGTTGAGGAAACATTGCCTACGCTTGTAGTGCTTGGTAATACAACTGTTCCAGTGAAAGTTGGGCCTGAAAGAGGGGCCTTTAGGTCTAAAGCTGATTGTGTTGCTGTAGAAACTGGCTTGTTGGTATCTGAAGTATTGTCTACGTTGCCAAGGCCTACCATGCTCTTTGTGACACCAGATACTGTGCCAGTAAATGTTGGTGAAGCAATTGGAGCATAGGTTGAAGCAGCAGTTGCAGACTCAAGTCTATCATTTAGCTGTGTCTGAATTGAAGATGTTACTCCATCAAGTGTTTCAATTTCAGAAGCAGAGACATTTCCAATGCTGGTTGTGCTTGGAAGAACTACTGTACCAGTAAACGTTGGAGAAGCCGAAGGAGATTTGCTGTCAATTTGAGTTTGAATATTTGAATTAATTCCATCAAGTGTTTCAATTTCAGAAGCAGAGACATTTCCAATGCTGGTTGTGCTTGGAAGAACTACTGTACCAGTAAACGTTGGAGAAGCTAAATTTGACTTTAGGTCTAACGCTGACTGAGTTGCTGTAGAAACTGGCTTGTCTAAATCAGATGTATTGTCTGCACTTCCAAGTCCTACATCGTATTTAGAAATTCCAGTTGGGGAATTTATTACTGGAGAAGACAATGTTTTATTTGTTAGTGTTTCAGCGCCAGTTAGTGTTGCAAAATCTCCATCAGAAATTGCGGTATTAAATTCTGCAACTGTGCCTGATAATATATTGTCTGATAAATTAATTGTTTTATTTGTTAATGTTTGTGAGTCAGAATTTCCAACTACTGTTCCTGAAGGAAGCGACTTTCCTAAAACTTGTGAAGAAGATAAAACTGTATCTCCATTAATTTTATAGGTTTTTCCTTCTGCTAAATCAACATTTTCTGAAGATGTCCAAGAATCTGTTGCATCTAACCAATTTATTGTTTTATCAGTTGAGCCTTTTAATGATATACCTCCACCATTTGCAGAGGCATCTGAAGGAGATGTTGTGTCTCCAAGGGTAATATTTTTATCTTCAACATTTAAATCAACAGTATTTATATTGGTAGATGTTCCATTTACTGTTAAGTTTCCTGATAATGTTAAATCTGTACCTAAAACAGCTCCTGTAAATGTAGCTCCAGAAAGTGCTGCATAAGAATTTAAATTAGAAACTAGTGCTACTGTACCAGAATTATCTGGCAAATATATTGCTCTGTCTGCTGTAGGATCTGTAGCTAATAATGTTGTTTCATAATCATTATGTGTTGCACCTTCAAATGATACGCCGCCGTTTATTTCTATTCCGTCTTGTACTACTGCAGAAGTTAACACTTTATTTGTTAATGTTTGACTTCCTGTTGTTGTTACAAGAATATTTGTATCTGCAATTCCATGTACATTTGAGGTATCTGCTTCGTGTGAAGATAATGCATCTGTAGCAAGACCTAATTGTGACAATGGCACCTGACCATTTCCATCTAATGTAGCAACACCTGTTGCAGTTCCTTTTTGTGATAAAGGAATATAATCTTCAATTGTGTTATTTAAATTTGAATTTAAATTAGCAATTTCGTCATCTGTATAGGTATTGGCATTTGCCTCTGCTTGATCTGCATAAGCTCTTGTTGCTATAACATCTGTATCAACTGATACTGTTAGGGTATTTGCAGCATCATTGTAGTTCTTTGTTATACCTGTTCCCGCCGTCAAAGCTTGATCGATAGAATCCTGGGCAACTTCAGCTAATTCTGCCTTAGTAGCAATTACGGAAGTATCAACAGAAACTGTTATTGTATTTGCACCGTCATTATATGACTTAACAATACCCGTTCCAGCAACAAGGGCTGCGTCAATAGCATCTTGCGCTATTTCGCTAATTTCTGGATTGTCTGCTGCTATATAATTTAATGAAGTCCAGCCAGTGGTACCGTCACCAATTTTAACTTTTCGTGTGTCTGTTTCAACACCCATTTCGCCAGCTGCTAGAATTGGGTTTGCGCTGGTCCATTGAGAGGCTGTACCTCTTCTAATTTGTAATCTTACTGTTGCCATTTTATTTTATACCCCTATATTAGAATTATACCATTTGCTAATTTTATCAGGCTACTGTTCCTGAATCAAATGTTAAAGCAAATGATGAAGTGCTTGGGGAACCGCCATCAGCCATTTTATTTGCCTCAGTGATAACCCCATCCCCACCAACAGAATATATTGGTGCGCCATTATAATCAATAGCTAGATCTATGTCATTGAATCCCATATCATTTGAATCTGATATATCAATCCATTGACCATTGACCTGAATTCTTAATTTATTATTATCTGTATTAAATGCGAGGGGCACTGAGCCTAATGTAACCTGTCCAGACTGGACTACAAGGTTATTCTTTACTTTAAAATCTCTATTTATTGTTGACACGAGTTCAATATCCCCCGAATTTTAGGTGGGGTCTTATGACCCCACCAATTTAATATTTAGTTGTTATATAAGAAGTGTGGCGTGTGCCATTACTTCTGTATTATTATTTGCTGGAGTTACACGAAGTCTGACGTTGCTATTATTAATATCAGCATCAATTGTCATGAGTGATCCATTTGTTGTTGTTATTGCATATTCATTAAGAGCAATATTATCAGATGTATCAAGTGTTAATACTAACTCTGATAGATGTGTATGTGTTCCATTTTTTGCCTTAACAAGAATTTTAGCTGAGCGGTAATCATTTTTGTGCCACTGAACTACTGTTGTAACCGCTGCTGTGGCAATATTTCCAGTTGTACCAGCAATTTGTCTTGAAACTGCATTTACATCAACATGCTCAAAATCAGTAGTTCCATCTACTAATTTTAATACTTCAGCATCTGTATAAGAATTTGCAGATGAAACTGCATCAGTTTCTGCCTGATCTACATATTGTTTAGTAGCTGCATGTAAAGCATTTACTGGATCAGCATTAAGTGTTAATGCTCCAGTCATTGTGTCGCCAGCCTTAGCAACCTTTTCTGATAATCCTGTTGTTACTGTTGTAACAAAGTTGGCATCATCACCAATTGCGGCTGCTAATTCATTTAATGTATCTAGCAGGGCTGGTGCAGAATCAACAAGTGCTGCTACCTCTTGATCTACATATGCTTTTGTTGAAATGACATCTGTATCAACAGAAATTGCTCCTGTTGCATCGTTATAAGAAAGTCCATTTCCTACGGCATTTCCTACCGCATCCTGTGCTCTTTCATCTGTAAAATATAGATTTGAACCCTCTTCAATGTCATTTGTTGTTAATGCATTTATTTCAGAATCTGTATAAGAATTTGCTGCTGCTTCTGCCGCAGATGCTGCGCCATATGAATCATATGTTCCAGAAGTTACATTTATAATACCGTCTGCTGAATTATATGTAATTCCTGTTCCACCAGATACTGCATTTCTTGCACGGCCATTTGTGAAATAAAGATTTGAAGAACCTTCTTCAATATCATCTGTATCAAGCGCAGATATTTCTGAATCTGTATAAGATTTTGCATCTGCCTCTGCCTGATCTGCATATGATTTTGTAGCAATTGTATTATCTACAGAAACTATGCCTGTTGAATTGTCATAAGATATTCCTGTTCCGCCAGAAATTGATTGGCGGGCACGAGTATTTGTAAAATATAAATTTGTTGTGCCTTCTGCTAAATCGTCTGTGTTAGAGTCTGCTACACCATTTTCAGCAGTTATTGTAAGATTATTTGATCCATCTTTTGTAATTACTATATTTGTTTTTGTTGCATTGGCAAGAAGATTTGCAGCTTCTTCTTTTGCACGAGCTGCTGTATAGTAAAGATTAGAGCCCTCTGCTAAATCGTCTGTGTCGTGGTTTGAAATATCTGAAACTGTTCCTGTTACATTACCAGTTACGTTGCCAGATAGGTTTGCTGTTATTGTGCCAGCTGAAAAATTGCCAGAACCGTCACGCTTTACAACAGCGTTTGCAGTATTTGTAGAAGTTGCTTGACCACCAATAAGATCAATAATATAGCTATCTGATCCGCCCTCTACTAATATATTTTGACCATTTATTGTAGCCGTTGACCCTTCAACTACAAGGCCATTTTTAATTCTAAAGTTTTTATTAACTGTTGCCACTCTGACAACCCCCTATTTAAGCTTTAAGCGCTGTTCTTACAAATCTTGCTGTAACAGCAGAACTTGTAGGAGTTACGCATAAACTAATTATACCTGCATTTGATTCAAAAGTAACGGAAGCAAGATTATTTGATGTATTTGAGATAATGTTGCTTTCTGATACGTTAATATCAGTTCCATCATTTAATAGCAAAAAGTCTGATGCATGATATTCAGAGCCTCTTGTTATTTGAAGATTATATTTAATTGTTCTATATGTTGATACCGCCCATGTATCTATGGCTGTTTTATTTTCTATACCTGTTATAGTGAGGTCATTATTGCCTTCTAGCCCAAGTAATTCTAATGTTGAATCTGATTGACTATCTAAATCAAATAATTGTGATTCTATCTGAGCTACTTTATAATCAATAGAAGAAGAATCAGAAGATCCGTCAATACCAATTTTTGCTTGAATTGCTTCAATAGCATCATTTACGTTTCCGTGTAATGCTGCATGACCTGCCATGCTATCTGTAGAATTAGGATTATTTAAATTATCTAAACTTGCTGGGAAATTAGTTGCCAATTTCGCCTCCGTCTAACAATGTTAACTGTACGTAAGAAGCATTGTTATATGTTGAGTCTGGTTCACCACCATCAAATCCTATTATAACAGGAATTTCTTCTTCAACATTAGCTTCATTGTTAATATCTGTATTAAAGTTAATCGTTTCTTGTATGTCAATTGTATGAACATCTCCATCATATGAGTGTGTATGCATGTAGAATGGAGCGGGATCAGTAGAACCTGGAGTTAAATCAACCCAAATTGCACCATTATAAATTTTTATGTTTTTAGAAACTGTATTAAAATAAACATCTCCAGTAGAGCCAGCGATAGGATCTTCTTCTAATGTTACTAAGTTTAATAATG
>JACCDW010326683.1_pt1 | contig 19252 bp, 8 predicted proteins | sample 7449781 | NCBI WGS metagenome assembly JACCDW01 (sample SAMN15323449, study PRJNA562643) | freshwater metagenome | isolation source: river surface water | place: USA:Blue River Watershed | collected 2017-08-18
CCGGAAATTTGGAAAGTTCGAGTGGGCGTGTCCACTGCCGAGAAAAATTGCGACCATTGTTGATACGCTTTGGTTCCCCAAACAATGAGATCATCCCCCTCGCCAGCCATGACCGTATCGCTCGCCAAACCTGACCCGATGCGTTCATCCGAATTGAGGTAAATGATGTTGTTGGACGCGTTTCCTTTCAGCAAATCGCTTTGACTCGTGCCACGCAAGTTAAAGATTCCGGTCAGCAAACTGCCATCGAGTGAACCACCCGATGGCAAACTGGGAGCGAGGCGGAAGGTGATGTTCTGCGCGGCGGAAAATCCGAGATTCACGACATCTTGGGGCGAGAGTGCTGTACGGCCTGCGTTGCCATCCAAAACTTCAATACCAGAAATTGTGAGTCCTGTCAGGACTGCATCAGATGCAATTTTGAGGGTGTCACGGCCCGCGCCTCCGGCAGCGGTCCCCGTTGGGGCGGCACTTGACGATACATCAATGACATCGTCACCCTCACCACCTTGCAAGTTATTGCGCCCAGCACCGTCGACCAAAATGTCATTGCCGCCCCCACCCACCAGGGTGTCGTCACCAGCTCCGCCCAGAATGGACTCATCCAAAGCACTGCCTGCGACAGAATCGTTGCCTTCTCGGGCGTCGATGTAGCCAGAAGCACCGTCTCCTACCAGGCTGTCCGCACCAGTTGTGCCAAACAAGACACGGTCTACTTTCAGCGAATAATTTGCAACCTCTCCAGCGATCGCACCGTTGGTGTTGTATGCCGTGCCAGAAACGCGAACGTCCGCACGTTGGGCCATGCTCAAAAAGTCTGAATTGGCGCCCCAGTATTTCGGGGTCACAAACCAACTTTCCTGTCCACCCGCAAGGGGGCGCGTCTCAAATTGGGACAGTGTGCTGTTGTTGCTTAAATTGGTGAAGGTCAAGGCATCGCTAGACCCGTTGGCATAAAAAGTAAAGGTGTAATACGCACCATTGTTGCTTGCGCCGGGCAATGCTTGGAAACTGATGCGCAACGCTGTGGTCGTTGAAATATCTGCAGTAAATTTTTGTTGAAAATAATCAACATCCGCATACATCCAATCGTTTGTAATTGGCAATGAGCCAACCATCGCCTGCCCCAAAGACACGGCCGTCAGTTGCGTCGCGGTGTTGGACTCTGCATCGAGTTTGACGTCACCATCGGCAAAGCGAAGAATCTGGACGTTGGTCAGGGCGTCAATGCCATCTCTGTTGCTGACGTTGTCTGAGATACGCAAACTCAGATTGCCGCCTGTCCATGTGACAGAGTAATCGCTGCGCTTGCCCGTAAAAATGGCGATGTTGGCAGAACCAGCGCCACCATCTAGTTCATCGTTGCCTTTGCCACCGGTTAACTGGTCATTGTCTTGGCCGCCATCCAGATAATCTGATCGATCAGAGCCGATCAGGGTATCGTTGCCGACACCACCGGTCAACCACTCATAATTGTTTCCAGCACTCAAAGCATCGTTGGCGTCCGTTCCGTCAACCTGCCGGCGAAAGACAAAGCTGTAGCCCTTGGAAGACATCGGTGAGTTCACATTCAACTCACCAGAACGAAAGTCAATGTCTTTAAGGCCCGTAGTCGTCCAGGTCAACAGTCGGTCAGAGTCCGATCCAAAATAACCATGATTGCCATCAATAGACCCATTGTTTAGCGAATCCTCTAAGTAACCCCAGGATGAGCCTGAACCACCAGACAACATCACCTTTTGCCCTGCGGTCGTCTGCAGTTTGAAAAAGTCTAAATCGCCAAAAAAATTGGCCCTCGCATTGACCCAAACACCGTATTGGATTTGATAGTTGCTGACATCTGCTGCGTTGCTAAAGTCATCCAGCGCAAAAGTAGACTCAACGGTATTGTCTGGTCGAACATACTGAATGACTTGAATATTGCGCAGGGTGTCGACACCTTCGTTGGAGCCATCCACGGGGTCTGCTGGGTCAGTCACCGTGTCTGTCAGCAACACCTCGCCACTGGCATTGACAGTCCAAAGGTAAGCATCGGCACTCCCCACAACTACCGCAGTGTTGTAACCACTGCCACCGTCCAACGTGTCGTTCCCCACGCCGCCCTTGAGCGTGTCATCCCCCGCCAGCCCCGTCAAAGAGTCAGCTGCATTGCTGCCCGTCAAAGAATCGTTGCCAGCGGTGCCGTTGTAGTTAGCCATGCTCGCGCCCTCAGGTGTTCGAGAAAATGATCAATAGTCGAATTGATCATTTTCTTACATGCCAAGCAACTAAGCAATCACCGACGTCAACTATTGAAAATAAACTTTGACAACACTCAGTGACGCCGAACGAGCCATGACAAATCCACTGAAAAGAGGGATCTCCACGCTTCGCTGGCGATGATGCGTGCGCGTTAGAAACTAAAACCCAACCCCGCCGACACCACCCCGTACTTCACCCCAAAAATAGGCGAAGTGATGCTGTTGTACAAAAACGGGATTTCGCTCAAAAACTGCCTTTGCATGACTTGCGCACGGGTGTAAACATGCGTTGTTTGCGTGAACTTGTAGGCCACCTCACCGATCAGAGTCTGGTTGCGCTGATAGGGCGTATTGCCCAAGCTTTGCACTGCACTGTCGACCGAAGGCCGTCGCATGTAGGCCATGACATAGCCGACACGGTACATCCAGGCGCCCGACATGTAACCGGCATTCAGACCCCATTGCTGCGACTTCAAGCGGTAATTCAAGGTCCCCAGGTGCTCTGACACGCCACTGATGGCGGTAAACGCGTTGACAGTGTCGCTGGGATAGGTGTAAGTGCCCCCGGCAAAGTCGGCCTCCACCCCAGGAATGGTGACACGCCCCGAGCCCAGACCGGCAAACACAGAGCCCGACCATTGGCTACCGTACCAGGAATTCACCAGGTCAAATTGGTAGTGCTGGTCTTTGGGCTTGATGGCCGAGACCCGGTCAACATAAATGCTGGTGTTGTACACATCCAGTGAAAAGTTGGACTTGGTCACATTGGCCGAGGTGTTGCCCCACAGGCTGCCCCTGAGCGCCAGCGCCGAGCCCGTCGCCGAGTTTTCGCGAAGGATTTGCTGCGCGCCCAAACGCCAAGAAATCACCGGATACTGATCCGCACCCACCGTGATGTTGCGTCGCATGTACGCCCCATCCAGCCACCCCCCGTTACCAAAGGCGCGCCCAGCGCGCAAAGTAAAGCCCTGGTAATTGCCGGTGTTGTCCGTGATGCCCATTTGGCTGCGCACTTTGAACACATCGAGGGTGCTGTTCATGGCGTCAGCGCCGAACTCGAGGTACCCCTCGCCATAGCGGTGCGAAGGCATGGCCTCGATCAAGGCGTCCATGGGCGCGGCAGCCGCGCTTGCCGCCATGCCCGCAAGGGCCAGCGCTTTGAATAGTTTAGGAAGCAAATTCATGAATGTGACAAATTTGCCAGAAGTTTAAACGGATCCCGTGCTGACACCGACCAATTGTAAAAATTGATCGTGAGAAATATTTTCCATTTGAGGCGTCGGGGAGACCCAGGAGCCGTTCACATCCCCGCGCAGCAAGGCCACCCAGTTTTGGGTGTCGCTGGTGACGGAGGCCTCCGAGAAGGTGTGACTCAGCGCCGTACTGACCTGGGCTTTTCCCGCGCCCGTGCCCAAAGCAGAAACGTCGGCCTGGGCGTTCACCAAGGCCCAGGCCGGCGCGGCTGCGCTGGTTTTGCCCAGGTAAGTTTTCAAAATACCCAACACATCACTTAGATTGACGGTGCCATTGGCATCGAAGTCGGCCGCCACGTACTTGTAGGGCGAGGCGGTGGAGACAGCTTTGTTGAGGTAAATTTTGAGGGCATCCAACACATCGCTGAGGGTGATGGCTGACTTCACGTCGGCAGCCAATACACCACCGGTAGACACAGGCTTGTTGGCCGCCAAAGGCAAAACCGACAAGGGTTGAAAGCCAGGAAGGGTGTAGCGGCCCGCCGTATCGGTGACCGACTGTATCTGGGTTGAAAGTTCGTCAAGCCCTGAAAATTGCACGCCATCGACAAAGCTGTGTTTGCCAGCAAGCGCGCCGCTGGCCGGGGCATTCCAAAACATGACCTGCCCCGTCAACTGGCTGGGGCCAACCGCTTGCGCCAAAGGAACAGCGGTGACGCTGAGCGTGCTTTCCTCGCCCTGCGGGGTCTGGTAATGCACCACGGGCAAGGCCCCTGAAAACCCCGTTTCGGTTTGCCACTGAAAGTCCCCCAAGGCATTCAGGCTGAAGTTGCCCACGCCCGCCAGGCTTGCCGTTTGGCCCGCGTCAAACAAGGTTTCGCTGCTGACAGAAGGTGTGCCCGTGAGGTAGAAAGATTTCACAGCCAACACCGAGTCCAGGTCGGTGTCATTCAACAAGACATTGCCGGTGAGACTGCGACCCTCGCGCACCCGAGCGACGTCGGCTGTCAAAACGGCAGCATCGTCTACCGGCGCCACCGAGGCTCTAAGTGTTTGCAGGTTGTAGGCGCCGAAGACATCTGCCACCTTGACCTGCAATGACAAGCCTGCGGGGTTGTTGTAATCGGCCTTGGGCGTCAGCGTGATTTGGTTGCCGTTGACGCTCCAGGCCATCGTGGCATCAGTGGCCCCCACCACAGAAAACGTCAGATTTTGATTTTCGGGGTCAGCGGCTTGGATGGATAAAACGGCTGGCGTGTCCTCGGTCATGGCCAAGGTGTCAGAGAGACCGATGAATTGGGGCGCGCGGTTGGGGTAGGGTTCGATGGGCGCCACGATGGAGAGGGTTTGCGCTTCTCCGCTGGCCGACACCAGTGGCAAGCCCCCCAGGGTCAGGTTGTAGGTCGTGGGCAGCAACAAGGTTTGAGGCGTGTAACCCGTCAAATTGCTGAACAGCAAGGAAGCGTTGGCGTCAAGCTTGCTGATCAAACCCATCAGGTCCAGATCCAAGTAAGCGGCCTCGTTGGCCACAAACACTTGGCCGATCACATCTTGCGTGGTGATGCCGGTGCCGGCAGAAAACGGATTGCCTGCACCGGAAATCGCGGTGACCTGTTTGTTGGCTTGGGGATTCGCAGAAAGCAGGATTCGCCCATCCACCACTGCACCGACATGGACCGACAGCCCGCCATTGATATAGACCTGGCGCTCGCCCGTGTCGCGGATGCCATCCATCCCCATGGTGAGCTTCCACTGAAACGTGAAGTCTTGCTCGCCAATATTGGGCAGCGTGGCGCTTGCCAGACGCAACCGGAACACAGGCGATTTGCCAACCGTTGCGGGGTTGCCATCAAATGTGGCAATCAGATTGTTTTGATCCAGGCCAATGCCCGCTTCGATCAGGGAGGCGCTGAGCACGCCGCCCGCACTGCTGATGGGCACCGCCGAGGCATAGGTCTGCGCCCCATTGTCCCCGGTGTCGATCAGCAGGGCGTTGGCATCGTTGGTGAGAACCCAATTGGCCATGACGTTCAACGCTCGCGGAAGGCGTTTTCTTTGACAGCGGTCAGCGGCTTGGTGATGTAGCGCAGCACAGTTTTGCTGCCGGTGACGATGTCCACCTGGGCTTGCATGCCAGGAATGATGGGCAGCTTTTTGCCCAGGCTTTCCATGGCCGTGGTGGAGGTTTCAATGCGCACTTGGTAGAAAGCCTGGCCCTTGTCGCCCATGGGCACCGCATCGGCACTGATGGTGGCCACCTTGCCCTCCATGGCGCCATAAATGGAATAGTCGTACGCTGTGAGTTTGACCTTGGCCGGTTGTCCAATCTGGACAAAGCCAATGTCTTTGGGTTGCACCAAAGCTTCCACCATCAACTGGTCATCGGCGGGGACCACCTCGGCCACCGGGTCGCCAGGCTTGACCACGCCGCCCAGGGTGCTGACCAGCACGCGGTTCACAATGCCCGACAAAGGCGCGCGCATTTCGGTGCGCGTGAGTTTGTCTTTCAATGCGGGCATGGATTCTTCGAGGGCACGCAACTCGGTCAGGGTGCGATTCAACTCGGCAGCCGATTCGGCTTTCAATTGGCGCTCCACCGACAGCTTGCGCGATTGGGTCTCTTTGACTGCTTCGGTCAGGCGCGACACCATCAGGGCCGAGCCCTCGGCGCGGCCTTCGGCATCGGCCATCACACGTTGCAAGCGCACCAGCTCGAGTTGCGGCTCCAAGCCACGCTTGACCATCATGGCCACGATGTCGAACTCGCTGCGCGCATGCTCCAGGGTTCGCTTGGCGGTGTCGCGGGTGACGATGGTTTCTTGCAGCTCTTTTTCTTTCTGCCCCACCTGCGCGTCCAGCATGGCCAGTTGCGCTTGGTGCTCGCCCATTTTGCTGAGGTAGGCGGCCAGCTCATTGGCCACAAATTCGGCGCCGCTCTTGCGCAGCTCGGCAGTGAAGACGGGCTCACGCCCTTGGGTTTGCGCCAAAAAACGCTCGGCCCGGGCTTGCAAGGCCATCACCTGCTTGCTACGCGCTTGAAAGTCGGAACCAAACTGTGTGGGGTTGAGCAGCACCAGCAAGTCGCCTTGCTGCACAAGCTGCCCTTGTTTGGCTTCGATTTGGGCGACCAGGCCGCCTTCCAAACTTTGCAGCACTTGCAAGCGGGCAGAAGGCACCACTTTGCCATCGGCACGCGTGACCGTGTCAACTTCGGCCAGGGCGGCCCAGACGATCATGACCACAAAAAACCCAAGGATGAACCACATCAGCAAATGCGAGCCCGGACGGGTACGGGCGAAGGTGCCGGCGCCTTCGATGGTGACCGAATCGCTGCGACCCAGCCAGCGTTGCCACCAGCTTGGGGAGGGGCGGCTCATGCAGCACCTCCTGCGCGCGGCGCGCCCAAGACTTGTTCGGGGGTGCCCATGCTGAGCAAGCGGCCTTTGTCTAATACGATCACTTTGTGAACCAGTTGAATCATGGTGGATTTGTGGGTGATGACCACCAGGGTTTTGCCTTCGACCACAGGGCGCAAGCGCTCCACCAAGGTTTGTTCGGCGCCCACATCCATGGCGCTGCTGGGCTCATCGAGCACCAGCATTGAAGGGTTGCCCACCAGCGCTCGGGCAATGCTGATGGACTGCCGCTGCCCACCCGACAAGCCCTCGCCGCGCTCGCCCACGCGCAAGCCATAGCCGTGAGGGTGCTGGCTGATGAAGTCTTCCACGCCGGCCACTTGCGCCGCTTTCAGAACAGCAGCATCGCTGGCTTGGTCAAAGCCCATGGCAATGTTTTGACGGACGGTGCCACTCATCAGCCACACATCCTGCAAGACCACGCCGAGGTGACGGCGCAAGTCGATGGGGTCGATCTGGCGCACATCGACGCCGTCGATCAGCACCGCCCCTTTGTCGGGCTGGTACAAGCCCAGAATGAGCTTGGCAATGGTGGTCTTGCCCGAGCCGATGCGGCCCAAGATGGCGACACGCTCGCCCGGCTCGATGGTGAAGGACACATTGTCCAGTGCCGGTGAAGCGGCATCGGGGTAGCTGAAGGTGACTTCGCGAAACTCGATACGGCCTTTCAGTTCATTGCGCGCCACAAACTGCGCATTGTGCGCATGCTCGCGCGGCGCGGACATGAGCTGTCGCAAGGCTTTGTAACTGGCCAGCGACTGGTTCACGCGGGTGAGCAATTGAGAGAACTGCGCCAAGGGCGAAATGGCACGCCCGGACAAAATGGTACAGGCAATGATGGCGCCAAAACCAATTTTGCCCTCGCCAACCAAAAAGAAGCCCATGGTGACCACACCCACCTGCACCAGTTGTTGCGCCAAGTTCGCAATGTTGCCCGCAAATTGTGACAACATGCGCGACTGCAAGCCGATTTCCGATTGGTGCGTCACCGCCTCTTGCCAGCGCCGGCGCATGATGGCGCCTGCGCCCAGAGCCTTAACGGTTTCCAGGCCGCCAATGGTCTCCACCAGAATGGTCTGCTTACGGTTGCCGTCTTCGTAGGTGGATTGAATCAGGCGCTTCAAGCGGGGTTGAACGACCAGGCTCGCCCCCAGCATCAAGGGAATGGCCAGCAAAGGCACGATGACCATGGGGCCACCGATGGCATAAATGATGACCAGGAAAAGAATGGAAAAAGGAATGTCGATCAAGGTGGTCAGCGTGGCCGACGTGAGAAATTCGCGCAAGGACTCGAACTCTTTCAGCACATTGGCCAAGGCGCCGGTGGAGCCACGGCGCGCTTTCATTTGCATGTCCAGAATTTGCTCGAACAAGGTGTCGCCAATCACCATGTCGGCCCGCGCACCCGCCACATCCAAAAAATAGCCGCGCAAGGAGCGAATGGCAAAGTCGCTGATGAACACCACGACCACGCCGATCAGCAAGGCCACCAAAGTGTCTTGCGCGTTGTTGGGAATGACGCGGTCGTACACGATCATGCTGAAAATCGAGGTCGTCACCGCGAAGATGTTGGTGAGCAACGCCGCCACGCCCACCTGCATGTAGAGGTTGCGCGCCATGCCCAGTGGGCCCCAGAACCAGTGGCCATAGCGGCCTTGCGGTTCGGCATCAGCGCTGCGGTCGATGCGTGTTTGGCGGCTGAGCACCACTTGCTCGCCGTTCAAGCGAGGCAACCAGGTTTTGGCGTCGATGGTTTGCATGCCTTGGCCAGGCACCCAGGCTTGCCAATGCTCGGCATCGGGCTGGGCGGTGACCAACAGCATGCCTCCACCATCCAGTCCCAACAAAATAGGCAGTGCCGCAAGCTGCGCCTGTTGCGCAGCGACTTGCTGACGGTGGGCGCGCAAGCCCAGACTTTCTGCCGCTTCACACACATCGCCCAAAGACCAAGGCCCCGGCAGCTTGGCCGCACGGGCGCGCAGCGCTGCCGCCGACATGGGCAAGTCGAACCAGCGCAGGGCTTGCAGCAAGGCCTCTTCCAACACATCGGGAGAGGCGTGTTGGCTTGTAGATTCAGCGTTCAAGGCGGGGATCCCAAAGAAAAGTGCTCCTCCAGCATCGAGGCCATGTAGAGCAAGCGGTAACGGGCCAGGGCGTGGTCGGTGACCGCATCGATCAGGTCACGGCCTGCCATGAAAACATCTTCTTGCGCGCGCAGCAAATCGAGCAAGGTGCCACGGCGGAATGCAAATTGCTCGCGCACCGCAGCCAAGGTGTCGTTGGCCACACCGACAGCCAAGCGGCGGTTGCTGAGAATTTCTTGGCCCAAGGCCACTTCACTCAAAGACTGACGCAGATTTTTTTCGGTATTGCGTTGTTCGGTTTCGGCCTGCATGGCGTACTCCACAGCCCGAGAGGCGGCCTGGCGGGCACGCGCCATCTCGGCACCGCCCGAGAGGAAGTTGTAACGCAAGGTCACCAGGGTTGAGCGGTCGGTGTACTCCATGCCGGTGGAGGCTTGCTTGTTTTGTGCAATCGAGTGTTCGAGTGCAACGCGCGGAAACAAATTGGCGCGCGCTGCGGCCGCCTCTTTTTCACTGGCGAGGCTGAGTTGCTTGGCTTCTTGCACTGTGGGGAAGCGCGCCACCAGAGCGTCGACTTGTTCTTTCAAAGCGTTCACATTCAGCGGGAAGTCGGGCCACACTTCCACCTTGGATGGCGGGTCCGTTTGAAACACTTCACGCCAAGCAGACTCTGCCGCTTGCTCGCGCACGCCGGCTGCACTGAGCGCGGCTTCGGCTTCGGTTTGCCGTGCCCGGGCACGCAACACATCGCTGGCCGCGCTGCCGCCCAATTCGGCACGTTCTTTGATGAAGGCCACAATATCATGCCGCGCTTGCACATTCAGGCGATGCAACTCCATTAGCTTGCGTGTGCGGTAGAGCTCATGCCAGGCCGACACGGCGCGCATGACCACAGCAGCTTGCTTTTTGTCGAGCCCCGCTTGGGCACCCTCCACCCGCGACTCGGCAGCGCCAATCTTGGCCGAGGTGTTGCCAAAGTCGAACAGCAATTGGCTGAGCGTGACGCCATAGGTTGGCGTGTTGCTGGACACGCCGCCCGTGGTGCGAGTGCCAAAGCCCGTGTTACCTGAGAGCTGCGGCCACCAAGCTGCGCGAGCCTCGTCTACGCCCTCGCGGCTGCTGGTCAGGGCGGCGCGGGCGGCTAGGAATTCGGGGTGCTGTCGCACCGATTGCGCCACAGCATTGGCGATTTGGCGCGCTTGCTGCTGTTGGGCTTCGCCGGCTTGGGCGTTGGCCCAGGTTTCTAGATAGCGGATGAGTTGGTCGCCGACGGTGTGGGCGCGCAGAGTCATTTCTTGCACCTGGCCCACAGCTTGCGCAGATGCCTCTTGCACCCATGCATTGGACAACAACAGGCCGAGACCCAGAAGGCCATTCAATGCAGAGTGTCGAAGGGATCTTGTAAGCATGACCAGCCGATTGTCGCTTGGTTCCACCGCAAAAGAAGCGGCCACCCGGAGGTGGCCGCATGAGAAGCAGCGCTCTGATTTAGACGAAAGTGAAATCGGTCTTGGTCAGATCGAAGCCCGTAATTCCATCAAGGTGAATGACTGAACTGGCGACGGTAGTTCCAGCCGACTTGTTGGTATCGTATTGAATATCCACGCCGGTTGAAGTTTGGACAAATCGAAGCTGGTTATCACCAAGGGTCGTTAACGCTGAGCCGGTTTCCTCGATGGGAAGCAAGTAGCCGTCCACCAACCATCCGGCTGTGCTTGATTGCCCAACTTGTACAGGCACAGGAGATGCAACTGCAGGAAGTGAAGTCGAAGCTGAGTTGTCGGACTGCACATAGCCAACCGATGTCTGCGTAACGGAATCATCTGGCGCAAATGCCAAGAGGAACGACTTGACATTACCTTCGAGGACAAGCGTAACTGTGGTTAATTTTTCGCCATTGACCACGTTGTAAGTTGTCTTGGCAACGTCACTGTAAGGCGAGGTATTCCAATCACGGCCATAAGCAAAAACACCATTGGTAGCTGCGCCAGCCCATCCGATAGGATTGGTAAACGTAAGTTGCATGGCACCAAATTCCTGCAGATGGAATTCAAAATAATCAATCGGTGCAGTACCAGAATAGAAAATATCTGCAGAAAGTGTTGTTTGCCCCTCGGTAGCGTCGTATGTTAGTGCTGAAACGTTCTTGAATTGGAGACTGGACGTGCTTGACCCAGAATTGATCAAAGCACTGGAAGTGATGTCTCCAACATATCCTACAGTGGAGGCCTTCAAAATCGCCGACAGGTCAATTTTGTCACCTGACGAAAAGCCAGCGATAGTGTCACTGCCAGTGACAGGTGAGTCCACGGCTGCATCCAGCTTCAATACATCTGCGCCACCAGCACGCAAATCGATTTTGTCAGCACCTGCACCGCCAGAAATCACATCGTTGCCAGATCCACCCATGATGGCGTCGTTGCCAGCGCCAGCGTTGATGATGTCCGTTCCACCACCACCATAGATTGTGTCGGCCGAAGCCGTGCCCGTGATGGTTTGGTTGGCGGAGGTGCCGAACAAAATCGAGTTGGCGACTGATGCTGCGGCAGACAGGCTGTTACCCGCTGCATCGGTTGCAGCAGTCGCAGCCACTGCAACGCTCAAATCGGCAGCGGTTGCGGTTGCAGCAGAAGAGGCGATGGGCGTCACTTCAAGTGTGAAAGTCTTATTGTCCGAGGTGGTCAGAGCATTGCCTTTGACACCGCCAGTGACGGTGATGTCGCTCAAGTCAAAGCCCGTCAAAGCCTCATTAGACGTGAAGGTGTATGTGAACACACCGGTGCTTGTATTAACCGTAGGCGCGGCCAGGGTCAACACAGGCTTGGCGGAGTCAATGGTCACAGCCCCAGCGATCTTTCCATAGAGGCTCTCGAAGTTGCCGTCGCTTTGGCGAACCTGAACTTGGTTGGCGACGTAGGCACCATCTGCCAATGTGAAAGATGAGCCCGTGCCAGTGGACCAAGTGGAACCGCTGTTGACGCTGTACTGCCACGAAGCGCCTGAGGAAGTCAGCAACTGGCCCACATTGACGACGCCACTGTTGGTGACACCATCATCCGTGGTGCCAGAGTCTGGGGTTGCCAAAGAAACCGTTGGGGTCACCGGAGCAGTGCGAATGTCCAAAGCACCCGTGTACTTTGCCACTTCACTGACATTGCCTGCCAGGTCTGTCTGACGCACTTGGACGCTTTGGGCGGCATAGGTACCGACAGGCACAACAAAGGATGTGCCAGAGCCCAACGCCCAAGTTGATCCATTGGTCAGGCTGTAGGCCCAGGTCGCCCCAGTTTCCAACCCGGTGACATTGATGGTGCCATTGGAGGTGATGCCATCGGTAGAAGAAGCCGTACCATTGTCACGCTCGAGTGCCAGTGCAGGCTTGGCAGGCGCGGTCGTGTCGTTCGTGACCGTCAACACAAAGTCTTGAGTGACAGATGCATTCGCTTTGTCAGTCGCCGTGATTTTAATGGTTTGGGTCGCATTGCTGTCGGTATTGTTGACCGGGGCCGTCCCGCTCAAAACGCCTGCGCTGCTCAGTGTCCAACCAGTGGGTAAAGTTGTGCCCGATGCTACGCTGTAAGTGAGCGTATCACCCACGTCGATGTCTTTGAAGGCTTTGGCAACATCAAACGACGCTGTCGCAAACTCCACGGCAGTGGCAGTTGTGGTTGCGCCAGAAACCAACTGCGGCGCATCGTTGACGTTGGTCACGGTGAGTTTGAACACGTCGGATGCCGTGTTGCCCGCGGGGTCAATCGCCGTGATCTTGATGCTCAAATCGCCCACGTGGTCGTTGGTCGGAGTACCTGTAAAGCTCTTGGTGAGGCCATTGAAGGTCAACCAGGAAGGCAAAGCTGCACCACTTTCGAGTGTGGCGGTGTACTTCAACACATCGGCCGTATCGGCATCGGTGAAGGCGCCGGTAGGAATACCCAAGCCATTGCTGGGCGGCGTGAAGGTGGCGGCCGAGCCAATGGGGACGCTGACTTGCAGAGAAGTTTGTGCCACCGAGCCCGATGTGACGGCGAGGTTTTTGAAGTCGTTGACCTGAACCACCATGGTGGCGTCGGAGCTGAGCAAGGTGTGAGCGCCGAGATTGATGAGGTCGACATACTTGACCGTGCCGTGCTGAACAATGTTGTTCAACACATTGAGCGCATCGGTTTGGGAGCCCAAGATGGACTGGTAATCAATGCCCGCCAATAAGGCACGCAGGTCGCCGTTGTTGACATCGATCAGGGCGCCAATGGCCTTGTCCAGAATTTGCTCAGCCGTCAGGCCTTCGGCCTGGTTCAGTGCGGCGACCACCAATTCTTTGGCAACAGAGACGATATCGGCACCTTGTTCCAGCCCCAAGCCATTGGAAAGCAGGGTGCTCAGGTCGCTGAGTTTGTAGGTGCCAAAAGCCGTGCTGAATTTGGTCAGGGCACTGGAGACGGTGTCGCTGGTGGCCGAGGTGACATCCACATTGGCGCGGCTGGCTGCCGCCAGCAACAGCGTTTTGGTGCTGCCACTGGGGATTTGACCCAACAGGTCTGAAATTTTCAGGGACGAGACTTCAGGGAAGTCGACCACATTTTTGGCCAGCGTGACCAACTCGGACACCGTGTCGACACTGGCGGGCAAGGTGATGAGGCTTTTCAGCTTGGTCACAATGCTGGCAGGCGTCAGGTCGTCCAAGGTACCAACCACCAATGCACCGCCCAAAGCGACCAGCGCTTTGTTGCTGAGGGTGGTCAGGTCCAGCACATCGCCAACGCCATTGGTCATCTTGGCAAACAGGCTGTCCAGCTTCAGGCTGAACGAGGGTGATGCACCCACGGTGTTGGAGCCCGAGTTCAGTGTCAGGGCGTCGGAGTCGACGTTGGAGAAGCTGAAGGTACCCAAGGCGACCGAGCCCATTTTGAGGGTGGCAGAGAGGGTTTGGGAAGGCAATGTCAGTGTGGTGCTACCGGAGGCAGTAGCGGCATCGAGCTTGACATCGTTCAAGGTCACAGTCAGGTCTCGGCCCGCAAAGGCCGCTTTCTGCATGCTGACCACCAGATCCAAGCTGCTGGTGCCGCTGTCAGTGACCGAATAACCCGTCATGTCAAAGGTAAGTGTGGGCGCCTTGCCAACGGTACTGCTGTCGTTGTCGAAGAACTTCAGCAAGTTGGCACGGTCGATGTTGGTGGCTGTGAACGAGCTGGGCAAGGTGGTCAAAGAGCCCGTGCCGCCGGTGCCGGAAAGGGCAGCGTCTTCTGCCACAGTCACATCAGGAAGCAAGTTGGAGTTGGCCACGGGTGCTGTACCCTGCGCGGATTTCAGCGTGTTGGCAATGGTGGTCAAGCTGCCGTTGGAGCTCACCACGTCGGCGATGGTGGCATTGGTCGCTTTTGCGCTGGCAACGACAGTGGAGAAGTCTGAGTCACTGAGCGTCACTTTGCTTGCAACAGCTGTTCTCACATCCGATACCAGCGTTGTGAACAGGGCGTCGCTGCTAAGGTTCAAGGTGCCCGCAGCGGAGTTGGTCTTCAAGGTAGCAGCCTGCGTGGCCACTTGGGCGCCCAACTTGTTGGCAACTGCACTGACGGCTTCAGCCAGAGAGACCGTGCCACCGCTGGCGCCATTCACGGTGACAGCCAAGCTGGTCAGAATGGTGTTCACCTGGGCTGCGGCACCTTCAGCCTTCAAGGCATCGGCGGCATTCACGCCTGTGGCGAAGGGGTTGAAGCTAAGCGGGTCCACCGTCAAGCCCAAAGCGGCTTTGAGGTCTGCGGCCGTCAGGGAGCTGTTCGCTGCGAGCAGCGTGGTCAAAGGCGTCACAACGGTGGCACCAGCCGGTGCGGCCAGCATGCCAGTGAATGCCAGGTTGGTGGTGCTGTCCGTACCCCCGGTTGCCACAATTTTGCCGCCGGAGCCGCTCAAGGTGTAGGCGCCACCGGTGGTGGTGGTGGCAGAGCTCTCACCTGAATCGAGAATGTAGTTTCCGTTCAAGTCGCGGAAAACAGTTGCACCGGTAATGGGCCCCTTGACCACATTACCTGAAGAAGAGTCGCTCGTGGTGGCGGCGCTAGAGCTACCAGAATCCAAAGCGCCTCCCGCCACAGCAGCAAGACCCACCAAGGCAATCGCTTGCGCGGCAGACATGGCGCCCAGCGCAGCAGCGCCCGACGCGGCGCCCGTTGCCGTCGCCGCTGTCGCGGCACCCGCATCAGTGGCCACCGCAGCGCCCGCCTGGGACGCCTGCGCCAGCAACAGGTCAATTTGACTCTGCGCCACCTCTGGGTTGCCCCCACGCTGTGCGGCACCAACACCTTGCTCCAAGTCCTTGAACGCCTCCAAGGCCTGTGTCAGGTCAGCCTGGGCAAAGCCAGACGACGCGGGCACGACATTTTGCAACATGGCCAAATCAAAGGGCTGGCCATTCTCAGTAAGTTCCGCCACATGCTGGCTGAGTGCATCGACCAAGGCGGGCAAAGACACGGTATCTTGCGCCGACTCGGCGCCTGCTTGCTCGACCACTGACGCCACCAAGGCCGACAAGGCTGCCAGCGGATTCGGGCCTTGCAAGGCAAACTGAACCTGCAAGGCAGCCTCTTCAGGCGCAACCCCCTCACGCACCAAGGCCTGAACCAAAGAAGCCACTGCGTTGTAATCCATCACCGTGGTTTTGGCGGAAAGTGTGCCATCCACAGCGGCATGGCTTTGCTGCAGTGCTTCGCGAACGCTCGCCAATGCATCTGCTGCACCCACCAAACCCATAACGACCAGCGCCACGGGGCTCAAGGAAGACAAACGTTGGGTAGGTGCTTTTTTGTCCATGTTGTGTTGCAGACGGGTACTCATCTCGACTCCTGGGTTCGAACAGCAAAAGAAATAGCGTACTGACACCTTGCCAGCACAGTCAAACATGAGGCACTTCTATAGTTGAAATGCTTCCCAGTTTGATGAAAATTGGTCTCACTTTGATATTAACCCATCTTTAAGGCAAAAGCGTGTCTGCCACAAGCTTTGGGATAGAAAATTCTTGGCAAAAAATGGTTCAAAAGTTGACGGCTGTCAATGTCCGAGTAAATTGGCAATGCATGGCAACCCTGCCACAAACGAAGCATTTTGAATTATCTGGCTCTCTCAAAGGTCCTCGGGCGTCAAATCCCCCGCCATCCAGCGCAGCCGGTAGGAGGAAATCAGCCCCGTGTACTCCGCTTGCAGCAAATCCCGCTGCAACTGCGCCACCTGCTGCACCGCCTGCAAAACGTCCAGCGTCGTGCGAATGCCGCCCAAAACGCTTTTGCGAGAAGCCTGAACGAGGTCGTTGGCCGAGACCAAGGCCTTGAGCAAGGCTTGGCGCTTGCTTTCGACCTGGCCGATGACCAAATAGTGCTTGTGCAACTCGACCATGGCTTTTTCGGTCTGGTTGTCCAACTCGGCTTCGGCGCGGGCTCGGCTGGCAGCGGCTTGGTTGACCCCCGCCTCGGTGGCGCCCCCCGCATACAGCGGAATGGTGATTTGTGCGCCGACAGAGCGTGTCAGATACGACTGGTTCACCAAGTTGACGTTTTCAGACTCGGATTTGGCATAGCTGGCCACCAGGTCTGCTCGGGGAAGATGCCCACTTTGGGCCTTGAGGTATTCCTGCCGAGCGATGTCAACGGCAAGCTGCTGTGCCCGCAAGTCAGCGTTGCGCTCTTTGACGCGTGCTTCCCATTCGGCCAGGCTCTTGTGGAGGACAGACGAGGAAAACTTGAAACTTGCCGGCTTGGCGCCGTGCATGACCAAGTCGCGCTGCTCTGGCCCCACCATGGCGAGCAAGGCGCGTTGCGCCAGTTTGTGCGCATGCTCCGCCTCGATGCGGCTGGCTTCCAACAAATCGGTACGCGCTTGCGCCTCGATCAAGTCAGTGCGGCTGGCCTCGCCTTTGTCGAACTGTTGGGTCACACTTTGCAATTGCTCGGCCAAGGTGTGCCGCTGCACTTGCAACAAGTCGATCTGGTCTTTGGCATACCAAAGGTTGCAATAAGCCTCGACCAAACGGACCAGGACTTCACGCTCTCGGCTTTCAAACTGGACCTGGGCATAGTCGGCCTGCAATTGCCCTTGCTGGTAGCGCGCCCAGGCCTCGCGGCTGTACAGGGGCTGGCGCACAGAAACACCGCTGTACAAGCTGCGGTAGTTCAACTGGTCTTGGGTAGTGACCTGTCCCGCGCTTGTGAAAATGGACCGGTCTGCCCGGTTGTCAGACCGGTTGTAGCTGTATTGCGCCTGCGGCAAGACAGCAGACTTCCCCAGCGCCTTGTTTTGCAGGCCAGCGTCGCGCTCATGCTGGGCGCTGCGGTACTGAGGGTCATGGCGCAAAGCCGCTTCATAAAGGGTTTGCAAAGCGTTTGGCACTTGGGCCCAGGCACAAGGCGCCAGCCCCGCAGACCACAACAACCCCAGCCATTGCAAGCTGCGCAGACGTGTCACGCTCATTCCTCGCGCAATGCACCGTGCATGCGGTCCACCACGGGTTTGAGCAAATAGCTGAGCAAGGTGCGCTCGCCAGTCTTGACCAGCACCTCGACCGGCATACCGGGTCGCACCTGAAGTTGGCCCAACTTGCGCATGCCTTCAGGGGTCACGTGCGCGTGCATGGTGTAGTAGGGGTAGCCGTTTTTTTCATCGACCAAGCGGTCCGCTGACACCATGTCCACGGTGCCAGGCACATGGGGGGTGCGGTTTTGGTTGAAGGCCGTGAACATCACTTCGACCGTCAGTTCGGGCTTGACTTTGTCGATCAGGTGCACCGGCACCTGCGCTTCGATGTAAAGGGTTTCGTCTTGCGGAACAATGTCCATGAGCTTGAAGCCTGGCGGCAACACGCCACGGTCGGTGAACACGGCCAAGCCCACCACTTTGCCGGAAATGGGGGCTTTGATTTCGGTGTTGGCCAACTCAAAGTCGGTGGCGGTGCTGCGGCTTTCCAGGGTTTCGGCATCGCGGCTGGCCTCGGCCAGCTGGGTGCGAACTTCTTTTTGGTATTCGTCCTGGCGCTGCGCCATGCGCTGGCGTATTTCGCTGACTTGAAATTTCAAGCGCCCGAGGTTGCCGGTGTCTTCTGCAATCGCGCCGCTGATTTGCGCGTACATGCGATCGACCTCCAAGAAACGGTTGCGCGGTACATAGCCATCGCGGGCCAAGTCGCGCATGCCCTCGAGTTGCAAGCTCAGGCTTTTTTGCTGCAGCAGTTTGCTGGCCTTGCTTTCTTCCAAGGCTTGCATTTGAACACTGAGGCCAGAAAGGCTTTCTTGCATGGCGGCCAAATCGGCTTGCAAAGCTGAGCGGCGGCTTTTGAAGAGGTCTTGCTGAACCTGCCAAGTGGCCATGACGCGGGGCAAGCCTTGCACCTGTGATTGCAACTCTTTGGGCAGAGCCAACTGGGCCAGACCCGCCAATTCGGCTTGCAGTCGCACGGAGGTGAGTTTGGCGGTCAGGTATTGGCTGCGGGTGGCATCGGCCTGCGACTTCGCAGGAATAGGCTCCATCACCGCCAGCACTTGTCCGGCCTGAACCAGCTCGCCTTCTTTGACGCGAATTTGGGCGAGGATGCCACCGCTGGCATGCTGCACGGCTTTGCGATGTCCACTGACCATCACCGTGCCAGACACAGGAACGCCTTTGTCCAAGGGGGCCAGGCCTGCCCAAAGCAGAAAGCCCACAAGACCGATCAGGATCACAGACCAACCCACGCGCACATAGCGCTGGGGGTTCATCAAGTCGGGCGGGGCCACCGGGCGGGGCGCCACATCTTGCACACCCACAGAGGAAGAAGAAAGCTTGGGTTGGGACATGGTGGGTCAGGCTGCAGGGGGTGCCGGCGCACGCTGGGCCGCGGCTTGTTGGCGGGCTTGCGCCAGGGCGCCAAGAATTTGTTGGGTCGGGCCAAAGCCCTGCACGCTGCCTTCGTTGAGCACCAGCAATTTGTCGCTGATGGTCAAAATCGGCATGCGATGCGTGATCAGCACCACGGTGCGGTGCTGCGCTTTGAGCTCGCGTATGGCCTGAATGAGAGCCGCTTCGCCAGCATCGTCCAAATTGGAGTTGGGCTCGTCCAGCACAATCAAGGCCGGGTGGCCATAGAGGGCACGCGCCAGGCCGATGCGTTGTTGCTGACCACCGGAGAGGCCCGCGCCGCCGTCACCAATCGGGGTGTCGTAGCCCTTGGGCAAGCGCAACACCATGTCGTGCACGCCGGCCAATTGGGCGGCCGCGATGACTTTTTCAGAGTCCACCTCACCAAAGCGGGCGATGTTTTCAGCCACAGTGCCTGCAAACAACTCGATGTCTTGTGGCAAATA
>JACCDW010203224.1_pt1 | contig 19249 bp, 15 predicted proteins | sample 7449781 | NCBI WGS metagenome assembly JACCDW01 (sample SAMN15323449, study PRJNA562643) | freshwater metagenome | isolation source: river surface water | place: USA:Blue River Watershed | collected 2017-08-18
AGGCGTTCAAAGGAAAACGCGCCACATGCACTTCAATTGACCTCACTTCACCACAAAGGAGCTGCCAAAGAGTGGGAATACCATGAGGATAGCCAATCGTGATATCATAGACGGCTTGAACCTGATTCTCTAGAGCAAGGACACTGGTTTCAAAGGCCTTGGCGTACGGCACGAGAACATGCTCGCATATAGGCAATTTATAATGTCTTGCCGTATTCTGTGCTTCGAGTAATTTTCCAGCGTTGTAGCGAGTTCCTTCGGGAAAGATATTCAACCAGAGTGGGCCGTTTTCAGCTCGGAAGCGCTCAAAAGTGTTTTTGATACGTCGCCGATCGGCCATCCATCGTCTCTTGAGAAAGATGCAGTCCAAAAACACCATTCCCCAGCCTGGCCCCGGGATGTACTTGAAAACCTCTTTGACAAAAAATTTCATGTCACCGATACGCCCGCAGCGTTCGGCCAAAGCAAAGAGGGGCATGACATCCACAGCGGTCTGGTGATTGGCAATGAGTATGGCATCCTCGCGGGTCGGCAGCTCATCGCTGTGCCATTCCATGCGAACGCGGTACACTTTTTCCATGGTCCACACCAGAATCGACCAATAGAATTGGGCCAGGTGGCGGTTTATGGCGCGGAACATCGGTTTGGAGAAAGGTTTGACCAGCAGCGAGAGGGTCTGCAGCGCGTTGATCAGCAGTAGGGGTGCGAAGATGAGAAAGCTGATCAGAATGGCCCGACCGTAGACCATCCAACGGACAAGAAGGGGACGTTCATGCGCAATGGCTGGATCCATGGGAACACTCCAATAGCCGGGATCAATACTGGTTGTTACAATTAGCAAAACCCCAAGCGAAGGTACAGCTGTCAGCTTATGTTACTTGTCTTTTACCATTCCTGCCTTTGTGACAAGGAGCCAGGCCTTGCATCGGATTGAAGCGGAAAAGCAGCAGCGTTATAAATGGTGGCTGAACGCCTTTCTGCCGGGCAAGGTGCGCCCCGGCAATCGCGATGAACGCTATCGGCTCGGCATTCTGGTGATAGCCATGCTGATCTTTTTTGTGGCGTCGGTGCTCCTGACGATACCGGTGCTGACCCTTCCTCTGCCTGACTTTGGAAAAGCCGGTCCCATTCTGGTGCCGCTGGTCCCACTCGTCGTCCTGATCTATGTGCGGACGACAGGTCGCTACCGACAGGCAGCCCTCTCCTTTGCGATCTTCACAACGCCTTTGGTTGTGACCCACCTTTTGGCCTTACGGACCATTTATAACGGTTATTTTTATTGGCTCCCTTGGGTCATCCTCTTCGTCAGTTTTTTATCAGGACGCCGCCAGGGACTGACTTTGGCCGCCGTCGTCCTGCTCGCGGTGATGGTCGTGCTGCATGGCAATAGTATTTATGGGCATGGCCTGGGAGTGTTTGGAAACTTTGCTACGGTTTATTATCAAATCCTCTCCAATCAGATCCTGTCCGCTGTCGCTATCGTCGCCATGATGCTCACGCTGGCCCTCTACAACGATCGCATGGAAGCGGAGCTGGAAAGCCAGCATGTGCTCAGGGCCCAGACCGCGCATAAGTCCATGATCGGGGAAATGCTCGGCAACCTTGCGCACGAGGTGAACAATCCCCTGGCCATTGTTCATACTGCGCTGGTGCATTATCAAAGGCTCTTGCAGACCGGTCGCCTGGAAGCCTATATGCAACAGGGTTTGACGGAACGCATGGGAGATGCCCTCGATCGACTTTGGCGTGTGGTGGAGGATTTGAATAGCGCTGCCGACTGGAGTGATTTGGAAGTTCCCCGGAGTTATGCTTCGCTTCAATCCGATCAGGATCGACCCCCGCAGTTTGGCAATTCCCGCCTAATGCAGAGCCCAGACAACACTCGTGGCCCGGAGCGACGCCGCCAGCAGTGGCCCTATCGCCTGATGCGGCTGGCTATTTCCAGTCTCGATCGCGTCCTGCCTTCCGTGACGCACAGCTGGTCTGCGTCCCAGCGATTTCGCGCGCGTGCCACGGCGTTGATTTGCACCCTGGGGCTGCTATCGATAACGATCAACCTTTTGCAGCAGACTGTTGTGGAGCAGGTAAGGGAACCTGTGCTGCTGACAGGTTCCGTTTTTTTCGCAGTCGGTGTATTCAGTATGGTCATTCTCAAATTCGTGCCGCGGCCACAGTTGATTGGGGTCGGCTATATCATTCTCCTCTATGGAGTGATCGCTGCTTTTGCCAGCACGATCGGCCGGAGTATACTGGTGCCGGCCCTGCACTGGTTTCCCGTTATGATGGCGAGTCTTTTTCTGGTGGCTCGCCCGCGTATGGCCCTCTTCGTTTCAATTCTTCTTCTGATTCTTCATGTTTTCGTGATGATGGGTCTAAAGGATTTTGGTCTGCAAATCTCTTTTGCGCAAACCTTCCCACAGTATGTGCAAAGGCTTCAATCGACCATGATACTGGTCTGCATGACGAGTCTGGTCCTGGCGGGAGCTTTCATATCCCTCATGGATTCCACTTATGGTCAGCTCGTTGCGGAAAAGGATTGGCACCTGCTCTCGGCACGTCTGCGGGAAGTCAATGAACTCGCCGATAGCGCAGCGGTCCTTATCGGCGAGCCCTTGCAGAGTCTTGGGAAAGACCTGCAGGCGCTGGAGAGAGACGGCAGAAATGAGGCTATCCTCTTGCGCATGCTCGAAGCCGTGAATGGAATCACCGGTGTTTCACAGTCCTTTGCGCTCCTGTCCCGACCCAAGATGCATGAAGACATCCAGTTGATGGAAGGGCGTCTTTGGATGCGGCACGTGCATAACATCTGCTTTCGTCGAGCAGCCGAGGCAGGGTGGTCACTTGCGACTCAAGTCGAACCTCAGAACGCTTTTGTGGAAGGACCTCTGGGTCGACTCACCATGCTCGTGATTACCAGTTTAAAAGAAGCGTTCGGCCATCGAGCGCCGAAGCCGGGTTCGCCCTTGCAGCTGGATGTGAATATTGAAAACGACCTTACGAAACTGCGTATTCAGTTTGCGGCTTCACCGAAATCCGAAGGACCTCGCGAGCAACAGGCTGAACTGGACGAGGCCATGCGTCTTTCCCTCCTGCAGGAACTTTTGGAATCCCTGCAGGCCGGTTTCGAAAGGCGTCTGGAAGGGGGCCTCGTTATCCTGGAGCTGCAGTGGCGCTCGTCTGATTTTCGGCAAAACCCTCTCCCTTGAGAAGGAGCTGACTGGCCTTGCGCAGGCTTTCCCGATCACCAGCCATATGCAGAATGTCACCGGCGACCAAACCCATGCCGGCCTGGGGCAGAAGAGAGCCTTCTGTTTCCCGATAGACATTGACCACGGTGGCTCCGGTATGAGTGCGGAGCATCAGCTGATCGAGAGAGCGACCTACGGCGAAGGAATCCGCTTTCAATTGAACGGAATGCAGCGTGCTCAGCATTTGCCAGGTCGAATGATCGAGCGAGGTGCGCAGGAAGTCCGATAGCCCGGAATGCGAGTTATGCATGCTGCGGCGCGCTTCGGCCATAAAATTATAAATTTCTTCTTCGGCAATGCCGAAGCTGATCAATGAGCGCGCCAGGAGTTCAATCGTGGTTTCATTTTCTGCCACCACGAGCGTGGTCTGAGAGCTGGGTTCCATGAGGGAAACATCACGGGAATAAAGGACCCGGGCGATCACCGGCATATCCTTGCGAATACGGTGCGCGGCATCGAGGACGGCTTTCGTCATCGCCGCTCCTGACACCGCGATGATAAGGAGACGTGCCTCATGAATCCCAGCGTGCTCCAGGATTTCCACGCGCGAGGCATCCCCATACAGCATGTCCTCCCCGTTTTTCTTCTGCTTCAGAACGTTATTGTAGTTCTGATCGATCACCTTATAAGGAATGCCGAGACCTTTGAAGGCGCGGCCTAAATTCTGTCCCGCCACACCAAAGCCAACGATGATGGCATGACCCTGATTGCTTGCCGCCCGTGCGACAGCCGGCTGGCTGTCCGTAGCCTCTTTCGTTTCGCTGTCGGAACGCGAGAGAGCCCAGATTGGAGCCCACTTGAAAAGGAAAGGGCTTAGGATTAGGGTGAGCACCGTTACGGCGAAGAAATACTGCAGACCCTGATCACCCATAAGACCGTAATCATGCCCCATCTTGGCGAGCACGAAACTGAATTCTCCGATTTGAAAGATGCTCAAGGCCACGATGAGGGCTACACTATGCGTGTAACGCCAGGCGCGCGCGATGAGATACACCACTGCGATCTTGATCAAGGCAAGGGCCAGCACCCAGGACAGGATGGTTCCAATATTCATGGCCACAAAGCGGGTATTCACCAGCATGCCGACCGAGGCAAAGAAGAGACCGAGAAAGTTGTCCCGCAAGGGCAGGATATCGCTCATGGCCTGACGTCCGTAGGGTGATTCCGCGATCAAGAGTCCAGCCAGGAACGCACCAAACGAAAGGGAAAGGCCCACCTCCTGCATCAGGTATGAGATGCCGAGACAAAGCAGGAGGACCGCGAAGAAAAAAAGTTCGCGACTGCCAGTTTTCGCGACGCGATGCAAGGCTTTTGGAATCAGATAGTGTCCCGCGAAGAATAAGAAGACTCCTGCGGCGAGCAGCTTGAGCAGCAGCTTATAATCCCAAATGCTGGTGGCATCGCCTTTTCCGGCCAGACCCACCAGGGAAAGCAGCATCATCATTGGAATCACGGCGAGATCCTGAAAAAGCAGCACGCCGACGATCGCGTTGCCATGAGGTGAAGCTGATTCACGGCTGTCCTGCAGAAGCTTCATAATAATAGCGGTCGAACTGAGACTCACGAGGCAGCCGATGAAAAAGGACCGCATCCATGAAATATCCAGCACGAGGCGGCAGAGGACCGCGGTGAGACTCAGTGTCACCAGAACCTGACTGCCTCCCAGGCCCAGAAAATGTCGCCTAAGATCTTTGAGCTGACTGAGCGAAAACTCAAGGCCGATCGTAAACATCAGAAAGATGATGCCGATTTCACTCAATGCTTCGGCACCGGGAACCGAACTCACCCAGCCAATGCCGAAGGGGCCGATGATGACTCCGGCGACGATGAAGCCGATTATGGTCGGCAGCTTGAGCGCATGGAATACCGTCGCGACCAGCGTAGCGGAACCGATCAGGATCAAGAGCTCCAAGAGAAACGATGAACCATGCATAGACGTTTCCGCACTCCGTGTTTTTTAGGGCTGCTCGTCTTTCCACTGAACCTTATAAAGATCGAGGCGTCGATCCGCAAGATTACGGACAGTGCCAGCTGCACGAGCATAATCCAGCTCATCGAGACGAAGCTCAGCCATGATTAGACCTTCCGTATTAGGCTCCGCTTCAGCGGCAATGCCATCACGGGCAAAACCAAAATCACAGGGGGTAAGGATGCAACTCTGTGCGTACTGAATATCCATGTTGAAGACAGATGGCAGCAGTCCCACATTGCCTGACAAGACCATGTAACATTGGTTTTCAATAGCGCGCGCCTGCGAGCAATAACGAACGCGCAGATAACCCTGACGTTCGTCGGTGCAGAAGGGGACAAAGATGAGTTTTGCACCCTGATCGATGAGTCGTCGACTGAGTTCGGGGAATTCACTGTCGTAACAAATCAGCACCGCGATGGGACCGCAGTCGGTCGGAATCACCTGGAGCTGGGAACTCCCATGAACATCCCAGGCCATCCGCTCGCTTGGTGTCGGATGAATTTTTCCCTGCTGGAAATGTTGGCCCTGGCGGGTGAAGACATGCGTAACGTTCTCGCAGCGTCCGGCTGCATTGCGCTGCAGATGACTGCCGCCGATGATGTGGATAGCGTGCTGAAGGGCCAGCTTTTTGAAAAGCGCCAGGAGGGGTTCGGTATACCGCGCGAGCCGATCAATTGCAGCAGAGCCTTGCACATAAGGTGTTTCCAAAGTCAGAAGCTGAAGGCTCAAAAATTCTGGAAAGCAGATAAAGTCGCAGCGATAGTCGGCGGCGAGGCGGGTCCATTCCTCGATTTTTTCGGCAAAAGCTTCCCAGGATGCGAGGCGCTCCTGACGATAGTTCACAGCAGCCACGCGAACGCGAGACGCCGATGGAGAAGTCTGTGTCATGGCATGAAACCTTATTGTTGGTCGTCTTTTTGCGCACGGACCGAATGCACGCCGCGCCGTAGACCTCGGAAACCGCGCTCCAGAACCTGGACACCCCAAAGAATGCCGACGCCGATGAGCGAGAGAGCCACAGGCACACCCAAATGACCAAACCCGATCGCCGCACCCACGGCGGTCAGGAGCCAGATCACTGCGGCCGAGGTTACCCCATTAACAAGACCGCCCTGGGTGAAGATTACGCCGGCACCGAGAAAGCCGACACCGGTCACGATCTGCCCCAAAAGACGAATATGATCAGCTTCCTGCTTGGACTGCAGAAGGCCCAGATGAACAAATGCCATCGTGCCGAGGCATATCATGCAACTGGTTCGAATGCCGACGGGCTTGCCCCGGAGCTGGCGTTCGATCCCGAAAATAAAGCCACAACCGACAGACATCAAAACCTTCACCCAGAAGACCGAATCCAGTGAACTTCTAAACTCCATAGTTTCCCTTTTTCCCACGAGTCCAGCCTTCATCCTAACTGAAAGCGGCGGGCTCGTCCAAGGAGTTCACGGAATGCTGCGCAACCAGAACTGCATCTCCTGATCCGTTTCCTCGGTCTGACCGATTTCCTTCCAGTGATAGGTGGTGCGCATGCCGGGAGCAGCTGCAAAACCAAAGCTTTGCCAAAGCGTATCCAAGGGGCGGTAGCCGCTGGGCCGTCTTGGGTCCTCGGGACTTCGTTTGACAGCACAGAAAGCCGCCCAACGAATCCCTTCATAGTGCCGCGCGTAGTCGATTCGCTTTTGCAGAAAATTCTTGCCGATGCCATGGCCGCGGTAGTTCGGCAAAAGGACGGATTCGCCGAAGTACATGACGGTATCCGCCGGCATCTTGTGCTCAAGGAAAGGCTTTTGGAATTCGGTTTCTTCGAACTTTAACGGAATCGCTGTGGCGCAACCGACGATACGGTCCGCAACACGAGCTAAAACAATGAGACTATCAGGGCATTGAAAGTAGGTTTGCAGATAACGAGCTTCATAAGCGGTGGTGCCATCGTAGAGATAGGGAAACTCACGAAAGACCTGAATACGCAGGCGCGCGAGGTCTTCAATATGAGCTTCAGCTGCTTTTCCATGCAGCGTTTCATATTGAATGCTGTTCAAAGGCTGTCCTCCAGGGAAAGATCAGCCCTCAATGTAGTTGTTTCCCGAAGTGAAAGCAAGATCAAGGCTGGCTTTTGACCTGCCAGCGGGTGTCGATGTAATCACTGCGCCCCGACCATTGATCCAGGCGACTCGATTTTGCATCCTGACTTTGAGCAGCGGGCTCAGCTTTGGAACGCCAGGTTTTACCGCAAGCGAGAAGGTTCATGAACATGATCAGAAGCAGTATGGCCTTCATGAGCCTTCTCCTTTTTCCAGTACCACCTGTCTTTGCCCGATCGTGGATCCATTCTCATCCAGAGCCACGAGCGTCATCTCGCGCAGGGACTCTGGCGCGGTCGGCGATCGATAGAATGAGCGCCCTTGATGGGTGTTCTGAGCGCTGACGCTGAGCACGCCTTTGCTGTCCGCCTGGCAGGCGGTAACGAGGCCCTGACAGATCAGAAGTTTTTTGCTTTGTGAAGACGCTGCGATCCAAAGGCTTTGGGCTTTATCATCGCCGGTGATGGCGAGGTATATTTTCGTCTTGGGCTGCAGACTGCCCGCATAAAGTGCATTCACGCCCGCGGGAAATAACTTCTGCATGACAGGTGATTGAGCATGGATGGCCCAAAGGCCCGTTCCATGATTCCAGGAAGCCGGATCCTCTTTATCCGCGCGATCCCATCCTGGCTCGCCGAGACTCCGACGCCCGCCATTGGCAAGAGATACCAGCATGTGAGTTTCTTTTTTCAAAACCCCACCGCCTGAGTTGCCATTGATCACGCCCGCGTTGAAAAAAAGTTGTGACGTTTTCACCGCTTTGGCCTGACCTTCGGCATAGGTCGCCGGCCAAACGCCTGAACGATCATCCGGAAAGCCCACTGTGAAAATCTCGTCGCCCTGATCGGCATCGGTGCTGGCAAAGACATCACTAGCTTCGGTCGCGATTCTTGGTGGATAGGGTATGGTTTTTGGGACTGGAGTCAGCCACTTCACTTCCAGGATGCGATAGTCAAGGTTCATGGAACTTTCCGTCACGGCCGTGACTTCCAGATCCTGAGTGCCTCGCGTGAGGATCGACCAGCCGGTGCGCAGCCGATCGCCAACCTTGGTGTCGCAGTGATCGGCGGTCAGCACATAACGAGGATTCAGAAGTATTCCCGAGCAGCCGGCCACGTGCACGGTCCATAGAATTTCCTCGGCGGACGCTGCATGACGGCGGGCATTTCCACTTGCTTGACTGGATTTGTCATCCAGATAGATATCGTGTAAAACGCTGTTCTTAAGCGGACGACAGCTCATACTGCCAAAGAACAACAGCAACAGGATGATTCGCGGCGTCGGAAACAACATGATCAGCACCTCATCTGGACGATGAAATTGCAAAAGAGGTTCCACGGATTTTCATATATAAGCATTTGATATTTATGGGTTATTTTGGGTCGTGGACCTGCCAGAGTCCTGGCGTTGTCGAAAAATACGTCAGTTGGACATTGTCAGATCATCTAAGTGCTTGACAAGACCGACTCATGGCCCTAGACCATGCTTCAGTTTGGAGGAATTCATGACTAACGCCCCTGAAAAAATTACGCTTTCCTTTTACCGCTATGTGAACATCGAAGACCCTGCGGCGCTGATGCAGAGTCTGAGAGCGGCTTGGGAACCGTTGGGCGTCAAAGGCCGAACCTATGTGGCCCATGAAGGCATCAATGCGCAGGTTACAGTTCCCGTTGAGAACAGGGACGCATTCTGCGCGCATGTGCGCTCGGTATTTCCCGAGATGCCTTTCAAATTCGCGTTGGAAGAAAAAGGCGAAGCCTTTGCGAAACTCAAGATCAAAGTCCGCAAGAAGCTGGTCGCGGACGGCCTGCCGGACGGTTCGTTTGATGTGACCAATGTCGGTCGGCATCTCGATGCGGAAGCGTTTCATGAAGCTTTGGATCAGCCGGGCACTCTGGTGGTCGACTTGCGCAATCACTACGAGTGCGAGGTGGGCCATTTCCAAGGGGCTTTGTTGCCGGAAGCCAATACCTTCCGTGATGCCTTGCCGGAAGTTTTGGACAAGCTCCAGGGCCAGGAAGATAAGAAAATTCTGCTCTACTGCACAGGCGGCATTCGCTGTGAAAAGGCGAGCGCTTATTTCCGCTTCCGGGGTTTCAAGGATGTAAATCAGCTGCACGGCGGCATCATCGACTACGCGCGGCAGATCAGCGAAAAAGGTATGCCCTCGCGCTTTGTCGGCAAGAACTTTGTGTTCGATCAGCGCATGGGCGAACGCGTGACCGATGATGTGATCGCTCACTGTCATCAGTGCGAGACCAGCTGCGATACCCACGTGAACTGTCGCTTCGAAGGCTGCAACCGGCTCTTCATTCAATGCTCGAACTGTGCGGTCGCTTTTGAAGGTTGCTGCTCGCGGGAATGTCAGACGATCATGCAGAAGCCGAAAGAGGAACGCGTACAGGTGCAGCACGAGTGGGAAAAAAAGCTGGGACCTCAGCATTATCTGAGCCGCACCCGTATTCCCGAAAATTATGCGGAACCGATCGAACGCACGTAATAAGCCTGGCAGCCGTGATGGCCCGTGTTGCCCATGGGTTTTGAGAGCGGCTCGAAACCGTATTTTTCGTAGACCCGAATCGCATCCTTCATGTTCGGCATGGTTTCCAGATAAAGTCGGGCATATCCACCGGCGCTGACCAAAGGCAGGATCGCATCCATCAAGGCCCGGCCGAGTCCAAGACCCCGCGCCTCAGGCAGAAGATACATCTTCTTGAGTTCTGCGGTATCGGGTTCACCACCCAAGAGCGGACCAAACCCTGCACCACCGACTATTTTTCCATCGATCTCTGCGACGAAATAAGCGGCCTGCGGCGCCTGATAATTTTCAAAGAGAGAATCAAGTTCCGCATCGACAAAGGCGAAACCTTCACGATTCAAACCATATTCGGTCAGAACTTTGCGTATGACGGCAGCAGTGGCGGCGTTGTCCTTGCCCTGGATGGGACGTATGCGGGTGTTTTGATCGTTCATCAGCGTTTTCCTTTCTGCACGTTCGAACGCGATCCTAGCATGAAGGATCATGCTCGGCCAGTGCAGCAGGAAGCCAGACCTAACTTCCGCTATGAGAAAAGAGGATATCCTGGTCCTTGGTCACCATCGCGTAGTAAAGGACGCGGGCCGACGGATCATCCCGGACTTTGAGGTTATGCCGGGTGAGATCGAATTCCATGAAGCGACGTCGCAGGTCGGTTGGCAAACTGAGATAGATTTCTTCCTGAACGATGAGTACCGAGGCATCCACCTGCCCACCCTGGAACAGATGCTTGCGCATTCCCTCATAACGCGTGGCGAGAATCACCGCGCGTCCGTAGAGATCATATTCCCGCGTACCACTTTCTGGATAGAAACCTTCCAAATCCCCGCCCGCAATGCCCACCGCGCAATGCACAGGCAGTGGATAGTCCATAGCTTTAATATGTTCATCAAAAATCGCGATGAAACGCAAGGCGAGACGCGCGGCGAATGCGGCTTCATTGCTGCCATCAGGAACCTTGAAAGGATAACCGATCGAGCAGAGGAAACCATCACCCATCTCCTTCATGCGATAGGCATTCGCACTCAGGGTACTGGGCGTATAATTTTCCATCATAACTTCATAGCAATGGGTGAAGAATTTTTTGATAACCTGGTTTTTGTTAATATGTTTCACCGTTGAACTGCCAATGATATCAAAGCAAAGCACACAACCCTTGCCCGGGCCGGTCGGCATAGTGTCTTCCAGATTGCGTCCGCTTTCCATCATCAAAAGTTGATGGGGATAGAACACCTTGCCGAGCTGACGATAGCTGTGCTTGCGCTTGGCCTCCTCTTCCATCAGACTGGTTTGAATGAAGGCATAATTTTTGGCGATGGCACCCGCCTGAAAGAGGATGAAGAGCAGAAAGCCGAAATGAATCGTATAGGTGCCCGTGACATCCTGATAAGAATAAAAGACGTCGATGGACGAGAATGCAATCATGAAGAAAGTCCCGACGCTAATCCAACGGATACCGACACGCTGTCTGATCGTGGCCAACACAAGAGTGTAGCAGCAGATGAAAGCGGTTGTCAGATGGCCGGCATGAGCAAACCAAAGGCTATCGGTGATGACAGAGATGGGAAAGAACAGGACACTCAGGATTCCGATATACCATGCAATCCGCCAGGAGATCAGTTTTTTTGGATATTCGTTGGGAAAGAGCATGCCGATGAAGGCTTCCAGGAGAGGCGCAATTGCATAATGGCTGCCGTACTCCAGGCGATACGACCACTCCCAGCTGATGCCTGTAAAAGTGTCAAAGATTCGTGTGTTGGAACTGGCCAGCCGCTGCGCGACCGCAAGGCAGCAGGCTGCGAAGACGAGAGTCATTTTCTCGCGACGAATGAAGTAGAGAAACGCATGATAAAGTCCAATCACGAGGATGGAGGCGGCAAAGCCAGCTTCGATGATCTGCTTCATGCGTTGACCGAAGTCGAAGGCATCGAAGCGAGCCAGGGTGATCGGATGATAGATGCCGCCGCGGGAATGCTGAAAGTTCGACATATGAATCACGATCTCATAATGCTCCGCACGAGGCAATTTGATGTGCAGGGGTTTGCGGGACGGCACCATGGATGAGGCGTCGCGTCCCACCTGACCTGACATGCCCAGGGGTTCGCCATTGACAAAGACCAGGACTGCGCTCGGCGCATCGTTCAAAAAAAGGCCCCAATCGTCGCTCGGGCGCATGTCAACGTCGGCACGCAGGGAAACGACGCCGGTGCCTTGATAGGCGTCAGCCCAGGTTCCAGGCAATTGGAGGAATCCGGCTTGATTACACTTTTCCGTTTCCGATCCTGAGACAAAATCACCAGGAATGAAGCGCCAGCCGCCGCGCAGTTCCACCCGTTCTGCGCCGTGGCCGTCGTCCCAGTTGCGAAGGTCCACACGACCATCCTGTAGCCGAAAATCGCGGGCGTTATGGGGCTTCATGCAGCCGCCCAAGAAGGCGAGAAGCATGAGGAGAATGACTGAAATTCGCCAACGGTCCAAAATGATCGTAAACTCCCGAGAAAAATCGCAGGTTTCCTGATCTTTTGTCGGACGACGCAGGACTTCAGTTGAATGGATGGATATGGCTTTTTGATAAAATTCCGGGATAATAAGGGTCAATTCCGCAGTTGCGGGCGACGCGGCAAGGTCTGCCCTCTTACCCTCGGCCACGGACCTGCTAGTATCAAGGTGTCCCACAGTATTCCATGTTAGAGGGGTTGGCATGCTGAAGTTTCGTGGCGCGCAAATCAGGCCAAAAACCTGGGTTCTGGGCGGATTCGTCCTGAGCCTGACAGCATGCAGTAAGGATTTGCTCGAAGTCCAGTATCCGCAAATGATTTCGCCCGTCGAAGCCTATACAGAACTCACCAAACTTGCCGTGGGAATTGACAGCAAAATGGACCCCGTGCTGCGGGACGAGGTGATGAAAGGTTTGAAGGCCTGCCCCCTATTCACGGATGTGGCGGCCATGGACAAACCCGTGCGCGTGAGCGGTACCAATCCCAAAGACTATTTCGATGCCCTGATCAAGAGATCGCCTCAGGCCCAGCTTTCGCAGGGCATTATGAGTATACAAATCGAGGATAATTCCGAGTCGTCACAGCTTGAGAAAAGTCAGGCCTTCGTGCTTGCCGATCAGGCAGCCACCGACTGGTACCCCTCCTTTGGAATACCCGCCGTGGGCACGCTCGGTTTTCCCAAAAGGCCCGAGGTGGCTCCGAAATGGACCTTGCGCAAACGCGATACTTACGTTCGCGCAGAAAAGCTCCAGTACATCGTCCGCTTTGTGATGTATAACCGCGTGGCAGGCAAGATCGTTCATGATCGCGTGGTGGCGAATACCTCGACGCTTCTAAATTATTCGCGAAAACCCACCCTGAAAAAACCCAAATTCAACGAACTCGTGCAGCGCTCGGTGCTGGACGAGATCATGTTCTATGCCTGTCCAGCCAAAGAACAGGTGACTCGCAAACTCTACTATGTGAAAAATCCCAACGCTGACGGCGAGCAGATCAACGAAGGGGTGGACCTGGCGGAAGAGAACCGCTGGAGCCTCGCTGCCACAAAATGGAATAATGTCCTGCTCAAGGATAAAAAGAACGTCGTGGCGCATCACAACCTCGGCGTTCACTTTGAACGTGCGGGTGAAATATTCCAGGCGATGGATCATTTCAAACAGGCCCGCCTTGGCAAGGTGGGCAAGCAGCTCGACAACGTCATCGAGGAAATTCGCACCCAGTATCAGCCGCGAATTGATGGGGCTGCGATCTATCCGCAGGTCACCTTCGTAACAGGAGGCAACTGGGCTTATGTGCGCTCGGATGATATGGAAATGGCGGACGGGCAGACCTACTCGCTTTATCGCTTTGAACCCGTGGTCAACGCCGAGACATCACGCACGATGGGTCTTTCGATTCGTGAGGTCGGACTCTTCAAAGTCGCATCGCCCTCGCAGCTTTACTATCCCGGCCGTATCAAGGAGTTTTTGATCGATTATCCTGTCAGGCCGGGTGATTTCGTGATCGTCGAGTGATCAGGACGCCGCGGGTTCCTGGCTGAAGCCTTGCATGGTGGAAACCAAAGGCCAGGCATCAAAAAGTGGCTTGGCATAATCACTGCGAATACCCAGACTCAGCGTAATGCGACTTGCTCCCACCACAAAAGGCATCTGTATAAAGTAGCCCGGACTGCGAATGAGACTGTGAAAGGCCGTGTCCGAGAATGCGGCTCCGCTGTAGACCTGTTCGAAACTATAGCCATACTGTTTGCTAAGGCGATTGAACTCCTGCCCCATCTTCTGAATCATCGTACTAAAGACACGAATCTGACCTTCGGAATCATCGAGATTCTCATTCCCTTGCTTTTTCACGCGTTTGGCGAGGAGCTGGGCGGTCTCGTAGCCCATTTCAATGCTGAGCGTGTACTCACCCTGCCAACCCCCGGCGTGGAACACATACACCGCTTCCGTCGTATGCGGTTTCGTGGCCGCGGCATGAATGCTTTGCCGCCGGGCGTCGACGCCGAAGGAACTTCTGAGCGTGCTCTGGCAGACATCCATGGCAAGATTCAGGAGGCGCACGTCCATGATGTGAGCCATACGGTTGTCCATGTTGATTTCGATTTCCTGCATCGACACCTGGTAGGTGCTGTAACGCAGAATGAGATCGAACTTTTCGTTGTCGAGCTTGAAGGGGAGTTTATAGGTGGCCCCGGGAGCCGTGTCCTTATTCAGGAAATGATCACCGCTATGCACGAGCTGGAGTGAAGTCTTCAGCGTCCAGCCAAAGTCCCGCAATTCGGAACGCATGACGCCCATGATCTGATTGGTGATCTCGGCCAGAAGATCCATGCCGATTTCCCGATCCACTTGCTCGGGTGGCAGAAAGAGAATGGTTTCCCCGAATTTTTTCAGCACGGCATCGCAGGTCAATATTGTCAGGGAACCATAGATGCCGTCTCCATAAAAGGTCATGACGGCTGCGATCGTTTCAGTGGATTCCTCGGCTTTGACTTCGCTTACCTGAGCCGGGACGAGTTTGAGTTGCGTATTCCGATGCACAACGTTCATCACGCTCGTGAGAATGCTTTTGAAATAGCGCGCATCCAGTTTGTAATTGGACGGCGTCAGGAGATTCCTGAGACAGGCGAAGATAAACTCCAGGCTAAAATCATTCTTTGCCTTGCAGAGCTTGTCCGTTGGAATCGCCGTCATCAGCTTTTCGGCATTGTCGGGTGAAGCGATGATGAAAGGATAGGCTTTGGATCGTTCCAGGCAGCCGATAAAGACATTGGCTTCGGAGCGCTCCATGGTACTGGCGGTGAAGATGATATCGATTTTGCCCGCTTCAATCGCATCAGCAGCCTGATTGATATTCTGCCGGTAAACCGTCAGATCCATCCCGGATACTTTTTGAAATCGCTCCACGGCGGTCATGGCGGCAGCCGCCATCTCCTTGGATGGACGCAGAATGAGGATGGTCTTCGCCACGAGCGTACTCCTTAGACTTCCTGCATGGATTCGATGATGCGCTTCCAGTAATCGAGATGGCTGAGGCACTGCCCGACCGTATCCTGAATCTTCTGCATGGTGGCAGGTTTGGTAATATAGCCATGAACCCCATTCATGAAGCATTCAAAAGCCGCGCTGCAGGAACGATCGCCAGTGATCGCCACGACCTGGATGCCCCGATTCAATCCAATGATCTGCCGCACGAGATCAAGACCGTGGATGTGCGGCAGGTGCAGGTCGGAGAGCACGAGCCGCACTTCATTGTGCTGGACGTACTCCCAGGTTTCCTCGGACGAGGAAAAAGCCACAACGTCGACACGTTCTCCAAAGAGGCGTTTTACGACTTGCGCGATGACTTCCAGAACTTCTTCCTCGTCGTCGACGATTACGACCTTGTGGGGGTGGTTCAGCATCTCTCAGGCCCCTTTTTGGCTTTGGATTTTCTTATAGTTCAAGACATCGCCTTGCCTGATCACGCGCTCTTTGATGCGACTGAAGTCCTTGGTGCTTTCCTCTTTCTTCAGTTCATCCTTCAAAGCGGCGATTTGGGCCTCGGCCCTTTTGTAATGAGGCGGTGCCAGCTCCTGGCACTTTTCGAAATAGGCGAGGGCCGCAGGCAAATCACCTTTTTTCTTCATGCAAAGACCGAGATTCAACCAGAGCTTATAGGCGATTTCCTTGTTGGGAAGGATTTTCATGGCGTTGTTATAGAGGCGCTCAGCGGTGCGGAAATGCCCTGATTCCGCCATCGAAATACCTTTCAGATTGAACATGCGGGCGATTTCCATCGACTGGGCGGAAGCGATTTCGGCCGTGCCTGCGATATTGGTGCGACCTTCCACCAAATTGGCCGCCAGAATCCCTTGCTTGGCTCTTTGGTTTTCCGGTTCTTTCTCCAAAGCCGCTTCAAAAGCGGTGATGGAACGCTGCACATTGCCCTGTTCCAGATAGACATCACCCCAGTGCAAAAGATTCTGCAGGTGAATCTCCGCAAGGCGCAGCGTGTGCTGAACGATCGCGTTGTAATTGTCGGTATCGCCTTTTTTGTAGTAGATGGAGGCGAGAAGGTTGGCCACTTCGAGGGACTTGGGCCGCATCTTTTGTGCGACAAGGGCCGCATCCAAGGCGCGATCGAGTTCCTTCAAACCAAGATGAACCTGGGCCGACCAGATATGATAGCGCAGGGAATTTTGAAAGCGGTCAGCCAGGACATTGAGGGCTTTTTTTGCCTGAATGAACTGACCTGATGCCAGCGCGGCGAAGGTGTCATTGGCCTGTTTCAGAAAGCTGACGTTGGCGGCAATGTGAGCCTGAACCTTGGCCACAGTATCGAAGAAGCGGCGACTTTGAAAAGGTTGCTCGCAGATCCAAACGAAATCGAGGTCATCAAAGAGGAGCTGCGCATAGTCAGAGAGCTTGTCGGAGATGAATAGGATGGGTACCGCAAAACATTCAGGATTGCTGCGCAGATGCTGAGCGGCTTTGATCCCATCGAGCTTTTCTGGATCGTGATTATAGACCACGAAGAAATCATGGAGATCCAGGGAAGGCGTCTCATTTTTTTGCGGCACTTTCCAATCATGCGGCCACCCGAGCAGCTTCTTATAGCCGTTCAGAGCCTGGACCAGGTCATCGCTGTGATGGATCAGGTGAATCGTGCTCATGATGTCTCTTTCCATGGAAGCCCGGGGCCTTTGCCTTTATTTTAACCTATACGCCGCGTAAAAGCACGAAACCATAGGCACCCGAGCGGCAAGGTTTGGCAAAATCTGGAAAGAAGTACAAAAGGGTTCTCTCTTCCCTAGTTAAGCGGGATGCTGTCCTTGTCGCGGGTGACTCGCGGGATTCCATGTTAAGATGATTACGATCGCTCAAAGGAACATCTCCATGCTGCCGTCGCGTCGCCAGTTCACTTTACTCCTGATCTGTGGAACCCTGCCGGTGATGACAACCGCCAGCCTCGCTCCGATTTTGCCCGGAATGCATCGAGCCTTCCGTGATAATCCTCAAATCGATGTGTTGTCCCGTCTGGTTCTGACCGCTCCCGCTTTGTCCATCGCCCTGGGCGCGCTGCTGGCAGGTTATCTTCTGGATCGACTGGGACGCCGCGGTGTGCTTGCGGTCAGCCTGATGATCTTTGCCATCTTTGGTTCCTATGGTTTGTGGGCCGAGGATGTTCAATGGCTGATTGGGTCGCGCTTTATCTTTGGTTTTGCTGTGGCCGGAATCATGACAGCCACGGCCACGCTGCTGGCCGATTTTTTTGAGCCCCAGCATCTTCGCAGCAAAATGGGTTTGCAGGCGGGCATCATGGGCGGTTGGGGCATTATCGCTCAAACGGCTTCAGGATGGCTTGCGGAAACCAGCTGGCGTTATCCCTTTGCTCTGTTTTTGGCCGCTCTTCCCCTCCTGCCATTCGTTTGGCTGTGGCTGCCGGAAACCATCAAGCAGAGGGATCCACGAACCGAAAGTTCGGAAGCTTTTGGCCCTGTTTCCTACCAGGCCTTTGTCATCGGTTTTTTTTCCTTCGCGGCCATGGGACTCTTTGTCGTTGTTCCGATTCAGGCTCCTTTTTACTTCGGTCATCGATTGGGCATTGGTCCGACCTCAACCGCTATTCTCTTGAGTGTACTCACCGGTGCGAGTTCGTTGACATCACTGAGTTTCGCCATTTTGAAGGGACGCTGGTCTCAGAAAATGATTCTTTGCCTTGGCTTTCTGGCTATGACCATCGGCTTCCTCATGCTCAGCCTTTGGACACGACGCCTGGTATTGGCAGGCGGCATGGCGGCGATCGGATGCGGCATCGGCAGCATCGGACCTTGCATCAGCGCTTGGATTGCGGAATTGACTTCGCCAAACTATCGGGGGCGTGCCATGGGATTGCTCACCACGGCCAATTACCTGGGACAATTTTCGGTGCCGCTTTGGAGTCAGCCCCTTTTGGAACCTTACGGCTATGAAGGTCTGTTCCTGACTGCTGCTTTGCTGAGTTTTCTATGCAGCTTAAGCGTGATGCTGAGCTTGCGCAATCTGCGTTTGACTGCAGGCAGCAGTACAGTGGACATAGTCGTGATGCCAAGCCCGAGTTCCGAGAAAAAAGGGGAACAACCCCGCCACTCCTCTTAGCCCTCCAGGCATGATCTGGCTTCAGTAGGAAGCTGGGATGGGAGATGGCAGCGCGAAATCAATCGGAAGTTTGACCATGAGCTGAGCGCCACTGCTGTCTTGTCTGTTCCTGATGTTTACCGAGCCGCCCAATTCCTGAACGCGGAAGCGGATAGCGGACAAACCGACTCCGCGACCGCTCGTTAGAGTGAGCTGGTCTGCTGTCGAGACTCCATCCATAAAGAGCACATCTGCACCTATCACACTGGGATCGAGTCCTTTCAAGCGGCAGAGATCAGCCACGCGGCGCTCATCGAGACCCGCTCCGTTATCTTTGACGACGATATGCAAAGCGGACGAAGTTTGCTCTGCCGTGATTTCAATTTCCGGCAAATTCACTGGGAGGCCACGTGACATGGGCAGGCGAAAGCCATGATCGAGGCAATTGTTGATCGCGTGCAGGCAGATATCACGAAGGATGGCGAGCCGATCTGCATTCCAATTCAAGTATCGATCCTGAATGGTGATCGCAGCCATAGGCAGTCCCACTTCGTTCATTTGATTTATCCAGACAGGCAGGAAGGGCTCAATGGCACTCGATAGGAGGGCGCCGTGCCCACCGGCTGATGGGCTGGACTTGGCCTTAAGTATATCGGCATAGGCCCGATACTCGTTCAGATTTTCCTGAATCCTTTTGGTATCGCTCAGCAGGTCAAAGGGCTTATAGGAGCCAGACTGAGCTTTTTTAATGGATCCTTCCAAGTCATGCAGCGTTTCGCTCAAGGAACGAATGCCAAGACTTCGAGCAACGCCCTTTTG
>JACCDW010363153.1_pt1 | contig 19247 bp, 20 predicted proteins | sample 7449781 | NCBI WGS metagenome assembly JACCDW01 (sample SAMN15323449, study PRJNA562643) | freshwater metagenome | isolation source: river surface water | place: USA:Blue River Watershed | collected 2017-08-18
AATACGGCTTTGGCATTCACTTCATTTTTATCATACATGGTGAGTGTGTAATAACCTGCTAGCTTAGGTAGCTTGTTACGTTTAAACCCATCAAAACTAGCGTCTAAAAAGCAGCTTGTCATTTGGCGGGCGCGATCTGAACGGAAGTTCATAAACACAATCACGTCTCCATCTTCTACAAAGATAGGCGCTTCATTATTTGCCCGAATTGCGGTTGCTTTTACAAATTCGTCATTTTCGCCTCGGGCATAAGCTTGTGCTAAAGCTTCTGTTGCAGTTGCCGCTGTATATTCTGCCTGGCCTTCGGTTAGCAGTTGGTACGCTGGCTGGACCCGCTCCCAACGTTTATCTCTATCCATTGCATAGTAGCGACCGCAGACTGAGGCAATTTTACCTGCGCCTATTTTCTTGATCTCATTCGCTAGTTTTTCAAGATAAGGTTTAGCACTCACAGGTGGTGTGTCTCGCCCATCTAGAAATGCATGTACGTAAATTTTAGTAAGGCCTTGTTCTGCGGCCATTTTAATCATGGCATGGATATGATCCTGATGGCTATGGACACCACCATCTGAAACTAATCCTACTATGTGAAGGGCTTTATCGTTTTGTTTAGCTTTACTCGTTGCTTCAATTAATACGTCGTTTTTGAAAAAATCACCGCTACTAATGGCGTTGTTGATGCGTTCAAATTCTTGAAATACGATACGTCCAGCACCAATGTTGAGATGTCCAACTTCAGAGTTGCCCATTTGACCTTCTGGCAGTCCTACAAAGCTCTCTGAAGCATTGATAAGGGTGTGCGGGTAAGTTCCCCAGAGTTTGTCCCAATTCGGTTTGTTAGCTTGAGCAATCGCGTTGTCAGTGATGTCTTCGCGATAACCAAATCCATCCAGAATGAGTAAAACAACAGGTGTGACGTGCATACTTTTGAATTTCCAAAGACTATTGAGTTTGATGCGTTATTTTAGTGATTTTTGACTAATAAATCTGCATTAATTTTTCTGGTGCTGATGGTTTTATGAGCATTGAAGCGTCTTTCTTTATCCTGCGTTGATGGGATATGCTAATTCTTCTGTACAATTCTGTGCTGGTGATTGATTTGTTTATTTAAAAAGGAAAGTTCATGTCAAAGATTGTCATGTTTACAAGCGCAAGTTGTCCATTTTGCTTAAATGCAGAAAAGCTTTTAAACAGTAAGGGTGTGACCGATATTGAAAAAATTCGAATCGATTTAGATCCTGAGCAAAGAGATATCATGATGGCAAAAACCGGCCGACGGACTGTGCCGCAGATTTACATTGGAGACCATCATGTTGGTGGGTTCGATGATTTGCGTGCTTTGGATCAGTCTGGGGGCTTGGATCCTTTGTTAGCTCAAGCATAAAAATTGCGATTCTAAGCAATTACTAGCATCATCAGTTAAAATAGCGTTTTTGTTTTATCCAATAACCTCTCATTATTAAATTTTAGGATTAGTTATGGCAACGAGTGCAGCAGACCAAACAGCAGAAACCCAAGCAGAAGGCCAAATGCCGCAACCTGGTTTCGGCATTGAAAAATTGTATGTGAAAGATTTGTCATTAGAGATTCCTAATGCACCACAAATTTTTACTGAGCGTGAAGTGCCTCAAGTAGGCATCGAGATCAGTAATTCAGCGAGTAAGTTAGATGAAGGCGTTTATGAGGTCGTATTGACGATTACTGTGACCTCTAAGCTAGCAGACAAAACAGTATTTTTGATTGAAGTTGCTCAAGCAGGTATTTTCCAAGTGCACAATGTGCCAGAAGATAACTTAGAAATTATTTTCAGCATCACATGCCCGAATATTCTATTCCCGTATGCACGTGAAGTTGTTTCTGATTTGTCAGTACGTGCTGGCTTCCCATCAGTGGTATTAAGCCCAATTAACTTTGAAGCTTTGTATGCGCAACAAAAGCAACAACAAGCCCAAGCTGAAGCTGATAAAACAACACACTAATTTTTGAGTGTTGGTGTTAAATGCAAAATTCAAAAGCGAGGCTAGCGATAGTCTCGCTTTTTGATTTATGGATAAGCAACTAAAGGATTATTGATGAAAATTGCTGTGTTAGGCGCTGGCGCATGGGGAACCGCTCTGGCTATGCATATCAGTCATAAGCACGATGTTTGTTTATGGGCGCGCAAAACTTCACATGTCGATGGCATGCGTAAAGTACGTTCCAATCCATTATATCTAGGTGACTTTAAGTTTAATGATCGTTTAAGTGTTGAGTCAGATTTGGCACTTGCGTTACAAGACGCTGACTTTATTTTGTCAGTGGTGCCAACATCTGGGTTCCGTGGAATCTTGCAAGATATTAAAAAGCTTGGCATTAACGTACCAGTAATTTGGGCAAATAAAGGTCTTGAGCCTGTGAGTGCAAAACTTCCCCATGAGGTTGCATTTGAAGAGCTAGGCGATGCACAGGCTTGGGGTGCATTATCCGGCCCTAGTTTTGCGGCGGAGTTGGTTCGCGGTTTGCCTACTGCGGTGACTTTGGCCGCTAATCATCCTGAGTTCGCACAAATGGCAGGCGCGGCACTTCATGGGGGTAGTTTGCGTGTTTATACCAGTACTGACGTCGCAGGTGTCGCCGTAGGTGGTGCACTAAAGAATGTTATGGCGATTGCTGCAGGGATTTCAGATGGGATGCAGTTTGGTAATAACGCGCGTGCAGCTTTAATCACCCGTGGCTTGGCTGAGATGACACGTTTTGGCGTCGCGCTTGGTGGTCAGAAAGATACTTTTATGGGGTTGGCTGGTGCAGGAGATTTAATACTAACGTGTACGGGTCAATATTCACGTAATCGTGAAGTAGGTTTGCAGCTAGCAAGTGGCAAACCTTTAGCGGAAATTTTAGAGACTTTGGGTCATGTGGCTGAAGGTGTCTATACCGCTCGTGAAGTGGTGAAGCGTGCGCAAGATTTGGGTGTGGATATGCCGATTACGCATGAAGTTGATCATGTGTTATCTCATGGTAAGTCACCGCGCGATGCGGTAATGGATTTACTAGGCCGAGAGCAAAAAGAAGAGTCGTTTTAGTGTCGTTTGAGGCACTAAGCGCCGCCTTTAAACCCAATTTGCCGCCAAGCTTCATAAAGTAAGACCGCAGCTGAGTTCGATAAATTCAAACTACGGCTGTCAGGCAGCATTGGCAATCTGAGTCGATGTCCTGCTGAAAATTCATTACGAATTTCTTCTGGTAATCCGCGTGTTTCTGGGCCAAATACAAAAACATCCCCTGCTTTAAATGTCACTTCGCTGTGTGTGGTGCTACCTTTTGTGGTGATTGCGAACATACGTTTTCCGGCTAGAGCTGCTTTGCAGTTATCCCAATTATCGTGGACTTTGAGTGTGGCAAATTCGTGATAATCCAATCCCGCGCGTTTAAGTTGTTTGTCTTCTAATGCAAACCCTAATGGCTTTACTAAGTGTAATTGCGCCCCGGTATTGGCGCACAAGCGAATAATGTTGCCTGTATTGGGTGGAATTTCTGGTTCAAATAAAACAATATCAAACATGATTATTTAGGGAGCGTCCTTGCAATAAGCCAACATTCTACATGAGCTGCGCCTTTTGCTTTCACTGCTTTTGCTAATGCGTTCAAACTTGCACCCGTCGTCATTACATCATCAACCAGTATTACATTCTGTCCGCTTAGATCTTCATTGCATATAAAAGCACCTTTCATATTCTTGACGCGATCTTTCATGGGTAGGCTGGCTTGTGGTGCTGAGAATTTAATTCTTTCACAAACGTGACGCACCGGGATTTCGAGTGGTTTGCTGATGAGGCGTGCAATTTCTAAGGATTGATTAAATCCACGCTCTTTGAGTCGTTGTGGATGAAGTGGCATAGGGATAATTAAGTCGAATTTTGATGCACTTTTGAAACGAAGCATCAAACTGGCAAAGCTTTGGGCAATTGGAAGTGAATGTCTATATTTGTATTGTTGCAACATCACGTTGATTGGGAATTCGTAGTTAAACAGGGCTTTTGTCGTATCAAAATCAGGACTGGCTGTAATACATGCGCCACATCGTTGGCCTTCGTAGCTATTTAGTCCGCATTGCGGGCAGGATGATGGCGAATGCCAAGGAAGGTCGTTGAGGCAGGCTTGGCAGAGGCCCAAGTCATTATTGCTAGGTGCTTTGCATAGCAGGCAAGCTTGCGGAAATAGCGCACTTTTAAACAACTGATTAATTTTTGACCAAATGTTATTCAATTATTGTCCATGTGCTTAACAATGTATAATTTGCTTATTCTTAATAGCTAAAAGCAATCCGATATGACGAATGCAGCTTCAACAAATTCTGAGACTCAACCACATCTTTGTACCGCCAAGCAACAAATGCGGGCAGCGCAAGGATTTACTTTTTTCTCAATTCTTGCGGTACTGACTTTGCCTTTAATCATTCCTATGATTATTTGGGTGGCGGCATCTATTTTTATGTACGCCGCTGCGGCTTGTCACCCCAACCCTAAAGTCTGTGATTTTCTTAAATATTCTGGATATCGATTCTACGGGGTTTTTGGAATTTTAGTGGTTGTGCTTTGTTTCTTTGGACCTTTAATTGCAAAAGCGATTGGGGGCTGGATTATTCTAGGCTCTATTGCTTGGGGTTTAAGTGTTTTGATCGTGGTGCCTTTAGGCATACGCGATATATGGTTAGCGAGTAAATACAATTGGCAAGATATGACAGTGGAGCATGACGCATGAGTGAGTTAAATATTAGTATGGTCGAAGCAAGTTCAATTAAGCGTAATGTGCCGCCAGTGGAAACTGAAAAGCGCTGGAGCGTTGCGCAAATTGTCGAGTTATTTGAATTGCCATTTAATGATTTGATGCATCGCGCACAAACAGTACATCGTGAGAATTTTGATCCTAATGGCGTACAAGTCAGCACGCTACTTTCGATTAAAACAGGTGGCTGTTCAGAGGATTGCGGATATTGCCCACAAGCGGCTCGATATCATACCGATGTTGAGAACGAGCCCTTGATGCCAATCGATGAAGTATTGGCGGCAGCGAGAGCTGCTAAAGAAAGTGGCGCAAGTCGTTTCTGTATGGGTGCTGCGTGGCGAAGCCCTAAACAAAAAGATTTAGAGCCTGTACTTAAAATGATTTCAGAAGTGAAGGCGATGGGCCTACAAACTTGTGCAACTTTAGGCATGCTTAAAGAAGGCCAAGCTTCTCAGTTGAAAGAAGCTGGATTGGATTACTACAACCATAACCTAGATACCGCACCAGAATTCTACGGTGATGTGATTACAACCCGTACTTACCAAGATCGCTTAGATACCCTAGATAGCGTTCGCGAAGCTGATATTAATGTGTGCTGTGGTGGCATTATTGGGATGGGCGAAAGTCGCAATCAGCGTGCTGGTTTACTGGCGCAATTGGCTAATATGGAACGTCCGCCAGAAAGTGTGCCTATCAATTTACTTACTCAAGTAGAAGGCACGCCTTTGCATGGTGTTGATGAGTTAGACCAATTTGAATTTATTAGAACTATCGCAGCAGCCCGTATTACCATGCCACAAAGTTTTGTTCGTCTTTCTGCTGGGCGTCAAAGCATGCATGAAGGTATTCAAGCGCTCTGTTTCTTGGCTGGCGCCAATTCCATTTTTTACGGTGAGAAATTATTGACCACAGGGAATCCAGAAGCAGAAGCGGATAAGCAATTATTCGCAAAACTTGGATTACATCCTATCTAATTGAGGTGCGGGGCGATTTGATATTTGCCTCGTATTTCATATGATCAATCAATTAAAAAACGAATTGAGCGAACGTGCAGAGGCTGGTTTGCAACGTCAACGTCGCTTATTACAAAGCCCACAGTCCGCACATCTGGTGGCTGATGGTGAGCCTCTTCTTTCGTTCGCAAGTAATGATTATTTAGGCTTAGCTAACCATCCTGCGCTGATTGCTGCCTTTCAATCAGCTGCTATTGAAGCAGGTGTTGGCGGTGGCGCATCCCATTTAATTACTGGCCATCATCAGTTCCATCAGCAAGCCGAACAAGCCTTAGCTGACTTTATTGGGATGCCTGCAGGCTTATTATTTAGCACCGGCTATATGGCCAATATGGGCATTATTGCCGCTTTGATGGGACGTGATGATGCTATCTTTGCAGATAAGCTTAATCATGCTTCTTTGAACGATGCTGCGTTGTTGTCACGCGCAACATTACATCGTTATGCCCATCAGGATCTGGCTCAGCTAGAAAAACTATTAAGGCAAAGTACTGCTAAACGTAAATTGATCGTAGTCGATGCTGTATTTAGTATGGATGGGGATATTGCGCCAGTGCCTGAGCTGCATGCATTGTGTGAGCAATACAATGCCTATTTGCTGTTAGACGATGCCCACGGATTTGGGGTCTTGGGTCAGCAAGGGCGCGGAATTTTAGATTATTTTAATGTGCATTCTTCGCGTGTTATTTACATGGCTACCCTAGGTAAAGCGGCAGGGGTTGCAGGGGCATTTGTTGGCGCGGATGCCACGATTATTGATTATCTAATTCAATCAGCGAAAACCTATATTTACACAACAGCTAGCCCTCCTGCTTTAGCCGCGGCCTTGTTGAAATCAGTTGATGTGATGCGAACTGATATCCCACGCCACCAACATTTGCAGTCGTTAATTCATTTGTTTAAGTCAGAATTAAAGTTAGAAAAATGGCAACTCATGCCATCAATCACTGCGATCCAACCTGTATTGGTTGGTAGTAATCAGATCGCACTCAATCTAAGCCAGTTTTTATTAGCGCGCGGTATTTTAGTGCCAGCGATACGTCCCCCAACCGTTCCTAAAAATACAGCTCGATTACGAGTCTCTATTTCTGCTGCACATAGTGTTGAAGATGTCCGCCAATTGATTAATGCTCTGCATGAAGCAGAAGTCAATTTGTGATTGCATGAGCTTACACATTGAAAAAATAGGGCAAGGTGAGCCACTCGTCATGATTCATGGCTGGGGCATGCACAGTGACATGTGGATGCAAGCACGTGATCTACTTGGTCAGAATTTTGAATTGCATTTGATTGATTTGCCCGGCATGGGTCATAGTGAAAATATAGATGTTTATCACTTGCATACAGTTGCAGAAAAAATCGCTGAAAAAATGCCAGCGAACGCTTATGTTTTAGGGTGGTCTTTAGGTGGATTAATTGCTACTAAAGTGGCTGTAATGACCCCAGTTAAAAAATTAATTTTGGTGGGGAGCACGCCTTGTTTTGTGCAACGTGATGATTGGTCGCACGGTATGCCAAGTGAAGTTTTTGAAAGTTTTTTTGCTGGTGCTGTGCAAGATTATCAAGGCACCATGAATAAGCTTTTAGCGCTGATTGCGATGGGTAGTAAAAATGCACGAGCGACTTCTAAAATATTACGTGAAGCGCTTGCTTTAAGGCCTGTTCCTAATCAGCAAGGTCTGCTTGGAGCACTAGATATTTTGCGTACATCCGATTTGCGGCAGGCTTTAAGTGGTATAGATATACCCACATTATTGATTCATGGCGAGCACGATAAGTTGGCACCAGTGGCTGCGGCTCAGTGGATGTCGCAACAGTTATTGCAAGCTGAATTACACGTGATAAAAGGCGCAGCACATGAGCCTTTTATTTCTCACCCACAAGATTTCACACAACGAGTGACTGAGTTTTTACAAGCATGAGCGACACTATTCCTCAACACGATATTTACAGCATAGATAAAGCGCGAGTGCGTGATTCATTTGATCGTGCAGCGGAGACTTACGATGCGGCCGCCGTGTTGCAAAAATTCGTGCGCACTGAAATGTTAAGTCGTCTAGATTTAGTGGCTATGCAGCCAACACGTATTTTGGATGCAGGCTGTGGCACAGGTCACGCAAGTGCTGCACTGATGAAAAAATACCCTAAAACTGAATTGCTCTCTTTAGATTTGGCTTTAGGGATGTTGAAAAAAACACAATCGGTTAACGCTAGTTTGGCTGATCGCATTAAGCGAGTGTTTGGTCAAGCACAGCAAAATTTATTGTGTGCAGATATCGAGCAATTACCTTTGGCTGACACAAGTGTCGACATGATTTTTTCTAACTTAGCGATTCAATGGTGTAATGACTTAGATGCTGCTTTCGCAGGAATGCACCGAGTGTTGCGGACGGATGGGTTGCTGACATTTAGTACATTGGGACCTGATACGCTTAAAGAGCTTCGTATCGCTTCAAAAGCTGATGGTGAACGCGTAAGCGTTAGTCGCTTTTTCGATATGCATGATATTGGAGACGCCCTAGTGCGTGCTGGTTTTTCTGCACCTGTGCTTGACGTTGAACGTGTGGTGCTGACTTATGATGATGCCATTGATGTGATGCGCGATTTAAAAGCGATTGGTGCACATAATGCGGCAGATGGTCGTGGCCGTGGTTTGCAAGGGCGTGATTTCTTGAAAAGAATCACAGAAAATTACGAGCAATTTAGACGAGATGGGAAATTGCCTGCCACGTTTGAAGTGGTGTATGGGCACGCATGGAAACCTGCTAGTCGACCAAAGACTAAAATAGATTTAGAGGCGGGTTTTGCACCTGTGACGTTTCATGGCAAAAAATAAATTAGGTTTTTTTGTGACAGGCACTGACACGGATGTCGGCAAAACTTATATTGCCTCTGCCTTGGTAAGCCATTTTGTTCAGCAAGGTTATAAAACTATTGGCATGAAGCCAGTCGCTGCTGGTGCTGAACTGGTCGATGGACGGTTGCTCAATGGTGACGTGACTGAACTCATCAACGCAGCTAACGTGGACGCAAATTTAGCGTTGATTAATCCTTATGTTTTTGCGCCTGCAATTGCGCCGCACATTGCCGCTGAGCAGGCTGGAGTTACTATTTCATTAGATCAAATTCAGCAAGCTTTTGATGCCTTACAGTTAAAAGCCGATGTGGTGGTGATTGAAGGCGCTGGCGGTTTTCGTGTGCCGATTAATCGCCAAGAAACAATGGCTGATCTAGCGTTAAAGCTGAACCTGCCAGTCATTATGGTGGTGGGTGTTCGTTTAGGGTGTATCAATCATGCATTGATGACGGCAGGCTCGATTAAAGCTGCTGGACTTCACTTAATTGGTTGGGTCGCTAATCGTATTGACCCTAATATGCCTGCCCTTGAAGAAAACATTGCTACCTTAAAGGCGATGATTAAAGCCCCATGTATTGCCGATGTTGATTGGAATAAAGCGCCTAGCTTTTCGCAGATTTGAGTTTGCTTTTTTGACGATAGCGGTAAGTTAGTAGAATCAAAATTCCCGCGATATTGGGATACCAAATATACCAATGTGACCAGGGAATTCCATCGATTCTAAAATCTGAAAGCGGCCAAAATATCGGCGTTGCAAAAAATGCTTTGGAATGAAACGGGAAGTCCAGGATGATATGAAATGGCCATGCTAGCATGGCAAAAGCGATCCCTTTTTTCCACAAACTCACCATTGCAATGATAGGAACGCAAATAATAAAACTGTGGCCTAGTGAGTAATTCGTGAATAACCAAGCAGGTAAGCTTTCAAGTGCTGGTTTTCCAAAATGCCAAGTGCCTTCCGCGATTTGTAAAACCATAAAAGCACCGAATGAAATTAAATCTGGCATGGCACCAAATAACATCGCTAGAACAGCATAACGTTTATAGCCAAATAAGCCATAACCCCAAAGTGCGTGACTAAAAGTATCCATTAATTCTGCTGATATAACTGATGTAATTGAATGTATTCAAGTACTGCTTGGGGAACGAGTGCACTGACATCTACGCCATGCGCAATATTCTTGCGAATCTCGGTCGATGAAATATCTAAAGCTGCAACTTCTTGAATCAAAATTTTCCCATGTGCGTGCTGTTTAATTTCTTCGATACTATTGGTTTCATGTGCGCGCAGTAATTTTTTCATCTCGGCATTTAACTCAGATAAGTCATCACTGTATGGCCGTTTTACCACCACCAAATGTGCGTAATTCAAAAGCTCTTGCCAGCGATGCCAGGCATTGAGATGTGCAAAAGCATCGGAACCCATCAGCCAGCAAAGACTGACCTCATTCCCTAGTTCTTCACGTAAAGAAATCAAAGTATCGATCGTGTAAGAAGTGCCCAATCTTGAGAGTTCTCGGCTGTCGAGAATAAAGTGGGGTTGATTTTTAATAGTGATCTTTACCATCTCTGCGCGTTGTTCAGCGGTCGCGATGGGGGCTTCTTTTAGTGCAGGTAATGCGGCTGGCATAAAGCGGATAGTATCGAATCCAATTTTAGCCTGCAGCTGTTTTGCGAGATGTAAATGCCCTAAATGTATAGGGTTGAAAGTGCCGCCTAAAATGGCAATCATTTTGATGTTAGGCGCGCACGTGGCCGTCACCCAACACAATGTATTTGAGTGATGTTAGACCTTCCAAGCCAACCGGACCGCGTGCATGTAGCTTGTCGGTTGAAATGCCAATCTCGGCACCTAGGCCGTATTCAAAGCCATCAGCAAAACGCGTTGAAGCGTTTACCATGACGCTGCTTGAGTCCACTTCACGCAAGAAACGGCGCGCTTTAGTGTAATTTTCGGTCACGATGGCTTCGGTATGTTGTGATGAATGCTGATTGATGTGTGTAATCGCCTCATCTAAATCAGCCACCACTTTGCATGAAATAATCGCATCTAAAAACTCAGTGTAGTGGTCTTCGTTAGTTGCTTTTTTAGCTTGTGGAACAAGCGCGCAAGTTTCTGTGCAGCCGCGAATCTCAATGCCTTTACTGATCAGCATTTCAGCGATTTTAGGCAAAGCTGTTTTAGCAATATTTCGCGCAATCAATAAAGATTCAGTCGTATTGCATGTGCCCAAGCGCTGTGTTTTTGAATTTTCAACAATACGTATGGCTTTTTCTAAATCGGCTTCATCGTCGACATATACATGGCAATTACCATCTAAATGTTTAATCACTGGGATACGAGCATCCGCTGAAATGCGTTCAATTAGACCTTTGCCGCCACGTGGCACGATGACATCTACAAACTCTTTCATGGTGATGAGTTCACCAACTGCCGCACGGTCTGTGGTTTCGATGACTTGCACAGCAGCTTTTGGTAAGCCAGCAGCTGCCAAGCCTTCATGGACTAATTTGGCTAGCGCTTGGTTGCAATGAATAGCCTCAGAGCCACCACGCAAAATAGTGGCATTGCCAGATTTAATACAAAGGCCTGCAGCATCCACAGTCACATTCGGACGTGCTTCGTAAATAATACCAATCACCCCAAGTGGGACTCGCATTTGACCAAGTTGAATGCCCGAAGGGCGGTATTTCATATTGCTAATTTCGCCAATAGGATCTGGCAGGCTAGCGATTTGCTGTAAACCTTCAGCCATCGTAGCAATCGATTTTTCTGTCAGTGTGAGACGGTCTAGCATGGCCGCCTCCATGCCATTCGCTTTTGCTGCTGCCAGGTCTTTCTGGTTGGCTTCAAGTAAGGATTTTTGCTCTCGTAAAATGGCTTTAGCAATCGCTGTGAGGGCTAAGTTTTTCGTGTTGGTTTCGGCTTTTGCCATGTCACGTGAAGCTTTACGTGCTTCTGCGCCCACACTTTGCATATACGTTTTAATATCATTCATAGGAGTTCCTAATATCGTCAATTTACGATCGACTTCTTGCACGTGCAGAAATGCGCGCTAATCCAAAACACAATCTTGAAATTTCTAACCATGCGTCACCTTGCATGATTCCTTTTCCAATTTTATCAATATCTGCCAATTTTAATAATGCTGCTTGCAGTTGCTTGAGGCTTAATCTTGGCAAGACACGTCTAGCTAAAGCTTCCTTTTCATAGAAAAGTTTTGCATCTTTCATCGCTGCATTTAAATTCTCGCCGCGAGATTCCGCTTGTTTTACTTTAACAAGCGGCTTAATCGCCCAGATTAAAGGATTCATGACTGCAATCGGTTGCGCACCTTCATCTTGCAAGCCATCTAAAATCCGAGTGGTGCGATCAATGTCACCTAATAAAACGGCTTCGCCCAATTGCACTGCGTCAAAACGTGACACGTTTAGAACAGCAGCTCGTACATCCTCTGCACTAATATTCCCTTCAGAAAAAAGCAGACCTAGTTTTTGAATTTCTTGATGCGCAGCAAGTAAATTACCTTCTACTTGGTTTGCCATAAAAGATAAGGTTTCAGCATCAGTACTTTGTTTCTGTAAGGCTAATCGGTTCGCAATCCATTGTGGCAGTTTTGTAGCATCAACATCTTGTAGCTGAATCAACACTGCCTTTTGTTCTAATGCCATATACCATGCGCTTTTCGCATCGCGCCAATCTACTGTAGGCAGAATGATGACTGTAATGGTTTCAGGTAGCGGTGTGTCTGCTAATGCTTGCAGTGCTTTGCTACCATCAATTCCAGGTTTGCCATTAGGGATGTTGATTTCTAATAAACGAAGACTTGCAAACAAAGACATCGCTTGGCCAAATTCTGCGATTTTTGACCAATCGAAATATCGATCTGTTGTGAGCGCTGTTCGTTCTTCAACGCCATTTTGACGTGCACAGTGACGTATCGCATCTAAGCATTCCATGTGGCCTAAAGGCTCGTCCCCTACCAACACATACAAAGGTGCTAAGCCCTTGCTGAGTTGTTGTTGAAGCTGGCTGGATTGCAGTTTCATTATTGAGATGGAACTAAATTATCTTCTGTGGCCGTTTGGCTTGGTTTGTAAACCTGAATTCGTCTAATGACTTCACGAATTGCATCTTGGCGCATATTTTCATAAAGCATTGTTTCTTCATAAGTTTTAGCTAAAATTTCACTATCGTTATATGAAAAGTCACGACGATTTTCAATGGTTTGAGGAGCATCCCAAAGTTCATTTTTTGTATTGCGCATTCTAAATGTCATGACATGTAGCAATTCGAATTCTCTAACAACACCAACGCCGCCACCTAAAGAAAGAATGCGTTTTACGGTAGTGTCATTCATGATTTCAAGTGCAACCTCGGCCTTATCCACTTCTTTGCTAATTTCTACGCCATTGTTTTTTAATGCGCGAATCACATCCTGTGAAATTGGGTTCTTGTTTCCTTCAACATAAATTGACTTGAAAGGGATGTCTGCAAGTCCTCGTAAATGAAATCCACAAGCACTTAACAAGGCCAGCATGGTGAAGATCGCGATGAAACTTGATTTTCTTTTAAACATCATTACCCCACAACAATATTAACGAGCTTGTTAGGCACTACAATGATTTTACGAATAGTGACACCATCGTCTAAAAACTTCTGCACAAAGGGTTGCGCAATGGCATGTTGCTCAATCGCTTCTTTTGCCATGGTCTTCGCTACAGTAATGCTGCCGCGCAATTTGCCATTTACTTGCACCACTAACTCTACCTCATCTTGCAACATGGCTGACTGATCTGCGCTTGGCCAAGTAACATCCTCAATGACGCCATTGCTGCCTAGCTCCGCCCATATTGCTTGGCAAATATGCGGCACGATAGGGGAGAGCAATAAAGTCACATTCTCAAGCACTTCTTGGCGCACACTGCGTGTTACCGCATCATCACCATCCACTTTGCCATAAGCATTCATCAGTTCCATCACTGCCGCAATCGCAGTGTTGAACGTTTGGCGACGACCATAATCATCCGTGATTTTTTCAATCGTTTGATGTAATTGACGACGCAAGGTTTTAAGTTCGACACTTAGTTCACCTGTTTTGTAAGCTTCTGCTGTGCCAGCTTCTAAATGCGTTGCCACAAATGTCCATAGTCGACGCAAGAAGCGATGCGCGCCTTCTACGCCGCTATCAGCCCATTCCAAGCTTTGTTCTGGCGGTGCTGCAAACATCATGAACAGGCGTGCAGTATCTGCGCCATAAGTGTCGATGAGTGCCTGAGGGTCAACAGTGTTGCCCTTAGATTTACTCATCTTGGTGCCTTCTTTTAGCACCATGCCTTGCGTGAGCAATTTAGTGAATGGCTCGTCATTTTTGAGTAAGCCAACATCACGCATCAATTTGTTAAAGAAGCGAGCGTAAAGTAAATGCAAGATCGCATGTTCGATACCGCCAATATATTGGTCAACCGGTAACCAGTAGTTAGCACGTTCATCGACCATGCCCGTGTGACAGTCAAAACTAGCGTAACGTGCGAAGTACCATGACGACTCAAAGAACGTGTCCATTGTGTCAGTTTCGCGTGTCGCTTTGCCACCACAAGTTGGGCAAGTTGTTTCGTAGAAGCCAGGGTCTTTTTTAATGGGTGAACCAACGCCATCCATCACTACATCTTCTGGCAAACTCACAGGGAGCTGATCTGCAGGCACAGGCACTTCACCGCAGCTTGGGCAATGCACGATAGGAATTGGGCAACCCCAATAACGTTGACGTGAAACACCCCAATCACGTAAACGATATTGTGTGCGACGTTTACCTAAGTTTTTCGCGCTTAAGGCTTCAGCAATCTTGCTCGATGCACCATCGAAATCTAAACCATCAAATGTGCCTGAATTAAACAGCACACCATGTTCTGTATATGCGTTATTAAGTGGTAAGGCTAATTCGCCATCAGCTGGCTTAATCACGGCCTTCATTGGCAAGCTGTATTTATTCGCAAACTCAAAGTCGCGTTCATCATGCGCCGGTACTGCCATCACAGCACCTTCGCCGTAGCTGATGAGTACGTAGTTCGCTACCCAAACAGGCAATTGCTCACCAGTGATTGGATGTTGAACAAACAAGCCTGTTGCCATGCCTTTTTTCTCAGCTGTGGCTACATCGGCTTCTGCCACACTACCCATTTTGCATTCCTGGATGAAGGCTTGAAGTGCAGGATTGTTTTCTGCAGCTTGTGAAGCAAGCGCATGTTCCGCAGCGACAGCAACGTAAGTTGCACCCATTAATGTATCTGGACGAGTGGTGTAAACCTTGAGGTTGCCTGTGCCATTAACGATAGGAAACTCGACTTCACAGCCGTAGCTCTTACCTATCCAATTGCGCTGCATGGTTTTGACTTGCTCAGGCCAGCCCTCAAGTTTGTCGAGGTCAGCTAAAAGCTCATCGGCATAAGCCGTAATCTTCATGAAGTATTGGGGAATATCGCGCTTTTCAACAACAGCACCAGAACGCCAGCCTTTGCCGTCAATCACTTGCTCGTTTGCAAGCACGGTTTGATCAACAGGATCCCAATTAACAGTCGACGTTTTTTTGTAAATCAGACCTTTTTTGAACAGCTCTGTAAATAGCCATTGCTCCCAGCGGTAGTATTCTGGGGTGCAAGTTGCGATTTCTCTATCCCATGAAATACCCAATCCTAGAGACTTGAGTTGCTCTTTCATGTGTTCGATATTGCTATAAGTCCAACCTGCAGGCGCTACATTATTTTTAATTGCTGCATTTTCAGCAGGCAAGCCAAATGCATCCCAGCCCATTGGCTGCATCACATTAAATCCACGCATACGATGAAAACGGCTTAGTACATCACCAATGGTGTAATTGCGCACATGACCCATGTGCAATCGACCGCTAGGATAAGGAAACATCGATAAGCAATAATATTTTGGCTTATCGCTTTTCTCGGTTGCCTTAAAAGTTTGGTGCGTTTCCCAGTACTGTTGGGCGGCTTGTTCGATCTCTTTAAATGGATACTGCTGTTGCATGACAAATAGATGTTCTGTAAAGATTAATAATGGCTAAATTATACCTTGAAGCGAGGCTAATTGCTTTGCTCTTAAGTCTTGGTATTTATTGGAGGTTCGGCTAATAAAAAAGCCATCATTAGGATGGCTTTTTTATTATTGCATTTGGGATTAAACATTAAATCTAAAGTGCATCACATCGCCATCTTTCACGATATATTCTTTGCCTTCTAAGCGCATTTTCCCTGCTTCTTTTGAACCTTGTTCGCCTTTGTTGGCAACGAAGTCTTCAAAGCCAATCACTTCAGCGCGGATGAAACCACGTTCAAAGTCGGTATGAATGACACCCGCGGCTTGTGGTGCGGTTGAGCCTTTGCGAACTGTCCAAGCGCGGACTTCTTTAACACCTGCAGTAAAGTAAGTTTCTAAGCCAAGTAGCGCGTATGCTGCGCGTACAACGCGATCCAAACCAGGTTCTGTGAGGCCTAATTCTTCTAAGAATAACGCTTTGTCTTCGTCTTCTAAGTCTGAAATTTCAGCTTCAATTTTTGCGCAAATGCTGACCACAGGCGAGTTTTCTTTTTTGCCTAGTTCAACGATTTTGTCTAAGAGTGGGTTGTTTTGGAAACCACCTTCATCTACGTTTGCAATGTACATCACAGGTTTTACAGTGATGAGGCAAAGTGGTTTGAGTAGGTGTAGTTCGTCGTCATCTAAACCTAGTGTGCGGACAGCTTTACCTTCGTCCAGGCCTTTTTGAACCTTAGTTAATACTGCGCATAGTGCAATCGCATCTTTATCGCCAGATTTTGCTTTTTTGCTTTCACGTTGGACTGTTTTTTCAACAGTTTCCATATCTGCAAGTGCGAGTTCGGTGTTGATGGTTTCAACGTCAGAAAGCGGATCAACTTTATTAGCAACGTGGACGACGTTAGCATCGTTAAAGCAGCGCACAACGTGAGCAATCGCATCAGTTTCACGAATGTTAGCTAAGAATTTATTGCCTAGGCCTTCACCTTTTGATGCGCCAGCTACCAAGCCTGCAATATCAACGAACTCAACAATCGCAGGTTGTACTTTTTGAGGATTGACGATGTCGATCAGAAACTGCATTCGTGGATCTGGCACTTCGACGATACCAACGTTAGGCTCAATGGTGCAGAAAGGGTAGTTTTCTGCTGCAATACCAGCTTTAGTGATGGCATTGAAGAGCGTTGATTTACCTACGTTTGGTAGGCCGACGATTCCGCATTTCATAATTTTTCCTGTTCGGTAATTTAAGGCTAATTTTTAGTGTGCAATTTTAACATTGCTGCTTCGAATTCGCCTTTTAATAGCAAAGGTAAAAGCGTGGTGCTTTGATCAATGTTTTCTTCAATCGCACGCATTTCATCGCGCGTTGGGTCTTTTAGTACGTAAGTTGCCACAGCATTTTTGTCGCCTGGATGGCCGATGCCTAAACGTAAACGCCAAAAATCAGGGGTGCCTAATTGCGCAGCAATATCTTTTAAACCATTGTGACCGCCATGGCCGCCACCTTTTTTAAGTTTGACGGTACCAGGAGGTAAATCTAGTTCGTCATGAACGACTAAAATGGCTTCGGGCGGAATTTTATAAAACTTAGAGAGTGCACCTACAGAGCGACCGCTGGCATTCATAAATGTCGTTGGTTTAAGTAGCCAGACTTCGCTGCTGTTTTTTAACTTTCCGGCGTGACCAAAAAATTTGGCTTCTAGGTTTAGTTTGCTTCCAGTTTCTGCGCATACCTGATCCACCCACCAAAAGCCTGCGTTGTGGCGGGTGCCTGTATATTCATTGCCTGGATTACCTAGGCCGACGATAAGTTGGATGCTACTCATAAAATTGCCTTCGTTAAAAAGCATAACGCGCGCTTAGGTTAACCCCAAGCGCGCGTTATTGTTAGCCACTTAAAAATTAAGCTGCTGGAGTTTCTTCACCTGCTGGTGCTTCGTCATCTGCTGCTGAAGCTGTGCTGCCACGTGTTTTAGCAATGCTTGCTACTGCTAAATCGTTACCGTGTGCTAATTGAACGAATTCAACGCCTTTTGGTAATGCGATTTGTGACAAGTGAATTGAATGGCCAATTTCTAATTTAGCCAAATCAACTTCAACGAACTCTGGCAAATCTTTAGCCAAGCAACTTACATCGGCTTCAGTCGCAATGTGAGCAACGATACCGCCATTCAATTTAACGCCTGGGGCGATGTCACCATTCACGAAGTGCAACGGCACTTTGACGTGGATTTTTTCAGTTGCGCTTACACGTTGGAAGTCAACGTGTTGGATTGTGTTACGTACAGGATGCATTTGGTAGTCACGTAATAATACAGACTCTTTTTTACCATCAAGACTTAGTGTCAAGATTGAAGCATGGAAAGCTTCATGGCGGAATTCCATGAATAGTGCTTTTGCATCAAATTCAACGCTAACTGGGTCTTTACCAGCGCCATAAACAATACCTGGCACTTTTGCATCACGGCGAAGACGGCGGCTCGCACCCGTACCTTTCGCTGCACGTGTTACTGCTGAGATTTCAATCGTCATTTTTACTGCTCCTAAAATTAACCAAAATTAAAGCTTTTGGTTTTTCAAAAACTGCTATCCGCGACCAGATAGCAGGGGAATATGTAACCGCCATTGGCGATTACATAAAAACTTAAATATATATGTTTTCTAGATCTTCAAATAAAGAACTGACAGAGTCCTCGTTGCTGATACGTCTAATCGTTTCAGCCATTAATTCGCCAACGCTTAATTGACGTACTTTTTTACATGCTGCTGCATCAGCGCGAAGAGGAATGGTATCAGTCACCACCAATTCATCTAATTCTGAAGCATTGATTCGTTCAATTGCTGTTCCTGATAAAACAGGGTGCGTGCAGTAAGCTACTACTTTTTCCGCCCCTTTTTTCTTCAATGCTGCAGCTGCTTCACATAGTGTGTTTGCAGTATCGACCATATCATCCATGATGACGCAGGTGCGGCCAGCAACATCACCAATAATGTTCATCACTTTAGCGACGTTTGCTTTAGGGCGACGTTTGTCGATGATTGCCAAGTCAGAACCCATTTGTTTAGCAAGCGCACGTGCACGAACTACACCACCAACGTCTGGTGAAACCACCAGTAAGTTAGGATGGTTTTGTTTTGTTAAGTCGGCAAGCAATACTGGTGATGCGTAAATGTTGTCTACTGGGATTTCAAAGAATCCTTGGATTTGGTCTGAATGCAAATCCATCGTTAATAAACGATTAACGCCAACGCTGGTAAGCATGTTGGCCACTACTTTTGCGGTAATCGCAACGCGAGCAGAGCGTGGGCGACGATCTTGTCGCGCATAACCAAAGTAAGGAATCGCGGCAGTGATACGACCAGCTGATGCGCGGCGTAATGCGTCAACCATGACCATGACTTCCATTAGCGTATCATTAGTTGGTGCGCAAGTTGATTGCAATACAAACACGTCCTTACCGCGCACGTTGTCTTGCAATTCAATCATCACTTCACCATCGCTGAAACGGTCGACAGTTGCGCGACCTAATTCCATGCCGAGGTGTTTGACCACTTTTTTGGC
>JACCDW011583334.1_pt1 | contig 19239 bp, 37 predicted proteins | sample 7449781 | NCBI WGS metagenome assembly JACCDW01 (sample SAMN15323449, study PRJNA562643) | freshwater metagenome | isolation source: river surface water | place: USA:Blue River Watershed | collected 2017-08-18
CGCGTGGGCACCATCGCCAAGGCGGGGCCTCACTCGATGCCGGTCTGGGTTCAGATCTTCTGGACCGATGTGGAGGGGGGCATGATCGTCATGCACCCCCAGCGCGATCTGCTGACGCAGGACCCGACGCCAGCCCCCGAGCCCGAGCCTGAGCCCGAGGCGCCCACAGTCGTCGTCGAGCCGGTCAAGCAGGCCCGCTCCCGCGCCCGCTCCAGCGCTGCGACGACGGCAGGGGCCTGATGCAGGTCCACGACGCGCTCCTCGCGCTCGGGCTCTCCCAGATGCCTTCGAGCGCGGATGAGGTCAAGCGCGCGTGGCGCGCGGCCGCCATGCGTGCCCACCCTGATCGGGGCGGGTCGTCGGCGGCGTTCGTGCAGGTTCAGTCTGCGATGGAGGCCGTGATCGAGGCGATGGCAGCCCCCGCATCGGGCTACGTCAGATCGCGTCATGGCGCGCCGTTGAGCGACAGGCTAGTCCTCTCTGGGCCCGTGGCACCCCCGGTGGTGCGCCAGCCCCTCGTCGACCTCCGAACGTGGTGGAGAGAGCAGGCCATGCTGGAACTGGGGCTCGCCGGCTTGGGCTACTGGACCCGCGAGGGTACGCTGCGCGGCGGCGTGATGCCGATGCGTGGCAAGGTGCGCCGGTGAAGAGCCACTACGAGGCGCTCGGCGTCGCCCCCGACGCGGACGTCGAGCAGATCAAGGCGGCGTTCCGGCAGGTCGCGAAGGACTGCCACCCGGACAGGAACCCCGATCCTGCGGCGCACGCCCGCATGTCGGCCGCGAGCGCGGCGTGGTCGGTGCTCAAGGACCCCGCCGCTCGCGCGGAGCACGACGCCGAGCTTGCCGCTCACGCCGGCACCAAGCGCCGCACGAAGAAGGCGCCCCCTCCCCCCAAGCCCTGCATCACCTGCGGTGAGCCCTCGTTTCAGCAGAGCACCAAGTGCTGGAAGTGCCTGCTGCGGGACGCCGTCGAGGAGGAGGGCAAGCGGCGCGTCGGGGAGGAGGCCAAGCGCCGCGACGAGGCGGCCCGCGCCCGCGCCGAGGCGGCGCGCCGGCGCCGGCAGGACGCGCAGATCCAAGCCGCGATGAGGGAGCAAGCCTTGAACGAGCAGCGCAAGAACGCCGAGAGCACGACGCACATGCACGGGTACGACGACCCCATCCACGCACCCGACTCCGACACCCTCTTCGAGGCCATCCTGTCGGAGTCCGCGCTGCGCGCCGCGCGAGGCGTGAAGCGCGACGGGGTCAACGTCTGGCTGCACATCACGCCCGACATGAAGTTCGAGGCCAAGGGCAGCACGGTCGATCTGGCCAAAGAGGTCCACAAGGGCCTGCGTCAGGCCAACCGGCTGCTCGACCGGGTCAGCAAGTGGTTCGGGGGCCGTTGACGCGGCCGCCGTGCGGGAGTAAAGGGCGACAGATGGCGTCATAGCGCGACACACGGCGCAGCCCTCTCCGAGCACCCCATGCAACTCTCGCCTAAGGACTTCGGTGCCCGCATCCAGCGCAGCGTGAGAACGCTGCAACGCTGGGCGAAGCTGGGTCTGCTTGTGCCCCACCGCCTGCCGTCTGGGCGCCCGTTCTACGACGAGACGCACCTCAAGGCGGCGCTCTCGATCCCGACCCCACCACCGCAGGAGCCCTGAATGGCCACCGTGATCAGCATCCTCCACCCCTCACCGTACCCGCTTCAGGGTGAGGCCGGGCTGGTGCTCTCGCTCACCTTCAAGCAACCCACCGAGGGCAGCGAGGAGCAGGGCTACCGCATGGTCGCCCGCGCCGAGGAGACGGGTCGCGTGATCGGACGCTGGGTCAGCGACTGCGCGCTCACCGCCACCGAGACAGCACTCCTGTGGTGCAGCAAGAGCCTCGACGAGCAGGGCGATCCGCTGTGGTCGCTCGCGATGGGGGTCGAGAGCCTCGACTGGCAGCGCGTGCTCGACACCGTCACCGAGTACCAGCCCGGCGAGCACCCCAAGATCCCGCCCCGGCAGGTCGTCTCCATCCTCGCCGGCAACTTCCCCGCCACGCTGGTGGCGCCCGCGCCGGCGCGCCGCGCGCTCACCGGCCCGGTCGTTCGTCGCCCCGGACAGCCCATCGAGCGCGCTGAGGCGCCCGCAGCGCCCCCGGCGCAGCCGCGCCCCCAGCGCCCCCAGCGTGCGCTCCCCGCCCCGCAGCCCGAGGTCGAGGCTGCGCCCGTTCGCGCCCGCGCCCCGGAGCGCGTCAAGGTCGAGATGGGCGAAGAGGAGCAGGAACTGACGGCGGTGATCCGCGAGATGTACCGGGCGCTCAAGTCGGGCAGCGCCTCGGCTGAGGACGTCCGTTCGGCCATGCTTCAGATCGCCGGCCCCGAGGAGGACGAAGAGGACGAGGACGAGGACGATCTGACGACTTGGGACGACGAGGACGAGGACGAGGACGAGGACGGCTCGGACGAGGAGTCTGAGGACGAGGACGAGGACTCCGACGACGAGGAGGAGGACGAGGACTCCGACGACGAGGACGAGGACTCCGACGACGACGAGGGCGAGGAGGAGGTCGCCGAAGGTGCTGCCGAGGGCGACGAGGAGGCCTCGCTGGACTGGGACAAGGGCATGCGCCTGTACGGCGCCGACCAGCGCGCCTACGACAAGCTCGCCCGCACCCAGCAGCGCGCGATGGAGATCCAACAGCGCGTCCGCGCCCACCTCGAAGCGCAGGCCGCCGCCGAGGCGCACGCGGCCCAGCAGGCCGCCGCTGAGGCTGCCGCAGCCCAGCAGGCCGAGCCCGCCAAGCCTCGGCGCAACCTGCGCCGGCTGGCCGAGGCTGTGGCCGAGGCTCCCGCGCCGGCTCCCGAGCCTGCCCCAGAGCCTACGGTCGATGCGGAACAAGAGCCCGTCAAGCGCCGTCGTGCCAAGAAGAGCGCATGACGCAAAGCGCGTAGCGCGCTAAGACGGGCGAGGAGCATGCGATGCCTCGCCCGACAGAGCCGACCAAGACGAAGCACAAGGTGTCCGTTCACTCCGCGCTCAAGGGGGACACGATTCCGTGGTGGATCGTGTCCGCTTCGTTGTTGGTGATCGGCTCGTCGGCGATCTTGGCGGCCGTCTCGACGGGGAAGCGCTGATGGCGCCGCCCGCCCCGCGCACCCCCGAGTGGACCGTGAGCGTGCCCGCGCTGATCAAGTTCGTGGGCCCGCTCATTCTCATGCCGTTTGCAGGCTGGGTTTGGCATGCCGAGAGCACGCTGACCGTGCTCTCTTATCAGGTGTCGAGCCTCGAAGAGCAGGTGGGCAACTACCAGCAGGTCGAGCGAAACATGATAGAACTCAACGCGCGGCTGGAGGAGATCCAACACCGACTCGACGCCGCACCCCCGGAGACTCGTCCATGACCGACGCCGAAACGCTGGCCTCTGCCGCATCCGCCGTCCTCGGGCTCTCGCCCTTGATCGTCAAGCTCATGCTGGCGCTGACCGAGCCCACAGCCGGCGTCATGGACACGCCCGAGCGCATCGAGGCCTTGGAGGCCTCTCGGCGCACGCTCGCGCTCTCCGAGGAGTGCGCCAGCCGGGTCACCGAGATCGAGCGCGCCTTGGGGGACACCGACGAGCGCGCCTTGGAGATCGAGAACGGAGACGCGCTCGACGCGGGGCGCTTCTCGTTTACAACTTCGACAGGGGACTGAAGCGGTCCTCGCGGATCGGACCTCCCTGCACCCAAGTCGCGCAGGTCCGCGTGCTCGCGCACTTGAAGTTGTGCGCCCAGCAGTAGCCGAGCACCGCGCCTGACAAGATCGCGGCCTTGTCGTAGGCATCCTTGGGGTAGTCCCGAGGCATGCACCGCAGCATCATCGGGCTGACGTCGAAGACGCCGCAGTTGCCGCAGCGCATGCTCTTGGCCTCGGAGATCTGCTCCTCGGTGGGCTCTTGGCCCGCCGGCGTCCAGCGCAGCGTCAGGCGGCGCCAGAACCAGCGGCTCGGCATGGCGGGGTTGGGCGGCCCGTAGTCGAACGCCTTGATCGCGCGGTCCCGGTTCGCCGTGTTGACGGCGATGTTTCGGGTGGGCAACGGACAGCGTGGCATGACGTCTCCTATCCGACCGCTGACTTCCAGACGGCGGGGATGCCGCCGGCCTCGAACTGGGTCTTGGCGCTGGCGAGGGTGATCTGGTTCGGGCTGTACTGGAGGTGAGGCTTGTCGACGAAGCCCGTCCAGTTCCCGCCCCACTCGGTGAAGCCAGCGTCGATCCCAGCCTTGCCGAGCGCAGGCCAGAACCGCGCCGCGAGCGCCTTGTCGTCGCCGAGCCACGACGGCCCGGTGCCCGCCCGGTTGTAGTGGGCGACGTCAATCGCGAGCCCGGTGTTGTGCCAGCCGAACAGCACCTTGCTGGCCCCGCGCTCGTAGGCCTTGCGCTGGTCTGCGACGGTGCGGTAGGCCTCGACGAGGTAGGGCCGGTAGCCCTGCGCCTGCAAGGTGTTCGCCGTCTTGGCGGCCATCTCGCGGACCTTGGGGTGGACCCGCGTGTCGTTGAGCAGCCCCTTCGGATCGAAGTCGGCGAGCCCGCGCGAGGGGGCCGGCGTGGCGGTTGGTGGCGGGGGCGCCTGCGTCTGCTGGAGGGGCGCCTGCGGCGTGACGGCCGGCTGCGGCTGCGGGAGGGGGGAGGGGGGTCCCACGAACGGATCGAAGCGGTCAGATCGGGTGGCCGCATAGGCGGCGCCGCCGACGAACACCCCGAGCAAGATCAAAGGAAACATGGCGACCCCCACTCCCGAGGTGTCCTAACTCACCACCAGCGGATCAGCCCGCGCAGGGTCGAGGGGCGGCGCAGCAGCGACTTGACGGCGTTGCCGGTGTTGCCCTCGACCGTCACCAGCAGGTCCCCATCCCGGCGCAGCACGAGCCCTGTATGGCCCGCGCTTACGCTGCTCGACAGGTCAGAGCCCGAGCCCGCGCGCCCCATCGTGAAGATGGCGCCGGCGGGGTTGTCGGGGAACTCGTCGGGCCGGTAGATCTTGCGGTTGGTCTTAGCCCACGCCTCGATCTGGTAGACGGAGCCCAGACGCTTGCCGAAGGGGATCTCCTTGTAGTCCTTCTTCTTGAGCCCCTCGCGCAGCCAGTAGGACACGGCCAGCGCGCACCACGGAGGCGCGGGCTCATTGGCCCCCATCCAGCCGCCGCTGATCTTGCCGACCTCCGGCCCGTCGTTGCTGCCGTCAGGCTTCTCGCGCCAGCCGAGCGTGCGGAGCGCTGCCAAGAGCACCCGCGTGGGGTCGTCGGCGGTCGCCATCGGGATCTGCTCCGCGAGCGCCATGCCCTCGCTGGTGTAGAAGCTCGCGTCGACCTCGATCTCGGGCTCGGCCAGCAGCGCTGCCCACGTTCGCGTGCCCACGATCCCGTCTGCGATGAGCCCGTGGCTCGCTTGGAACTGCACCACGGCGTCCTCGGTCTGGGCCCCGAAGACCCCATCCGCCTTGCCGGGCAGGAACCCCTTGGCCAACAGCCGCCGCTGGAGCAGCTTGACCTCATCGCCCCGGCTCCCGATCTTGATCTGCTTCATGCTGCACCCCCTGCGTCTACAAATCCTCCCGGCGTCCACTTGCGCTTGCCCGCGTTCTCATGCGCTGCGATGGGCTGGGGCTTGGGGTAGCTCGTCGGTCCCTTGGGGCGCCCGAGCGCGCCGCCGCTGCGAATGTGGTGGATGCAGCGCGCTGACATGCGCGCGTCCACGAGCGCCCGGTGCGCGTCCTCGTGCATCGTGAACCCGCATTGTTCGTAGGCGAGCGTGAGCTTGCTCCGCAGGTCGGGGTTGCCGCGAGAGACGGACGAGAACTCGCGCATCAGGCACGGGCCCCACAGGCCCTCGCGCGACAGGCGGCGCTCCATGGGGTCCATCCGCCGGATCATCTCCTCGTCAAACGGGCGATTCCACGCATGCAGCGGGAGGTTCTTGGCGAAGTCGAGCAAGCGCATGAGCGCGAACGTCGGATCCTCGCCGTGCGCGTCGACCAGTTCGGGGTCGATGCCGCAGACCTCCATCGCGATGCGGCGGCCGTCCTCGCCCCACGACGGGGGCTTGACCAAGGTGCTCCAGCAGCGCACCTCCTCGCCCTTCGACATGTCCCAGATCGTGGCCGCGACCTCGATCACGGTGGCGCGGGGATCGTCAGTCAGGCCTGTGGTTTCGGTGTCGATCACGCACAGCAGGTTGGGTTGATTCATGGGTTGCGGCTCCACTTGCGGCTTGTGTTGGATTGGGTTGGGTTGTTCTCGTTCTGGATCGTCAGATCGGCGTTGGGGTGACGCCACTTGCGGCTAGCGCCGACCGTGCTCGGGATCGGCTCGGGCGCTGTCGCCTCTTCGGCCACCTCATCGAGCGCTTCAACCAGCGCGATGCGCGCCCCGATCCAGCGCATGACGGGCACCGCCATGCTGTTTCCGAGGGCCTTGTAGCGATGGCCGTCCGCAGACAGCCCCTTGCGGTAGGGGACGAGCGTGTAGTCGTCGGGGAAGCCTTGAAGGCGCTCGCACTCGCGGGGCGTCAGGCGGCGAACTGAGAAGCCTTGGCGGACGCCGACCTCGACCTTGCGGCCATCGCAGGCTCCAAGCGGCCAAGTGATGCTTCCCTCGGTGCGCTGGTAGCCTTTGAAGGCGACCGCAGGCGCTTTTCCTCCTTCTACGGTTACCACCTTGAGGGGCGGCATGCCTTCGTCCGTGGCGGAAACGCCGTGCGTTCCGCCCGTGGGGTAGAAGCCCACGCAGTTGTGCATGCGGAACATGTTCTCCTCATGCGTGTAGGTTCTTCCTTCGTTGGCAGAGACGGGGTCGTCCACCTCACCGTCCCCCGTAAAGACGCTCACCTCGCCCTCGTTCTTGAAGACAAGCTGCTCGTCAACGCCAGGTTGAGCGGAGATCGTGTACATGATCTCGCTGGTGCGAGCCTCGCACCGCTGGTTGAAGGAAACGGCAACCGCCTGCCCCTGCTCGCGGGGCTCCACCACGACATGCGTGGTCCGCACATCGCCTGAGTCGAAGACGTTGAGCGTGTTGGAAACGTCAGCCGGGATCCATGTTTCGTTGTCTTCGTTGGAGCTTGCGCGGCGCGACTTTCGGTAAGCGATGAAGGCACCGCTGTTGTCCAAGTCGGTCGTTCGGAAGCCTCCTGACTGAGAGCTTCCCCCAAGCGTGCCTTCGACCTCAGGGGAGAAGGTGGCGACGGACTGCTTGTTGCCCCCGTTGGCACCTGAGATCGTGGTCGCGAGTTCGATGCTTGCGCCATCGGTTCGCGCTTTCTGACCCATGTTTGGGTAGAAGGCGATGCTTTGAGCCTTGGCGATGTTGTGTGGGACTCCGACAAACGGCGCTCGGTCGCTCATGGGGTTGGCGCACAGCGGCGGGTGGATCTCCTCCTGCACGGTAACGCCGGGGTCGTCCCTGTCCCCTGTGAGTTGGCCGGCGTAGGCCACATGAGAGCTTCCCCCAAGCGTGCCTGCGACCTCGGGGGACAAGGTGGCGACGAACTCGCGCTCCCCGCCCTGACGGGAGCCCTGCCCCTTGAAGTAGTTGCTGTCGAGCGTTCCAGCCACATCGGCTTGGGTGATCGTGACCTCCTCAACCGCCACCATGCGGTTGTTGGTTCGCCCCCCATCGCCGGGGTTGGTGAGCGCGTAGGCGACCTCTTCTTGATGCTCAAGGCTCAGCCCGCCTCCTCGTCCTCGCTCGGTGATGGCGAGGCTGGACTTTCCGCTACCGCACGCAGCGCGGCCTCCAACATCGGAGGGAGCGACTTGCCGCGCTTGCTTGCGCGACGGAGGATCCCCTCGCACGCCTTCTGGCTCAAGGAGTACCGCGCCGGGACGTCCTGGCTGTCCTCCAGAATGTCCGACAACAAACACACGCTTGCGCCGCTGGGCCAGTCCGAAGTACTGAGCGTCCAGCACCCGCCACGCGAACCCATACCCGAGTTCAGCCAGCGCCCCCGTGAAGGCTCCCAGCGCCCGTCCTCCGTCCGAAGACAAGACACCGGGGACGTTTTCCCAGACCACCCAGCGCGGTCGAAGAACGTCAACCAGCCGGCAGAAGTCCAGCGTGAGGCTTCCGCGAGCCCCGGCAACGCCGGCCCTGAGTCCTGCGACGCTGAAGTCTTGGCAAGGGGTGCCTCCGACGAGGACGTCGATGGGTGGCTGTCCGTGGACAGGGTGAGCGGGGTCGAGCAGTTGCGTGAAGTCGCCATAGTTGGGAACTCCGGGGTAGCGCTGGTTGAGGAGAGAGGAGCAGAAGGGTTCGATCTCTGAGAAGAACGCCGGCGTCCAGCCGAGCGTCTCCCATGCGACCGTCGCCGCTTCGATACCTGAACAGACAGATCCATACCTCATGGGTTGCGGCTCCACTTTCGGCTTGGCTTGGGTTGGGCTTGACGCTCGGGCTGGCTCTCCGCGAGGAACCGAGAAGGGCTGATCGCCACGGGCGGCTTGCCGGGGATGGGAAGGGTCAGGGGGTGGGTGAGCAGCAAGCGCTGCTTGGCCCGCGTGCAGGCGACGTAGTACAGGCGCCGCTCGTCCTCGATGTGGCCCGAGCCGTCGACGTCGTCGTCGTCCTCGGCTTGAGCGGCGCTCCGCGCGAACGGCAGCGTGCCCTCGGCAGAGCCCGCGACCACGACCGCGTGCCACTCCAGCCCCTTGCTGGCGTGGATGGTCGAGATGGTGATCCGGCCACCTTGGGCGTCCTGCTCGCGCTCTTGGTGCGCCATCGTCGCCACATCGTCGAGGAACGCGCGCACGCTGAACAGGCCCACCTCGGCGTAGCGCATCGAAAGCTCGGTGAACGTCTCGCGGACCTCTTCGCGGGCCGCCACATCGAGCGCGTCCGCAGGATCGGCGCTCTCCACCTGCGCCTTGATCGCGTCGTTGATGCCGGCGCGGTCGTAGAGCAGGGTGATCAGGTCCAGCAGGCCGCCCCCACGGCCCACGCCGTCGACCATCAGGAGCGTCTCCGTGAGCCGCGCCAGCGCCTCGCGAGAGGCCCTCTGGCGGGCTTCCTGAGAGGCCTTGACCAGCGGGGCCCCCAGACATGGCCCCGCGTGGACGGACGCCTCAGCGCGCCACAGGGACACCGTCTTGGTGCCCACGCCGGGCCAGTTGCGGAGGACGGTGGCGCCGGCTTCGAGGTCCTTGGGGTTGACGAGGTAGCGCATCCACGCCAGCACGAGCCGGGCGTCGGCCCGCTGGTGCCACGAGAGCGCCCCCACGAGCACGTTGGGCACCTGCGCGCGGGCGGCGGCCGCCTGCACGGTGAGAAGCTGCCGGCGCGTCCGCACGAGCACCGCGCCGTCGCGGGGCTCCTTGCCGTCCTCGTCCAGCACGCGCTTGAGCCACGCGATGGCCCGGTCGGCCTCGGCCCGCGCGTCGTAGCCCGAGGCAACCTCGACCTCGGCGCCGCGCTCGGACTCGGACCAGATCTTCTTGCCCCGACGCTCGACGTTGACGGCGATGCTGCTCGCCGCCCACTCGACGATGTTGGGCGTGCTCCGGTAGTTGAGCCCCAGCGGGTAGACCTGCGCGCCGGGCCAGTCGGACTCGAAGTCGAGCAGGTTGGTGGGCTCGGCCCCGCGCCAGCGGTAGATCGCCTGATCGTCGTCGCCGACGACGAAGATGTTGCGGTGCTCGCCGGCGATCTGCTGCATCATGAGCGCCTGCACCCGGCTCGTGTCTTGGTACTCGTCGACCAGCACGAACGCCCAGCGAGACTGAACCTCGGCGCGGGCCTCGGCGTCGTGGAGGAGCAGGCGCGCCGTCGCCCAGATCAGGTCGTCGTAGTCGAGCGCGTTGCAGGTCTTCTTGCTCTCCTCGTACTGGAGCAGCGTCGACATGAACAGGAAGCGGTCCTCGCTGTTGTCGCTCATCATCGACGCCATGCCCTCCTCGACGGGCACCGGCTCGCACTTGATCTTGGACAGGTGCTTGAACAGGGCGCGGACGGGCGGGCGCTTGTAGCGCTTGCCCAGCGACGCCTGAGCCTCCTCGGGCTGGGTCTGTACGATCTCGGACCAAGCCTGAGCCATCTCGCCCTTCGCCGAGCGGTCGTCCCAGACGGTGAGCCCCTTGCTGCGTCCGATCTTGTGCGCGAACTCCCGGCAGAGCGAGAGCCCCAGCGCGTGAAACGTCGACAGCCCGATCTTCTTCGCCGCGTCGTGCCCAAGGCGCAGCGCCACGCGCTCGCGAAGCTCGCCGGCGGCCTTGCGGGAGAACGTCACGCCCAAGATCTGGTCAGGGCGCGCGAGCCCCCTGTAGCAGAGCCGAGCGATGCGCTCGGTGAGCACCCGCGTCTTGCCCGAGCCCGCGCCCGCCGTGCAGAGGGCGGGGCCGCGCTCGTGCTCGACGGCGGCTTGCTGGTAGGGGTCGAGCAGGATGGTCGCGGGCTGGGGCTCGGGCTCAGGCTCCTCTTCGGACCAAGGCTCAAGCCCCTCCTCGGGGTGGCAGGCGTTCCACTCGGCTAGCTCCTCGCGCTGCTCCTCGCGCGAGGCGTACCACGGGCACCCGATCTGACAGCCTGAGCAGGGCAGCATCGTGTCGCCGGCGCAACGGAGCGGTGCAGGTGCGGGCGGGATGCTCTCGGCACCGCAGTCGCAGTCGTGGCATGGGCGGCCAGACAGCCAGCCGTTCTTGCACGGGATGCGGGCGCGCACGTTCAACGTCCCTCCTGAGGTCGAGACAGCATACCAAAGTATTCAGCGTGCTGCAAGCCGGAAAGAAGATGCCCCCGGACTTCGCAGCCGGGGGCATCAGCGCGGTGACCAGCCGCGCTCAGACGACACAGGAGGTGACGGCGAGCCGTCAGCCCCGTTGTACACCGCACGGCAGATCGCGTCAAGGCGCGACACGCGCGGCCTTGTCGCTTTGCGTGTCCCCAACCACGAGCCGGAGGTGGTCGCGCCGCAGGTGACGCCGGGAGGCTGGCCGCCTCGCCCCGCCCCACACCACGCTCGCACGGAGCAGCAGCCGGAGCGCGCAGATCCCAGTCCAGTCCTCGGGCCGGTAGGCCTCGAACAGGTCGATGAGCCCCGAGCGGCCGTCGGAGGCGGCGCGCAGGGCCTCGTCGAGCGCGGTGACGACGCCGTCCCGGTCCTCCTGCGGCTCATGGGAGGGGGCGACAAGCTCGGGCGGCGAGTCCCCGCTCACGCGGACCTCCAGCGTGAACTTCGGGTGGACGAGACGGGACCAGATCTTGCGGTCCTCGTTCACAAGGCAGACGTTGATCTGGCTTAGGGTGCCCATCGGATCGGAGCGCAGGGCGGCGGTGGCGCGCAGGTACTTGTTCATGCGTCGACCTCGCTCGGAAAGACCGGAAGGACGTCGTGCGCGGCGAACAGCGCCACCTCGTCGGCCGTCCCCTGCGACAGGCTCCCGTCGTCGCGGGTGAGCGCCACGCAGCGCCCGCCCGCGTTGCGGACGAACAGCGCGAGGGTGAGCGTGTTGGCCACCCCGCGCTCGCGCTCGACCGGATCGCTGTCCGACGGCTCGCCGTACACGCCGTGCAGGATGGCCGGGTGGACGACGACCGGCACACCGCCGGCGTCCATGACACGGTGTGCCAAGCGGCAGGCGCGCTCGACATGCTCGGCGCGGCCCCGCTCGGTGTCGTGCCGGTAGGGGCCGGCGACGTAGACGATCCGGCCGGCGACGAAGGGGTTGAGGTTCACGGGGCCTCCGAGAGGAGCTTGGCGAGCGCGGCGAGCAGCGAGCCGCCGAGCATCAGCGCGAGGAAGAGGGGGCGATAGTCTCGGATCATGGGGTAGGGCTCAGGCGGTCGAGAAGCTGCAAGATCCGGTGGCGGTCGCAGTCCATGCCGAGCGGCAGGCTGTGGTGCTGCCCCAGATCTCGGGCGAAGTCGTCGCGCTGCTTGGCCGAGCGAATGTCGCTCACGATCAGTTCGACGACGCGCTTGGAGATGGGCAGGCGCTCGACGAGGTCGCACACCTCGCCGACGATGTAGGTCTGCCGGCCGAGCGCGTAACGGAACGCGCACAGCGTGAGCGTGTCGAGCGCCTCGCCGCTGATCGGGATGGTGCTTCGGGACTCGGTGGTCGTGGATCGGTTCATGGTCACCTCTGCGTACTGTGGTATCAGAATCAATATGGGGCGTCAAGCCTTCTTTCCGCCCGCCCTCCACTCCTCGCGCATCACCAGCGCGACGCGGGTAGCGCCGCAGGCGACGAAGAACACGGCACCCCTTTGGAAGGGGAGGAACCCGTACAGGTCGTGCAGCAAGAGCAGGACCGCGCAGCAGGCAAGCTCCTGCGCCGCAGCGTGAAGGCCGATCAGACGCTCGACGTCGCTCATGGCTTGCCGCTCCACTCCAGCACCAAGGTTTCAGCGATGTAGTAAGCCGAGAACGCGAGGAAGAACGCGGACCACCACCAAGCCCCATCCCACAGGTCGAGCTTGTCGAGCAGGTGGCAGAAGCCGCACAGCAGCACGCATTGTGCGGTTCGGAGCAGGTTCAGGGTGCGCTTGATCTCGTAGTCCTGCTCGTTCATGGCTTGCGCCCGTCGTGACGGTGCCAGCGATGGCCGCTGAAACCGTGCTGGCAGCGCGGCTCGTCGCCATAGACGAACGAGGCCTCAAGGGCGCAGGTGTCGCAGGTGATGAAGTGGTGCTCGCTCGCAAAGCGGTAGAACCCCTCGACGCGCTCGCAGTAACTGAGCGGGTGCCCCTTGAACGTCATGCGCTCGTCGTGGTGCGGCCAATGGGTGGCGATCTCCCTCTCGTCTTCGGACATGCGAGCAGGATCGGGCGCGGGGGGAGAGCGCGGCACGAAGTCCTCGTCCTCGTCGTCAAAGTGTCGCCAGTTCAGGCCAGTGATCTTCTTTGCCTTCACGGAGCCTCCTCAAAGGTCACGACCTGACGCATGCGGTGCAGCGTTTCCCGTTCGGGATCGAAGAGCAGCACGATGTGGATGGGCTCGATCCGAGCGAGGTGCAGCGCGTCGAGCGCCTTCCTCGCGGCCTCGACGAGGCTGTCAGCCTCCACCGCAGGCAGGTGCTCGGGATACATGAGTTCGGCCTCCAGCGTGGTGAGGAAGTCGTCCACGTTCAAGCCGGCGGCGTCGTTGCGCCAGTTGGTGGCGTCGTCCACGAAGTAGCGCGTCACGGCTTCACCCCATCGGTGGGGCCGTGCTGGAGGAACAAGGCCAGCGCATCGCGGGGTGTGAACCACTCGGAGCCGGTGCGGTAGGTGAGGCCCTCACCGGGCCGCAGGTAGCTCCACGACACCCGAATGGCGGACGCCGTGGCGTTCTCCAGTTCGGTGGACACGAAGCTGTCCGCTGACTCGGGGTGAAGCTCGGGCACGACCCGCTCACGGACCCAGTCGCGCAGGAAGTCGATGAGGGCGTCTTGCAGCCACTCGTGGATGATGATGCTCACGGGGTGCTCCTTGGTGCGGCGTTCATCGCGTCCCAGACCGTGGGAAACGACTTGGAGTTTCGGAAGTCGATGGGGCAACCTTCGTAGTCTCGTTTGATTCGCCCCAGCCACACGGACCACGACGCGGTTTGGCCGCGCCAGATCCCCCAGCCGTCGTCGGAGTACCAGTACTGGGCGTGCGGGTTCCAACGCCAGCCGGGCAGGGCGGCGCTTTCGTCGGCGCGCTCCAGCGCCACGACGCGGCGCAGGTGCTCGACCTCGTCGAGCAGCGCGAGCAGCGTGTCGCGCCCCGGCCAGCCTAAGATGGGGCGGGTGTTGCGGCACGGCCCCGCGTGACCCTTGGGGCGGCAGCAGGGGCTCCTCAGGACGAGGTCGTAGTCGCGGTAGGCGGGGTCGCCTTCTCGGACGTCGTCGGGAGCCATGTTGGTCCGCTCCTCCATGAAGCCGTCGCACTTCTCTCGGTTCGGGTCGTACTCGGCCAGCCGCTCACGGAGCGCGGCGGTGTCCACGAGGGCGTCGAAGGTCATGGCTTCCTCCCCTTGCAGTACGCTCTGGATCGACCGCAGTAGGCGCAGGTAGGCCGGATCGGTCGGTCGTCCCGGTCGTAAAGCACCTCACGGTAGTCGTGATCGGCCTCATCGTGTGCGCGCTGGACGATGGGCGAGCGCCACCGCTCGGGCTGCTCTGTCTTGCGTTCCGCGAGGGTGTCGTCGAGGGCTGCCCGCTCACGGATGACGCGATCCTGCGCGTCACGGGCGGACGCCGCCAAGCCGACGCGGGCGGTGTGGTGCCCGCCGTCCCGGTGGATGGTCGCGAGCAGTTCCCCGAGTTGGTCGCGGCACCAGATCAGTTCGGTGAGGTTGGCGTGCGCCACGCGGAGCGCGTCGTCCATCCCCGGATCGTGCGCCGAGGTTCCGATCAGCCCTTCGAGCAGGCCCGACAACTCCGCGTCGAGCGCGTCCCGCTCGTCCCGCAGGCGCTTCGCGACGATGAGCGCGACCTCTCGGTACGTCTTGTGGTGCTCTGCGAGGCTGTCCGCGAGGCGGGTCATCTCGACCAGTTCTTCTTCAGAGATGCGGTGGTGTCGCATGGGAGATCAGCCTGCGTTGAACGACGCGATCACGACCCCGGCTTTGACGCTCGGATCGGCCACGCCGAGGAGGGTTGCGGTGACGTTCTCGGGCGAGGTCCACCTGTCCACGCCCATGCTGAGTCCGCTGCGGAGGTACGGGTAGTCGCACCAGATCCAGCCCCTCCCCGCAACGTAGTAGAGGTCGCCACGCGGGTGGATGGTCTTGGCCTGCTCCTCGTTCGGCGCGCAGACGACGCACGAGTCGAACGTGTCGTAGCCCTGATTCTCGGTTTGGGTCAGCAAGTAGAGGTTCATGGTGTCCTCAGGGCACGACGAGGCGTGCGCGGACGGCGGCGTCCTTGGCTTCCAGCAACTTGCGGAGCGCCACGGTCGTCTCGGGGTTGCGCGGGCCTTCGGAGATCTGCCGAGCGAGGTCCGCGAACGGCTTGCTCGCCGCTTGGAGGTGCTCGGGCAGGTGCTCGTACTTGAAGAAGCGGAGCAGGTGGTCGATGGGGTCCATGGTGTTTCCTTTGGTTGGATGGTTTTCGCCTGACCTTTGCAGCATACCAAAGTACGCTCACGCCGTCCAGCGCCTCAGATCTACTTGTCCCAGAGGCAGTCGCCGCCGGTGTTGTACGGATCGAACGACAGGACGCACACCTTGACGCGCCCACACGCATCGCAGGTGAACCCCTTGCGCTCAGCGTGCTCGGCGGCGGCGATCTGGCCGTGCCGCCGCAGGTGATCGAGGGTGTCGGCGCGCTCGCGGGCGACCTCTTCGTCGCTGCGCGGATGCACCCATGTCCAGCCGTCCTCGTCGGTGACCGGCTTGCCGTCGATGGTCTTGGGGTCAGGCATCGCTCAACTCCGTGGGGGCATCGTCGTCCTCGTCCTCGTCCACCTCGGACAGGTCGGCGTGGGGGATCGTCTCGGTGCAGATGTGCGTCACGACCGCGAACCCGCACCAAGTGAAGGTCACGTTCTGGTCGACCATGCTGCCGAAGACCTTGCGCTTGAGCGTCAGGTGCGGGAGCAGGCTGAACGGGTCGTCTCCGTCCCAGCCCCACCCGAGGATGAGGCTGAACACGGTGAACAGCCCGTCGTCGCGGAACTTGCGGGCGAACATCAACGGAGAGATCCAGAAGCGATCTCCGCTGCGCTCGATGCCATAGGCGAGCGTGTGGCGCTCGTTGTCGATGATGCGGGAGATCATGGTGTCGCCTCGCTTGTTTCCAAGATACGAGAGGCGTTGAGCAGCGCATCGCCGTAGGGCTCGTTGCCCACGGCGTAGGCCTTGTCCGCCCGCTCCTTGAGCCACGCGACGATGCGGGCGCGTTCTGCGGCGGTGGCTTGCCTTGCCTGCTCCTGCGCGGCGTCCCGCTCGGCCACCACCCGCTCCGCGAACACGGCCCACGATCCCTCTCCGACGATCCCCTGCCCGCGCTCCTGCTCGGGCGGCAAGATCGCTCGCAGGCGCTCGACCTCGCCGTGAAGCGCCACGACGGACGCGGCCAGATCAGGGGCGGCGGCGAGGAGCCTTGCGGTCCCTGAGTGGACACGTTCGCTGTCGAGTTGCAGCAGCCAACCCTCTCCGCTTTGAAACTGATCTTCGGTGCAGAGTCGGGCTGGATGCCGGCCCACCCAAACGGACCACTCCCACGGCCCCGGCTTAGCGGCCTCCAGCAGCGCCCGCGCCTCGGCGGCGGTGAACCTGTCATGGTCATTCATTCCCTCCCCCCCATGCCGTAGTAAAACCAGAAGGTGGTTTCTGAGCGTGCGCGCTTGATTTCCGACCTCCGGCGCTCCATCTCCTCCATGCTGCAATCGAGCCAGAAGTCAGCTTCTGAGCGTGCGCGCTTGAGTTCCGACCTCAGACGCTCCACCTCGCCGTGAAGCGCCACGACGGACGCGGCCAGATCGGGCGCTTGCGCCGCAAGCTCCCAGTCGGCCTCCCGCGTGAGCGGGCCACCGCAGCCGCCCGTGTGCCACAGGTCGCCGGGTGCTCCGTCCTCGGGGCCGCGCCAGTTGTGCATCCACGGCCCCGGCGTGGCGGCCTCCAGCAGCGCACGCGCCATGTCGGCGGGGATGATGGTGGGGGTGGTCATGGCTTCACCTTGCTCGGCTTGGCTTTGAGCTTCTCGATCTCGGCGTGCAGCGCGATGACCGTCTCCGCGAGCGCGGGGGCGGCGAGCCACAGTTCGATGGAGACGGGGATGCTGTCGAGCAGCGCCTGCGCCTCCTTGGCGCTGAGGATGCGGCGGGCGGTCATGACCTCACCTCGTCAGAGCGGAGCCACCGGGGGTTGCTGTCCGCATCACGCCACGCGGCGAGCCCCCACGCTTCCGTCAGGCCCTCGCCACGGTCCACAAACAGCGTCCCGTCCTCGATGGACTGGAGGGTGGCGTGCTCGCCCTTGCCCCACTCGATGCGGTCGCCGGGCTCGGGGTTGTTGCGCGGATCGCGCTGGCTCGTCGCGGTGGCCTGCCACCGGCTCGCGCTCGTCCATGCCTTCATCGTGTCGAGGTAGGCCCGCCGACCGCCATGCAGCAGGACCGGGGAGCCGTCCATGTGTTCGGCGCTCCAGTAGACGTCGGTCACCTGCCGAAACGTGGCGCTGTGACCGACCCTCACCTTGCCGACGATGCACTTCTTCTCGTGCCGGTGGAGCACGCCGATCTGCGTCGGCCCGTCCCACACGGTGCGGGTGTCCCCGCTCCCCTTGATCTTGATCTCAGCCATCGGACACCTCGGCACCCTTGGCGCGACGGTAGAGGGAGACGCCCAAGCGCTCGACGAGGTGCGGGTGCTGGCGCGCCAGATGCGCGGCCACCACCGAGACAGGCTGCGCGTCGAGGCCCGTGATCTTGCTCAGTTCCCTGAGGCTGATCTTGGTCCCGTCCGTGGGCAGCGCGTCGTAGACGGTCTGGCCGTTGGGCGTCAGGCCGAGCGGGCTCCGCTTGGGCATGTATTGGGGTTTGCGCCGAGGGCGCGACCGCTTGCGCGCCGGCTCGCTCTCGCGACCCAGCCGGCGCAGGGCCTCCTCGTAGGACTCCAGCAGGCGCACGGCCTTGTCGAGGCTGGCCATCGCCTCGTGGACGGCCTTGGTGCGCGCCTCGACCGACGCTCGGATCATGTCGATGGCCTGATGCAGGACCTCGTCGGGCGCGGGCAGGATGACGTCCTCGCGGGTCGGGGTGGGGTCTTGTTCGCAGTCGAAGAACTCGATGGTCTGGCTCATGGTGGGGCTCCTGTGGTGACGTCGGGGTGACTCGGTACCCGTTAGGTACCGAGTGATGGGGCTGGACTTAGAGCAGGCGACCTTGGCGGTCGTCAGTCTCCGTGGGGGTGGGGGGCTCGTAGGTGAGGGGCACGGCGATCCAGCCCGCGTCTTCGAGGTTGACGAACGACTCGCCCTCGTCGCAGACGGCGAAGACGTCGGGCCCGCTCAGGTCCTCGGGCTTGGCCTCGACGACCTTAGAGACATGGACGAACCACTCATCCCCGTCCATCCAGTCGCGCATGATCCACGGGTCTGTCGCCAACACGTTCGCGATGCGCGCGACGTCGGCCTCGTTGAGGTGGTCGGGCACCAGCACGCGGAAGTCGATGGTGAACTCAAAGCTGACCGAGCACTTCTTCACGGGGCACCCCCTGCGAGCAGTTCGGCGATGCGCCTCGCCCAGACCTCGACGGCGCCGCTGTGCCACGCGCCGATGCGCGGGCGGGCGGCGTCGTGGACCTCGTCGAGCGCCCGCTGGATCGCGTCGAGCGCCCGCAGGGCCTCGCGGGCGTCCTCGTGGGGCACCCGCACGAGCACGCTCTCGATCTTGTTGATCTCATCCCACATCGGACCCCTCCAGCTTGACCTCGGGGAAGGCGGGCGGGCAGTCGCCGCGCTGCTCGGCGCAGATCTGGTCGTAGATCTTCACGAGGGCTGCGCGGACAGCGGGATCGGCGTGCGCGAGGCGCATGGACGCCCGAGCGAACGTGGAGAACGGCATGCCCAGCCGCTGAGAGAAGCGGGCGAGCACGGCGCGCTCGGCGCGGGGGAGGAGGACTTGGGAGACATGGCAGGTGTCCTTGGCGCTGCCATCGACAGAACGCTTGCTCATCAGTTCACCGTGATGCGGATCGAGTGGATCTGAGCGGCCTCGTCGGGGCGAACCATGCGGATCCCGGTCAGTTCGCGGGTCACGCCGGGCTCCACGAACTCGCCGACGAGAATGTCCTGCACCACGACGAGGCCGTCGGAGTCGAGGAAGTCCGCGTGCGCGGTGACGGACATGGGGCTCTTGCCTTGGTTGGTCACGGGGATCCCCCACGAGGCCTTGGCCATGAAGCGGTCGATGTTGACCTTGAGCTTGGGCTCGCCGAGCTTGAGGTTGTTGGCCCGCTCGGTGGCGGCGGCCTTCTCGACGCTCGCGCCGGTGGCGACGAGCGCGCCGGTCATGCCGACGCAGGAGACGGGGACCAAGATCAGGCCGAGCAGAAGGCCGCAGCCGATCTTGGCGAGGGTGTTGACGTTGTCGTTGGACATGGTGGGAGGCTCCTTGTGGGGTGGGTGGGGGAATCAGGCGCCGTCGCCGCGCCGGAGCGCCACGACGGGTTCGTTGTTGCGGTACAGGTCGAGCGCGCCCGAGACGAGCGCGCCGGCCCAAGCGGCCGAGGTGCCGGTGCGGCGCCCGAGCGCGTCGAGCTTGGTGACGGACACCACGCCGAGCGTGTCCTCGACGCGCCACGAGCCCGGGAGCAGGACGGGCGAG
>JACCDW010367970.1_pt1 | contig 19234 bp, 15 predicted proteins | sample 7449781 | NCBI WGS metagenome assembly JACCDW01 (sample SAMN15323449, study PRJNA562643) | freshwater metagenome | isolation source: river surface water | place: USA:Blue River Watershed | collected 2017-08-18
GGAAATGAGAAGAGATCTAGCTCTTGACCAAGTTTTCTATGATCACGCTTTTCCGCCTCTGCCAACATCTCTAGATACCCATTGAGTTCATCCTGTGATGGCCATGCTGTTCCATAAATTCTCTGCAGCATTGGATTCTTCTCAGATCCACGCCAGTATGCGCCAGCGCTTCTCATCAATTTAAAGGCTGGAATATGTTTTGTAGATGGAAGATGAGGGCCGCGACAGAGATCAGACCAAACCGGTTGGCCATCTCGTCCGAGGTTGTCATAGATGGTGAGTTCTGTCCCGCCGACTTCAACGCTAGTTTCATCGGTTCCGCCTGATTTGATTCCAATAAGTTCGCACTTGTAAGGCTCATGCTTAAGCTCAACGAGTGCATCTGCCTCAGTTGTTACGCGTCGACGGAAGCGTTGACCTTCCTTAACAATCTTGCGCATCGCAGATTCAATCTTTTCCAGATCCTCTGGTGTAAATGGGCGCTCTGGATCAAAGTCGTAATAGAAGCCATCGCGGATTGGCGGGCCGATTCCAAGACGAGTTTGAGAAAATACCTGCTGAACAGCTTGTGCCATCACATGTGCTGTTGAGTGGCGTAAGACATTAAGGCCATCAGGAGATGAGATCGAGACGCCTTCGACGACGTCACCATCTGCCAACTCTGTCCAAAGATCTTTCAGCTCGCCATTTACTCGAGCGACAACAATCGACTTATCTTCGGCGAAGATATGGGTTGGGCGCTGATCTGACTCAACGCTGCGCGCTGCCCCATCGACGGTGATCGAAATAGTTGCCATGGCCTAAGACTACCTAATGACGTGCAGCGATATCGCGCAATTTGCTACAGATCTGCGCCACATCTGCGTCATTGGCCAGATCCCGACCCTCGATTGCTGAGACAAAGTCTGCGATCTTGAGTGAGCTTAGGATTATTGCAGCATCACATCGATTGAGATCTTCTCGATCTATATCTCTTACCGCGACTCCGCACTCTTCTACCGCTAAAGCTCTAAGAACGCCTGGCAGCAAACCTGCACTCATCGGAGGAGTAATCCACTGTCCGTCGATTCGGAAGAGAAAGTTTGATGTCGCACCTTCGGTCACTCGGCCATCGACGCCGATGACAATTGCCTCATCAAAACCCTTTCGGTTTGCTTCATTCAAGATGGCAAGGCGAGATGTATAGGGAAAACTCTTATGTTGTTTTCCGGTCGAAGCTTTTGCATCAGAGACAATGCAAATCCTGTATCCGCCTACTTTTTCTTTATAGACCACATGTGTTGCGATGAATTGATCATTGGAAAATATAAGTCTGAGGCGACCAATCTGATGGGGCTCTGCCTCAAGTAAGGCATCGATGGCCGTAAAAATCTGATCCTCGCTCGGAATTAAAATCCCCAGTTCGCGTCCGCTTGATATCGCCCGACGCATGTGGCGGGATAACAACTGCACTCGCCTATCTTCAGTTCGCATCGTCTCGAAGAGTCCAGTTCCGTAAGGCCAACCGGATTTATCCAAGAATTCTTTAGAGGCATCAACTAGTTGCTCATTTACCCAGATCTTCACAGAGTTCCACCTGCGATAGAGATAAGTGTTCGCGCCTTCAGTTGGGTCTCTTCCCACTCTTTACCCGGATCGCTCCCCCATGTAATTCCCGCACCGGTTCCATAACGCAACCATTCATCACCGGTATTCCAAAAAGTACGAATTCCTACTGCAAGCTCTGCGCGATCTCCTTGGATCCAACCGAGTGCTCCACAATATGGTCCACGCGGTGTTGGTTCATGCTTTGAAATAATGGAAATCGCGGAGCTCTTCGGCGCACCACTTACCGATCCAGGCGGAATAGTGGCAGCCAGAATCTCTGCCCATGTTGCACCATCTCTTACATCAGCCTGCACATCCGAAACTAGATGAGTTAATCCTGGATGTTTCTCACGGCGGAAAAGTTCACTGACTTCAACGCTGCCTTCTCGCGCAACGCGGCTTAAGTCATTTCGCATCAAATCCACGATCATCAGATTCTCCGCTTGATCTTTATCGCCGAAATCATCCTGATCCCAGCGAATTGTTCCCTTGATCGGTGAGGTAATGAGTCTCTGACCGTTGCGTGAAAGAAAACGTTCTGGTGATGCACTAGCTATTTCATATCCGGGAATCTTCATGTAGCTGGAAAAAGGTGCCGGGTTGGCATACTGCATGCGAGCAAAGAGCCCATCCAACGTATTCTTCTTCGCTTCATAGAGGTGCGAAAGTTCTCGGCATGCATTGACCTGATAGACCGAACCCGCCGAAATTTCTTCACGGATTGAATGCACATATGACATGTAATCGAGTTCCTGAATCGATGTACGCCAAGGTCTCTCCAAAACCTTCCATTCAGAGCCGACGAAAGGTGCATCAACAACCTTCTTAAACTTTGCGAAGTGGTACTTACCCTCGAAGGTGATCATGACCGCCCAGAAGCCACCGTCCTCTAGAGCAACTGGGTCATCGGTGAAATCCTGCATCTTTGTGGCATGGCGATTACCCATCCAGAATTGGTAATCGCGGCCGAACATGGGGTAAGGCTACGCAGAAAACCGATCGCTTTGGCGCATCGGCCCTGCCTACGCTAGATTTGCCTCCGCAGTAAATGCGGACGTAGCGCAGCTGGTAGCGCGGAACCTTGCCAAGGTTCAGGTCGCGGGTTCGAACCCCGTCGTCCGCTCGGATTAAGCGCCGTTCATACCGATGGGCGGCGTTTTTTATCCGCGATAGATTCACAGCAGTAAAGAATGTAGTTCGTGGTGGAATGGCCGAGAGGCGAGGCAAGGGACTGCAAATCCCTCTACACGGGTTCAAATCCCGTTTCCACCTCCACGAAAGACTTTAGGTTCTTGTGAGCTCCAGGTAGTCAAAAGTTCGTCGCATGTCTCAAATCGAGTACGCGAGACAGCGAATTGTTATCTGAAATCGGAAATTTCTATTCCGGTAATGAGCAGTTACTTAGTACTTTGGCCATATGCAGATCGAAGAAAATGAGATTGTTCATCACTTTAAGGGTGAGAGTCCGATCAAAACCCTTCTCTTCTTGATGCAAGATCAAAGGAAAAACATCTTCCTCGCCATCCTTTTCTTCTCCATAAAGCACTCCCCGTCCTGGTTTATCCCACTCATCACTGCAAATCTCATCGATGTCGTAGTCCAAAAGCAAGGATTCTTGACTCTGGCATTGAATGCAGGCGCATTAATAATTGTTGTGCTTCAGAATTTTCCAACGAATCTTCTCTATGTCCATTTTCTTGCCAAGGCTGTAAGAGATATTGAAAATCGTCTGCGCTCTGCCCTGGTGGTCCGCATGCAGCAGTTAAGTATTGGTTTTTATCAAAGGACTAATGCGGGTGCATTGCAGACTAAGGTGGTTCGAGATGTTGAGAATATCGAGCAGATGCTCCGTCACATGTCAGATGGCGGCTTGGCTGCCATTAACAGTTTCATGGGTGCTGTAATTATTACGGCAATTCGAGTTCCTAGCTTTCTCGTCTTCTTTCTGCTGGTGGCCCCCATAGCCTCCATTGCCATTATCCGAATGCGAAAGTCTCTCAATGATTTTAATGAGGACTTCCGTGGTGAAATTGAACGGATGTCTTCTAGAGTAAATGAGATGACCACACTCCTACCGGTCACACGCGCTCACGGTTTGGAGTCACGGGCGCTAGGCACTATGCGTGAGTCTTTCTCCTCGGTTAAGGCGGCGGGATTACGTCTAGATAAAATAAATGGAAAATTCAATGCCGCTGCATGGGTTACATTCCAAATGGCTAACGTGTTATGTCTGATTCTCTCTGCGTACTTTGCGATGAACGACATGTATGGAATCTCGGCTGGAGATGTTGTGCTTCTGACCTCTTATTTTGGAATGCTTATTGGCTCAGTGATTTTGCTGGCAAGTCTGGCACCAGCCATTGCTAAGGGTCTTTCATCCGTCAGATCTCTAAGCGAGGTTCTCGAGTCCCCAGACCTAGAGATCAATAACGGCAAAAAATACGTCGAAGATGTCATTGGAACAATCGCATTCAACAATGTGGAATACACCTACTCGACAAACCACAAACCATCGCTTCAAAATATTTCATTCGAAGCGAGTCCCGGAAAGATGATTGCTCTTGTTGGTCCTTCTGGATCAGGTAAGTCGACGTTAATTAACCTGATTATTGGATTTCTTCGTCCAACAGGTGGAAAGATAATTCTGGACGAGCAGGATATGCAAACTCTTGATTTGCGAAGCGTCAGGAAGCATCTATCAGTTGTTCCTCAGGAGTCTGTGCTCTTTGATGGAACGATCTTCGAAAATATCGCATACGGGTTAAGTCATGTATCCGAGTCAGAGATCGAGGCTGCTCTCAAAGCTGCAAATGCATGGGATTTCGTAAGCGCATTTGATAATGGAATTCACACCCTGGTAGGTGAGCGCGGTGCACGACTTAGTGGTGGACAGAAACAAAGGCTTGCAATTGCCCGTGCTCTCATTCGAAATCCCAGAATTTTAATTTTAGATGAAGCGACCTCTGCCCTGGATTCCGAATCAGAAAAGCTGATTCAATCGGCATTGAAACTTCTCATGCGTGATCGAACAACCTTTGTAGTTGCACATCGATTATCTACAATCAAGGAAGCTCACCTAATCCTTGTTTTAGATGAGGGAAAAATCGTTCAATCTGGTCGACATGAAGAGTTAAGAAGTCAGCCAGGGTTGTATCAAAGATTATGTGATGCTCAATCGTTTATCAGTGAAGAGGTATAAGGAGAAGAAATGCTAATCGGACTAGATCGTTCAGCACTTGAAAAATTGAAAGTTGATCCAACGTCGCAACCTGATTTCGATCAATTTTGGGAGTCCACACTTCAAGAATTTCTCCCCAAGCAGCCTCACTATGAACTACATGACGCCGACACTCCGTTGACACTTGTAAGAGTGCAGGATGTAACGGTTTCAGGGTACAACTCTGATCCCATCAAGGGATGGTTCATTAGTCCAAAGGGCGTTGAAAACACTTCGCCTTGCGTCGTCTTCTTTGATGGCTACGGTGGTGGGCGTGGCTTGCCGCACGAATGGCTCTTCTGGGCAAATGTGGGATACCGAGTTCTTGTTATGGACACTCGCGGACAAGGCGGCGGATTCCGATTAAGTGACACTCCTGATGGTGCCTACTCGCGCGATCCTCAATCTCCTGGATTTATGACCTCTGGAATTTTGGATCGGGAAAGGTATTACTACAGGCGAGTGTACGTTGATGCTGTCGCCTTCGTTGAGGTGGCCAAAGTTCTGCCCGGAGTCAACCCTTCACGAGTCATCGTCGCCGGCGGCAGTCAAGGCGGTGGCATAGCACTGGCTGCTGCTTCATTGGGAAAGGGGATTTTTGCTGCACTTCCTGATGTTCCTTTCCTCTGTCACTTCAAGCGCGCAACCGAGATGGTAGACACTTATCCGTACCACGAGATCACCAGTTACTGTCGAATTCATCGCGATAAGATCGATCAGGCTTTCACAACTTTAAGCTATTTCGATAATTTGAACTTAGTTCAGAAAGCAACATGTCCGGCACTCTTTTCTATAGGAATGCACGATCCTGTCTGTCCACCCGACACAATCTTTGCAGTTCGTAATAATTATTCTGGTCCAGTTACTACTGCTGTCTATGAATACAACACCCATGAAGGTGGAAGTGTCGCTCACCAACTGATCCAAGCAAAATGGCTTGCAGAGCTCCTACGAAAGGCTGATCAATGATTACAAGTAGAGAGAACCTTGGTTACGGTTTTAACGCGCAATGGGCTTACTCAAGTGGGCATATGGAGAAAGCTCTGCCAGCCGACGGCAGAATGCTTGATTTTATGGCCAAATATGATTTTAAGTTCTTGAGACTTCCCACTGACTATCGATTCTGGATCGACGATCTCGACGGACCCATTCATGAGAGTTTCTTGAAGTTACTCGATTCATACATTCACGAGGCAACGTCACGTGGGATTCATATCAGCCTAAATCTCCACCGTGCTCCTGGTTATTGCATCAATGGCTGGGAACTTGAGTCTACAAATCTTTGGAGCGACGAACTGCCACAGCGTAATTTCGCTCGACTCTGGAATACCGTTGCGCAAAGATATAAGGGCGTGCATGAAGATCTCCTCAGCTTTGATTTAGTCAATGAACCACCCGCAGAAGGTCAGCGTGGATTTACAAGAGATATTCACCAAAAAGTAATTCGTGAAATTACTCGCGGGATCCGAGAAATCGATCCAACAAGAACAATTGTCATCAATGGATTGGCGGGCGGGCATTTAGCAATGCCAGAGCTGGCCGATCTCGATGTGGTTCATAGCGGACGTGGCTACCAGCCAATGTTGGTCAGTCATTACAAAGCAGAATGGTGGGATGGCAGTAAAGGTATGCCAGTGCCCACATATCCCTGTGACTATGAAGGAAAGTATTGGAATCGCCAAACACTGTGGGAGTTTTACCAACCGTGGAGAGATGTAGCTGCCCTCGGTCGCCCCGTGCACATCGGAGAATTTGGATGTTATCGATACACCGATAACGCTGTCGCTTTAGCGTGGTTCAAAGACCTCTTCGACATCTTTAAGGAGTGTGGATGGGGATACTCTCTCTGGGAGTTCGATGGCAACTTTGGGATCGCCAATCACGGACGGCCCGGCACTCGATATGAAAGTTTTGAGGGGCTAAATATTGACCGACAACTTCTTGATCTGATGCTAGAAAGCCGAGTTTCCTAAAAACTATCGTATTTTAGGCTTGACAACGATGGAACAAGATGCGAATCTCGCTCCATCACGAGAGGACCTCTTCATGTCACGTTGGAAGATCATCACGCCCGCAGTCATTGCATCCATAGTAGCGATTGCATTTTTCTCTGCTGGTCCCCGTGTGCCCATGGATGGCGATAACACATCGGCGCTGGCACTTGAGGAGAAGGCTAATCAAGATACTCCAGATGAAGTTAAGGGTGGATTCGGTAGCGATATCGATCTTGGCAACCAGTTATTTCTCAGAGTAAGTGAGCCAGACATCTTTGCTGCAAAAGATCCTGCCGCCCTTGGCGTGGAGGGCCGACCACTCTCCATGACGATAACAATTACAAACAAGAGCTCAAAACCAGTTGATATCGCATCTTTTGCCATACTTCAAAGCGCCTTTGACTCGGATGCAAGTTTGTCCTGTTTTGATGTATTTGAAGAAGCCTCCGGAGTTATCGGCCTACCTGCAGATACGATTCTCAAGCCGGGATCTACGGTTGAATTTCCTTGGGCCATTGTCTGTCCTACAACAGAGGGTGATGGTTTACACCTGACCTTCAGCGTGACAGGACAAGAACAGGTCACCCTCGATTCAACAGTCAAGTAGTCTGTCGCGCTGCGAGACTGCGCTGACATAACTGCCTCACCTGTCCCACTCTGACCTTGAAGTAATTGTCCTAAAAGACTTTTCAAACGTTATCGAAATGTGGCAATGTTTATCCTTGACAACGCTGTCATTTAAGAGAAATCTACCCGCAAGGCGCAGCGAAGTCCGTTTGCGCTTCAAAGAAGGAGTCATACGTGAAGCGTTTAGGAGTGATAGCGATAGCTATTTCTATGGTCGCTGGCGTCGCAATCAGCGCACCAGCAAACGCTGCCAAGCAGACACTGACAATCTGGGCAACCGGTGGAGATGCTGATGCGGCAGTAATGAAGGCAGCTGGAAAGGCTTTTGAAGATGCCAATCCAAATGTCACAGTAAAGGTGGAGGCAATTTCATGGGGCGACGGCTATGCCAAGGTCCTTGCTGCAGCTGCCGCGAAGAAGGGTCCAGATATTTTCACTGGTGGACTTTCTTGGGGTATTTCGGCAGGTAACAAGGGAGCACTTGCAGATCTTCGCGCTCTCGGTGTTTCTAGCTACGTACAACCAAAAGTTCCAGCACAGATCTACAAGGCTCTAGTTGGCTACAAGTCAACTAAGGTTTACGCAGTTCCTTTCGATCTCACATTGATGATGATGTTCTACGACAAGGGAACACTTGCAAAGGCTGGCATCACAGCTGCTCCAAAGACTGTCGATGAATTCAATGCAGCAGCTGCAAAGTTGAAGACAACTGCAGGAATTACTACACCCGTCTACAACGAATGGGGTAACGCTGACTGGCTTGGATTCTTCTCATGGCTCTACTCCATGGGTGGATCTCTCTACGATGCAACCTGCAAGGTCACAATCAATAACGCTAAGGGTGTTGCAGCTCTCAACCAGTACAAGAAGCTATACACCGATTTTGGTGCTCCAAAGCCAGGCGTAGCAGACTGGAGCATGAACGACAACATTCAATCCGGAAAGTATGGAATTGGTTTCTCTGGAAACTTCCAGGCAAGCTCTTTCTACACATACAAGAAGGATTACAAGACATGGACAGCAGCTCCAGTACCTGCAGCAGCAGGATCTAAGAGCGTTGCATTCATTGGTGGCCGTGGTATCTCCATCATGGGATATGCATCAAAGTCACAGCAGCAACTAGCCGCTAAATTCATCAAGACAATCTACGACCGTAGCGTTGTTCGTCAGATGAACCTAGTTGGAGCTGCACAGAATGCAATCTTCCTTTCACCTGTCATTAGCAACGCAGACACAATCGATGCATATCCAGCATCTGTGCTTGCAACTATCAAGAGCCAACTTAAGGATGCTCAAGGTCCTCCAAACTGTAATGGTTGGGAAGATTCACAGGCTGGTGTAACAACCGCCCTCACAAGCTTCCTCTTTGGTTCGGCAACAGCACAAGCTGCACTCGATGAGGCTGCAGCTGTGATGAAGTCAAAGCTCTAAGAAAGAACCTTCAAGGGACACAGTGGATGGGGAACTCCCCCATCCACTGTCTCTTAGGGGCAAGAAAATAACCTGAACAACTATCGGACTTTAGAAAAGGGGCTTGAAGATGACGATTATTAGCAAGTCCCCCACAGCAGCTATCGGCAAGAAAGGCTTTCGCAAATTTAGTGAGGCCGGCATCGCAACATATCTAATGCTTGCTCCCTTTGCCCTTCTCTTCCTCGTCTTCAGTGTCTATCCAGTACTTGCTTCTCTTCGCCTCTCATTCATGCGTTACAACGCAATCTGCAACCCAGATCAATCACCATGCGGAAGCGTAGGATTTGGAAATTACCGAACTCTCATATTCCATGATGAGCGATTCCACAAGGCACTCTCTAACACTTCCCTTTACGTTGTTGGCGCTGTCATCCTAGGAATGATTGCATCACTTTCGCTTGCACTTGCTCTCCAAGAAGATACACGCATCAATCGCATCATGAGAGTTGTCTTCTTCCTTCCGTCGGTCACTTCAGGAATTGCAGTTGTACTTGTCTGGGGCTGGGTATTTCGAGGCGATGGAGTTGGCCTACTTAACGCCTTCCTTAATATTTTCGGCATCGCACCCATTGAGTGGTTAGCCACTACATGGATGGCAATCCCAATTCTGATCTTTATGTCGATTTGGGGTGGAGCTGGGTTTGGAATGATCCTCTTCCTCGCCGGACTCAATTCAATCCCTGCTATGTATTACGAAGCCGCCGTCATAGATGGGGCCGGTCCACGCGAAAGATTCCGTTACATCACTTTGCCTCTGCTTCGTCCAGTCATGGTGTACGTCGGAATCACTGGAATTATCGGTGCCTTTCAAATATTTGAAGGCGTATATCTCCTCTTCCCAACAAGTGTTGGTTCTATCGGCGGCCTACAAGATATGGCGCTGATGATTGTTCCTTATCTTTACGACGCCGGTTTCAACAAATTCAGACTCGGATACGCATCCTCGATCGCTTGGGTTCTCTTTGGAATCATTTTCATAGTGAGCATGATTAATCTTAAAATCACTCGTTCTTTGGAGGATCTCAAGTGAGCATCATTTTGAGTAAATCAGATCAGAAGAAGAACGATAAATTAATGGAGCGCAGCGGCTCATTCTCAAATCCATTTGAGAAAAGATCCCGAGCTTCCAAGTTACGAAGACTTCCAATCTATCTGTTAACTGTTGTGATGATCGCGCCGTACTACTGGATGATCACTTCGTCCCTAAAGACGGTAAAAGAACTTCAGATTGTCCCTCCCACTTTATTTCCAAAAGAGATCACTTTTGGAAATTACTATGACCCTAAATTCAATCCTCAAATGTTCCAGCAGGAGGTTATGCAAGGGCTTTTCCAGCGCTATCCAGACTTGAAATTCGGATTTTTCCGATTCATGATAAATAGCTTTGTAGTGAATATATCAATCACAATTCTCACCCTGCTGATCGGATCTCTTGCCGCTTATGTCGTGAGTAAGCATCGTTTTAAGGGAAAGAAATTTATCTATCTCGTCATTATCGGTTCCATGATGATTCCTTGGCAAGTTGGACTCATTCCGGGCTTTCTTCTGGTCGACGATCTTGGTTGGCTCAATACATACTGGGCCTACATCGTGCCTGCACTTCCGAAAGCCTTTATCGTCTTCTTCCTCACTCAATACCTCACTTCAATCCCGGATGAACTGGTCGAGGCGGCGCGAATAGATGGAGCATCCGAATTTACAATTTATTACAGGATAATTCTGCCACTACTCAAGCCAGCTCTCATTGCAATGATGATCTTTACTGCGATTGGCGAATGGAATAACTTCCTCTGGCCATTGATTATTACTACGAGCCAAGATATGGCGACGTTGCCTGTTGCGCTAGCAAATCTTCGTAACACTGGTGCCGGAAATATCGGTACCCAAGGTGTCATCATGGGTGCCTCACTGATTACAAGCATCCCCACAATCGCACTCTACTTCGCCACTCAAAAGCACTTCATTAGGGGAATCGCCCTCTCCGGATTGAAATGAGTGCACTCAAGTGCTAAAAAAAATTTCCCTACTGCTATCGCTAATTCTTGCGACTCCTTTTCTTTCGATCATCCCCGCCCAGGCAAGTATTACCGTCGCTACAACAAATCCGGGCACTTCTGTGACACCGATTGAATTGACAATTTCTGGCATTCCCGATGCCAAGAATGAATTCGATCCTGCAAGCGCGCTCCTAGTTACCACGATAACTCGTCCAGATGGAACGACCTTTAAAGTTCAAGCCTTTTGGTATCAAAACTTCGTCATGTCTACCAACGGAGGCGTTCCTACTGCCATGAAAACAGGTGAGCCAACGTGGAAAGTACGTTTCGCGCCTTCGGCAGCCGGAGATTACCAAGTCGCCTTTGAAGCAGCCATCGATGGATCAAAAATAGTCATACCCAACTATTCGGTGAGAGCAACTGTTGCAACTATCGCCAAAGTTAAGACGTCCGGAGTCTCATTTGTTCGAGACGGCAAACCTTTCGTACCTATTGCATACAACATAGCGTGGGCAAATCGTTTCGAGGAGATTGCCAAATATGATCGTTGGTTTTCCAAGGCTTCAGCTTCTGGGGTGAATGTGGCGCGAGTCTGGATGGCTGCTTGGTCTCTCGGCATTGAATGGACTGATACCGGCCTTGGAGATTACACAAAACGGCTAGACCGCGCCTGGCTTTTGGATCAAGTTTTCCAGCTAGCTGCAAAATACGATATTGGTATTCAACTAGTTTTAATTAATCACGGAGCATTTAGTACCTCTACAAATCCCGAGTGGTACTCGAATCCTTACAATGCAAGTAATGGTGGACCGATCTCAGATGCTGGACTCTTTGCTACAGACGAAGTTGCGTGGAAATTTTGGCAACAAAGATTGAGATACATCATCGCTCGTTACAGCGCTTACTCATCTCTCTTTACATGGGAATGGTGGAATGAAGTTAATTTCACTCCTATAAAGTCCGATGACCTAACTCGCTGGATTGCGCGATCAGATGCAGTACTCACCGAGTGGGATCCCTACAATACATTGACCACAAATTCCTGGTCTTCCGGGGCAAGCCTTCAAAATTGGGAAAATTTGGATTATGCAGTAACCCATGTCTACGATCCCATGGATCCAATTAAGAGTCTTACAGTTCAATCGGAAGCTCTTCGTAAAGCGGTTCCCGATAAACCTATTCTCGTTGGTGAGATGGGCTCAGGGACAGTCACGGAAGATCCATTCTCTGATCCGACTGGATTGCATCTTCATAACTCACAGTGGGCAGCTACCTTCGTTGGCTTTGCCGGTCCGGCTTCATACTGGTGGTGGGATATCTATGTTGACCCGCTTGAATTATGGGGACATACCAAAGGTCTAAGTCGACTCACTCGCGGCTTAGATGTTGCAACAATGAAACCTGATCGCCTTCTTGGAATAGCATATTGTTCCACTTTGACACTCTCAAACTCAGAAACGACCATTGGCTGGATTCGACATAACAACTTTGATCGTTCGGCAAAGACTCAGCTTTTACTAGATGCCGCAATTGAGTCATTGCGCACGAAGAAGAAAATTAAGACTGTATTTCCTGATCCGATCTCACCTGGTGGGCGAATATCTATCCCTCTAAAATCAATAGGAGACTACTCGGCCACCTTCTTCAATACCTTTACCGGAAAAGAGATATCGAAAGCCAAGGTTTCATCCAACGGTTCTGGTGCAGTAATCAAATTTCCTAAATTCACCGGAGACATCTCGTTCCGAATTGACAAGGTGGTAGGGTCATGAGCGTGAAGGAGAGAGTGGGAACGGATCTGCCCAATCAACCACTTGCCCACCCCACACTCGCTGATGTTGCAGCGATAGCTGGCGTGAGTATTAAAACTGCCTCGCGCGTGATGAATGGATCTGAGCAAGTTTCAGGCGACACTGCCGAGCGAGTGAAGAAGGCGGCGACCTTAGTTGGATATCGCTCCAACCGAATCGCTCGAGAATTAAGAGTGGGATCACTCAGCAATCTCGTAGGAATGGTGATCTCAGATTTAGCAAACCCCTTCTACGCCGGACTTGCTGCTGGTGCCGAAGAGCGTCTGGGAGAAGAAGGACTCGACCTCATTCTTGCCACCGCTCGCGATGATGGTGAGCGGGAAAAATATCTCATTGAATCACTCTTGGAACGAAGAGTCAGAGGTTTAATCATCGTTCCATCTGGCGAGGACTACAGCTATCTTCATCAAGAGAGAAAGCGCGGATTCTCTTTTGTCTTTGCCGATCGTCCGGCACCGTACTTAGATGCTGACTCAGTGACAGTTGATAATCGTGGTGGAATCACAGCATGCCTTGACTATCTTCTCTCTAAAAACTGTAAGAAGGTTGCAATCATTGCCGATACAACAAGTATTTGGACCGCCTCCGAACGCATCGAAGCGTTCAAACAGGCGATCTTAAGTCGTGGCGTTGATATTCGAAATACCCAAATTGTCACCGATATTCACACATCAGAGGAAGCATCTCAAGCCACAATAGAACTTCTCAAGAACCATCCGGAAACAGATGGCATCATCGCAACAAACGATTTGATCGCCATGGGTGTAGGCCAGACGGTTGCTGATGCAATCCTCCCAGTCCAAGTTGTTAGCTTTGACCTCTTCCCCACTGCAAATCTCCTTAACATTGCAACTCTTGACCACGATCCAAAGCGACTTGGGCGCTTATCTGCCGAACAACTCCTTCGTCGCTTCCAGAATCCCACTGATGCCACGTTTGTCACTGAGATTATGAAGGTTGAGATGAAGGAGACATCGTCAAGTAAGCGGGTAAAGCCATGAGCGCTTACGCACTTGGAGTAGATGTCGGCGCCACAAAAGTGGCTATTGCCACTATCGGTGAGGATCTTAAAGTTAGACAGAAAGTTGAAGTTTCTACCAAGTGTGGCGATGGAGTGCAACTGTGGAAAAATATTGCCGAGGCAGCAAACTCATTTATCTCAGCAGAGACTGGAAAACTCCTTGGAATTGGCGTTGCATCAGCTGGCCCACTGGATATCGTTGAAGGAACTTTAAGCCCAGTCAATATTCCTGTGTGGCGCAACTTTCCTATTATCAATTGTTTTAGAGAAATTTCACACGGAACACCGGTAGTGCTTCATGGTGACGCGATGGCATTGGCACATGCCGAACATAAGCTCGGTGCCGGCCAAGGCTTGAAAAATATGTTGGGGATGGTTGTATCAACGGGTATCGGAGGAGGCTTAATTCTAGATAATAAAGTCTTCACTGGAGATTCAGGTAATGCTTTTTTTGTAGGTCATGCGTCGGTCAATTTTGAAGGACCGTTATGCGCCTGTGGTCGACGCGGATGTGTTGAGACTTATGCGAGTGGTCCGCGGATGGTTGCAAAGGCACAGTCACTGGGTTGGAGTTCTTCCGATCTTACATTTATCGCACTAGTTGCAGATGCAAAAAAAGGAGATTCAAATGCACTTGCTGCAATTGATGAAGGAACTCGTGCATTAGCAGTAGGGATCATTAACGTTTTGGGAAGCTTGGATATTACACATGTAGTCATAGGCGGTGGGGTTACCGAATCTGGTGAGATTTTCTGGAGTCCGCTTCGCAAGCACGTTGACGAACAGGCCTCATATATCGGTTTTCTCAAAGAGATACATCTACACAAGGCAGCACTCGTCAGAGACGCAGGTGTTCTCGGTGCTGCCTTGGCGATACTCGGTTAGGAGCATGCGATGGAACTAGAAAAGTCAGAACGGCCCTGGGGTCGGTATGAAGTCTTGCAAGAGTCGCAGACTCATAAAGTCAAATGTATCTGGGTTTCACCCGGTAAGCGTCTGTCCTATCAGCGGCATCAAAAGCGTGCAGAGCACTGGTTTATTGTCCAAGGTAGAGCACTCGTGACTATCAATGGGGAGCAGAAGGAGCTGGGGCCTGGTGCAACAGTTGATTTTGCAATTGGCGTTCTCCACCGCATAGAAAATATTGGCAGTGATGAAGTGATCTTTATTGAAGTCCAGACCGGAACCTACTTTGGTGAAGATGATATCGAGCGAGTAGAGGATGACTTTGGACGATGAAAAATACTAAGATCGAACTCAAAGCTGATTGGACCCTTCACCTCTCGCCCCGACCAGATGCGTGGGAGATCGAACCTGTAGTTGATGGACATAACGCTTGGCGTAATGACCCAGCCGCGATAGCAAAAATTGAGGTCCCACAATCAGTTCCTGCAACTGTTCCAGGATGCATACATACCGATCTCATCGCTGCAGGAGTAATAAAGGACATATCAATCAACGGTAAAGAGCAAGATCAGTTCTGGATCTGGAAAACAGATAGCCGCTATACCGCAACTATCCCCGCAGACACATCTGAGGGAAAAAAAGAGCTGATTTTTAATGGATTGGATACTTTGGCAAGAATATCTATCAATGGGAAGTTGCGTCTGACTACAAAGAATATGCATCGCTCTTATCGTTTAGATATTTCATCTGAAATCTCATCCGGTCCGGTCGAGATTGAGATTGCTTTTAAGGCACCCCTAACCGATGCAGAGGAGAATGTCGAAAGCCTTGGGCTCTATCCCCGTCCCTACGACATGCCGTACAACTATCAACGAAAGATGGCCTGTAGTTACGGGTGGGATTGGGGTCCAATCACTATCTCATCTGGCATTTGGAAGAAGATTGAAATTCATTCATGGAGCGCTGCATATTGTGACAACGTTGCCATCACGCCCAATCTAGAGAACGGTACCCCTGTCTTTGACCTTGATGCCACGGTTGTATCCACCTCTGGCGGAATTTCGGCTCAACTGACTGTGACCTCCTCTGATTCAGGCGAGCTCGTTCTTAGTGAAAAACTGGCAGTGACTAACAATAGAGTCTCCGGAAAATTCACTGTTCCTGACGCAAAGGTCTGGCACCCAAGAGGTCGCGGAGCCCAGCCACTGTACTTCGTTGAAATTTCACTTCTGGCAGAAGATGGAGAGCTTCACGAAAAATATAGCAAACGCGTTGGTTTCCGTAGCGTAGAAGTTGATGACTCCCCTACCGCTGATGGAAGAAATCTCTTTGCTCTCAAAGTTAATGGAGAGCGACTCTGGATTCGAGGTGCCAACTGGATTCCAGATGATCCGTTTCCAACTCGAGTCACGAAGGAGCGATACCAACAACGAATCAAAGATATGCTTGAAGTAAATATTAATGGAATTCGAGTATGGGGCGGCGGGATTTACGAGTCAGAAGATTTCTACAACTTCTGCGATGAAGAGGGCATTGTTGTTTGGCAAGACTTCCTCTTTGCCTGCGCTGCTTATCCAGAAACACCAGAGATGTTCGACGAGGTCTCAGCCGAAGTTGATGAGAATGTTCGTAGGCTCTCGGCTCATCCAAGTTTAGTGATCTGGTGTGGTGGAAATGAATGCTTGGAAGGATTCCAATATTGGGGATGGCAGCCGGATTTAGCAGGTAAATCGTGGGGCGAAACTTTTTACCGCTCAACTATCCCTCAAACCTTGCGAGCAGTGGATCAAACTCGTCCATACATTCCCGGCTCTCCTTTCTCAACGCATAGTGATGATGTTCGAAACTTTAATTCAGGAACAAATCACATTTGGGATGTCTGGAATGAGACAGGTTATGAGAGATACGAGCAATATCAACCAGCGTTTGCGGCTGAATTCGGATTCAATGGACCTGGATCTTGGTCTATGCTCACTCAAGCAATTGGGAAAGATGATCTAGATTCAACAACAGCTGAAGTTGCCTATTACCAACGCGCCTTTGACGGTATGACAAAGATTGCGTCAGGTTTGTCTCGAGAATTCGCCGTTCCGCCCACTTCTGGACATGCGTGGTACTTTGCCGCTGCCCTGGACCAAGCGCGCGCTGTTGAGATTGGACTCAAACACTTCAGGAGTCTCTACGAAACATGCTCTGGTTCCATCCTGTGGCAATTCAACGACATGTGGCCGGCTATTAGCTGGGCCGTATTGGATTACACCGGATTTCGGAAGTTGGCATGGCATGCCATGAAAGCCGCTTACCGCCCAAGGACTTTGATCATCGGTCGAGTAGATCAGGGCGCGCAAATTACATTACTCAACGACCACCCTGAACCGTGGAAGGCTGAGGTAGAACTCTTTCTCATAAACAAGTCTGGTGCCGTTGTAAAGAAGCACTTCCTGAAGGTAGACCTTGACAGATACAGCGTGTTCCGTACGCCTGCTACTGAAATCTTCCCAGAGATAGCAGATGGTCAGTACGAAGGATTCATCCTCGCCAATTCACAAGAGGTGAGAGCGGCTCGCCGGACAACCCTCAACCCAGCTAAGTTCTCTCCAGCTCACGATCTCAAGGTATTTGCCAATATTTCTAACAACACTTTGAAGTTAGATGTGACTGCAAATACTTATATCCATGAACTGAGTGCTCTCCCTGAAATTTTTGCACTCGGGACTCAGGTGGATAAGCAGATTGTCTCTCTCTTACCTGGTGAAACTCACACTTTCACCATCACTGGATCGTTGCCAGATCTGACTGCAATGGTTGAATGTGCCGAGGATCTTCTGTGGTCCCACAATAGAGTGGTAAATCCGTGACTACTGTCTCGATTGAATCCTTTGGTGCGAAGGCAGATGGAATAACCAATAATGCAAAGTCAATTCAATCTGCAATCGATCATGTTGCGAATTCTGGAGGTGGGCAAGTAATTGTCCCGGCCGGCACTTTTCTCAGTGGAAGCCTGCAACTCAAAGCTAAAGTCGACCTCCATTTAAGTTCTGGTGCAATCCTGAAGGCGAGTGACAATTATGAGGATTACACATCTGAACATAATGTAAGGAATCTCACTGGAGGGTCTGTCGATGAATTTGTCCTTCCACAAAGGGCATTTATCGTGGGATACCAAGCCCATAATGCACTCATCACCGGAGATGGGATTATTGATGGGAATGCCGACGGGTTCATCGCAGAACGCGGACGCTACATTCATAAGATGCGTGGCCCAGTCGGAGGACGCGACCAATATTTAGAGCGACCGTTTACCATCTTCATTATCGAGAGTCAGAGACTGACAATAAGAGATATCACGATCAAGGATCCTGCCTTTTGGGCTCTTCGCCTGACTGGCTGCAACTATTCACTCATTGATTCAATTCAAATTGACACTGATTTGATGGTGCCAAATGCAGATGGAGTTGATATTGATCGCTGTCAAAATGTGCGTATATTAAACTGCGAATTTATCACAGCAGATGATTGCATATCACTTAAATCCTGCTCTCAAACATCTCAGTATGGCGACGTCTCAAACATCATTATCTCCAACTGCATAATGACATCTACATCAGGTGCAATCACCTTGGGTACCGAATCCGTTGGAGACATTAAGAATGTGTTGGTTACCAACTGCATCGTTCGTGACTCCCATCGTGGTTTTGCTGTTCGTGCACGTGAGGGCGGAAAGATCTCTAATGTCCGATTTTCAGATTGCATAGTTCACACTCGCACTTTTAGCGATATGTGGTGGGGACACGGAGAAGCGCTCCACGTGACCGCATTTTCATGGGATGACCCTGCTAAAGGTACTGATGGAAATATCGAGCGAACCTATGAGGGTTATGTAGAAAACATCATTTTCCAAGATATTTCTTGTGTGAGTGAGGCCGGGTTACTCACATATGCCGCCCGCCCAGAACTTATCAAAGGCGTTACATTTCGCAACATCGATCTAGTGATGAGTAAATCTTCTCGATGGCCCTCACGAATTGACCTTCGTCCCAACGGAATAGAACCCGTTCTCAATCGCAAACACAATGCGTTCGAAGTTGTGAATGCATCCGATGTTGCGCTCATTGATTGCACGATCCGCTGGAACGACTCAGATCGCCATCATTACAATGGTGCGACTCACGTTGAAAATTCTCCTGGGTTTGCGACTACAAATCTCGTAGAGCTTTAAGTGACTCTCAAGGAAGCCCAAACCCCGTACAGGGCCGATATTCAAGGGCTTAGAGCCATAGCAGTTCTATTAGTTATTTTTGGACATCTATTCCCTCAGTTACTACCAGGTGGCTTCATTGGGGTAGATATCTTCTTTGTCATTTCCGGATATGTCATCACGCAACAGCTGCAACACCTTTTGCAATCAGATCAACGCAGTATTCTTCGTAGATTCTATGCTCGGCGCTTGAGAAGAATTCTCATCCCTGCACTTATCGTCATACTCACCACAGTGATCTGCGCGAAGATCCTTCTGGGGCCTATCTTCGCCTTTGATGCCGCACATGATGGATTCTGGTCGACGATTTTTGCCGCGAATATTCATTTCGACTCTCAATCGA
>JACCDW010614403.1_pt1 | contig 19232 bp, 7 predicted proteins | sample 7449781 | NCBI WGS metagenome assembly JACCDW01 (sample SAMN15323449, study PRJNA562643) | freshwater metagenome | isolation source: river surface water | place: USA:Blue River Watershed | collected 2017-08-18
AGCAAGCTTCATTTTTCGCGCAGAATTCAGAATTCCTCCTCCGCGAGCAGCAATTTCCTCATAACTCAATCCATTGATTCGGTCGCAAAACTCCTTCTCTCTCGTCGCTGCAAAGACAAGGTGAGTATGACTGTCTACATAACCGGGTAATACGATTCTGCCACTGGCATCTAAAATTAAGGTGGTATTAGGCAAATCTAATTTACGCGCTAATTCATCCTGCATGGTGCCAAATGACTTTATTTTGCAGTCAACGATCCATAAATAAGCGTTTTCGATACTTTCAAGCTTGCTAATTCTCGCTCCGTAAAAAGCTGATTGTAACTCTTCTGCTCTAGCAATGCCTACTAATTGTTTGATGTTTTTAATTAAAATAGAGCTCATGATTTTGCGTTTCGATAAGACTTCAAATTTAAGATTTTTGCTCACATCTTATTTATGAAGATTTGGTTGGAGATAAGGCGATTATATTGTATTTTTAGGGCATTCCTTAATTTTAAAACGAATCAACCAAAAAGCAATGCTTCGGAAATCGTTTCTTGTCTTTTGTCTTATGACTTTTTCCATTCAGTTGGGCTTTAGCCAAACTGTTTTTTGGACCGAGTTGTTTAACAGTAATCCTATCGCAACTCCTGTTGCAGGAACTTTAGCCAATAACTTCGTTACCGTAAATGGTACCTGGAGTGTAGCCTCAAATCTTAATCTTAACAATGGCGCATTACCCAATACCTGGTATGTGAGCTGTCAAGAAGAAGGTCACTCAACTGGAACGTGCGGTACCTCATGTAGTGGCGGTGCTGGAGATCCATCTCTACACGTTGCTTCTACAACCGTTGGCGATAATGGAGCAACTTATATCGCTTCTGCATTTTCTGAAACACATGATCGCGCACAATCTCCAATCATTAACTGCGCAGGGAAATCAAGTATCGTTATTTCGTTCAATTATATTTTGAATGGTGAAGGAACGGATGATAATGCCACTTTACAACTCTTCGATGGTACTGCATGGAACAATGTGGTTTTGGCCAAAACGCCTTTAACCTGTGCTCCGCAAGGACAATGGACACGCTTCTCTTTAGCACTTCCAGCTCTGTATAACAACTTAGCTAATTTTAGAATTGGTTTTCTTTGGGACAACGATGCGGATGCTATAGGGACAGATCCTTCTTTTGCAGTTGACTCCATCAATTTATTCTACACCGTTGTAAATAATCAGCCGGTTGCTGCTAACGACAATCTAAATGCTGCTTCTGGAACCGCAACAACTACAAATGTATTGGTGAATGACTATGACCCAGATCCGACCGATAATATATTTTTAAATGCTACTATCGTTACGCAACCGCAGCATGGAACCATTACTGGTATTGGTTCTAACGGCGGACTTACCTATACATCCACAGCAAACTATTGTGGTTTAGATTCCTTTCAATATCAAATTTGTGATAACGGAAGTCCGACTCTTTGTGATACAGCTTGGGTCTTTGTGCAAGTTGGAACATCTCCTGCTGCACCAAGTGGCGTAACTGCCGCTAGCAACCCGGTTTGTTTAGGAAGCGGTATCAACATCAGTGCAACAGGATTAGCGGGAATGACGCTGGTGTGGACAGGACCATCTGGATTAATTGGTACGGGTACTTCAATTTCCATTGCTGCTGCTGCTGTTACGCAAGCAGATTCTGGACAGTACTGTGTTTATCAATATCAAACTGTAGGTTGTAATAGTGCCTCAACCTGTATTTTGGTGGATGTAAACCCTATCCCTCAAACGCCTACCGCCTCTAGTAACGCCCCTGTTTGTACAGGGCAGTCGTGCAATTTAACGGCTAACCCGAATGGTTCTCCGTCAGGAACTTGGTCATGGACCGGTCCTAATGTATTTACATCAACGCAACAAAATCCTGTAATCCCAAGTGTAAATGCCCCTCAAACAGGAAATTACACCGTTACGAATACGGTTGGTGGTTGTACCAGCGCAGCTTCAGCACCAGTAAACGTAACCACACAATTTTGTCTAACCCCTGTTGCTTCATTCAGCCTTAGTCCGAATGATACCATATGTTCAGGTTCGACGATCACAGTTACCGATTTAACAATCAATGGTCCGACCACATGGAGTTGGAATTTTAACAGTACCAATACTGGGGGAATTACCGTTTCTATTCCTAGTTCCAATTTGCAAAATCCAGGGATAATCACGTTCAACTCTTCCTTAACCACAGCAGCTACTGTAACTATTTCCTTGGTAGCCGGTAACTCTTTGGGTAATAGTGGAGCGTTTACTAAGACACTTGTAATCCTTCCTGGCGCTCCTTTAGCCGCTATCAATGCTAGTGCAAACAGCGTCTGCGTCGGAAGCACACTCAATATCACAGATGGAAGTTCAAATACGCCAACAAATTGGGCTTGGTCTTTTGCTAATTCGACACCTGCTACCTCCACTGTTCAAAATCCTGGTGCAATTCAGTTTAATGCTGCAGGAAATCAAATTATTCAGTTAATTGCTAGTAATCTTTGTGGTTCCAGTATCGCTACGAAAACGATTAGTGTTAGAACTATCCCAACTGCGCAGTTCAGTTTGAATCCGCCTTATTGTAATAACACGCCAATCACGCTTTATGATAATACCACCGGATCGCCTAATGCATGGCAATGGACCTTCGGTCAGCCTGGTTCTGGAACAGATACAAGTACTTTACAAACACCAACGCATATCTATCCAACTGCAGGTACCTATACCGTGCAGTTAATTGCTTGGAACATTTGTGGTGCAAGTTCACCTGTAACGAATCAGATAACAATCTCGGATTGCTCTTTGCCAACTGCGAATTTTGGAATCCCTGCCGATACTGTTTGTATGAACACCCCAATCATACTTACGGATTCTTCCCAACATGGGCCACTAATTTATTATTGGGCGCTTTCAGGTGCTAGCCCTGGGATCTCAAACCTCGCTAGTCCTACAGTTCAGTATGGAACACCTGGAACCTATAGCATTAAACTAACGGTTCAAAATGCTTATGGCTCGAGTAGTATTACAAAATACATCACTGTATTATCTTGCCTGCCGCCAACTGCAGATTTTTATATGCCTACCACAACCTGCGCATCAACTTGTATTGATATCACCAATATTAGTACTGAAGCGCCGTTCACTAGCTTATGGACATTCACTGGCGCAGATAGTTTGTTCTCAACGCAAATAAATCCAAAAAACATTTGTTATCAGTACCCTGGAACCTTTACCATTACATTAGTGGATTCTAATAAATATGGTAAGAGCAATACAATGGTTAAAACAATTACGGTTTTACCAGCGCCTCGTATCTTGACTCCTAACAGTACGCTTGTTGCAGGAAATGATATCACGTTAAATGCCATCGGTACGGGTACCATTACTTGGATGCCTAACGTAGCACTTAATCAAGATACCGGCAATACCGTTATTTCAAGTGCATTGAATAATATTTACTATACAGTGAAGGATGAAAGTAATTGCCCTGGCCCTGACACCGTGTACATTACCATGATTTATCAAAATGCGGTGATCACCGTTCCAAATGGCTTTACACCAGATGGCAATGGCTTAAACGATGTGTTCCGCATTACAGCTAATCAGCCAATTAATCAATTTAGTATGCGCATCTTCAATCGTTGGGGAGAAGAGGTCTTTCATTCTGAAGATTATACTCAAGGATGGGATGGCTATCACAGAAGTAAAGAGCAGAATTCAGGAGTGTATCTTTATATAATTAATTATCAAGATTTGGGTGACGGAGAATATAAAGTGCTTAATGGAAATCTTACATTAATACGCTAAACAAAGGTTAATGATGAAAAAAATTATAGTAATACTTTGTTGTATGATTAGTCTGAATGCGTTTGCACAGGATTATCATTTTACACAATATTATATGTCGCCCTTAACCTTGAATCCTGCTTTGGTTGGGCAATTCAATGGTTGTATGCGTGTGAATGCAGGCTACAGAAATCAATGGGCTTCCATTATGGGAAGTAATGGTTTCAATACAATGTCTGGCTCGATGGACGCAAAACTTTTACAAGGCCAATTGAAAGGGAATTTTGTCGGCCTAGGTGTTAATTTCTTTAACGATATCGGAGGGGATGCACAGTATGGTACAAGTGCCTTTGGCATGAGTTTAGGCTATTGTCATATTCTTGACAAAAAACATCCTATGACCATTGCAGCAGGATTGCAATTTGGCTCTTGGCAACGTAAGGTGAATCTTTCTAATCTTAAACTAGAAAACCCTTTTGAAGTAGTAACCTTAACAAACAATGTAAGTTTCACTGATTTCGGTACAGGTGTTTTGTTTTATCATCAGCCGTATAATTGGCTATCTTATCAAACCGGGTTTAGCTTTACGCACCTCACTCGTCCAAACCAGTCCTTCGCACGTTATAACGATATCTTAGGTACTCGATTCCAATATCACGGTACCGCTTTCATTCAATTCGCGGATATGTTCACCGTGATTCCTATGGTGCAATATAGTACGCAGAAAGGGGCCAGAGAATTGAATGTCTCTGCGCTTGGAAAAGTATTGATTGATGATAATTTAAAGTATGAAACTGCTGTGTATTTCGGAGCAGGAATGCGCTTTACTCGTCCTGGCGCTGACGCCTTGAACTTCTACTTCCGTTATGATATCCTTAATCTTGCAGTAGGCTTATCTTATGATGTAAATGTCTCTCCACTTCATGTGATTTCTAATTATAAAGGTGGACCAGAATTGACCTTACAATACGTTATTAAATGTCCTAAATCTAAACCAACGGTTTATAGTCGTGGAAAAAAGATGTTTTGCCCTAAGTTCTAGTCTAAAGAATTATACTAAATTTGATTAACCCTTTCAGTCTTATGAAAAAAATATTTGTCCTTCTTTTAATTGCTAGTATCGCTGCTTCTGGCGTAAGCTGTAAGTTTATCAAAAAGAAGTTTGGTAAACAAGAAGAGGTAGTAGCCGACTCCACTAGTGTTGGTGAAGGAGAGTTTGTTGATGATGGTTCTTCTTCAGATTTTTCAGATGCCGAATTACTTGCTGATTCATCTACCTCAACTTCAACAGACGCAGGAACGGACGCACTTACTTCCGCAGATACAAAATCATCTGAAGAGGCTGAAAAATCAGCTGAAACGACTCCCGCTCCGGCACCTGCTAAGACGGAGAAGCAAGTTGCTAAGGCAGAGCCAAAGCCAGCTGCTTCACCTGCAAAGAGTACTGCTACCGCAACTGCAAAAGCAAAAACTTCCGTGAATACAGCAACAGCTCCTACCGCAACAACGACTCCGCGTCGTCGTTCTGGATCTATTTACGATGGTGTAAATGATCAAGAAGAACGTGCAATCATTCGCCGCGCTGAAGGCTATAATGACGCTTATTATGTAGATGATTACAACGGCTCTAACAGCGAGTACGAAAGACATTATAAAAAAGCTTCTGAATTAGACGGTAGTAAGGATTATATTGTCCCTGCTTCAGGTTATGCCGACGGTCGCCAAACCGGCCCTGCTCGCGGACCGAAGAAGGCTTTACCAAACACGCCTGCACATAGTCAACCTGCTGCGAAAGCTTCAAATGCAACTAATGCTAACAATGCTTCTGCAAACGGTCAGATTGGTACAGTTCCAACAAAAGTTGAGCAAAAGCCTAAAACGGCTAATGAGATAATTCAAAAGAAATAACGATTAATACTTTTTTGAAAAGCCGATCAATAAGGTCGGCTTTTCTGTTTTAGCTATGCTTCCTCCTCCGAAGAAAATTTTAGTAGTCCGTTTTAGCTCAATTGGCGATCTGGTGCTTACTAGCCCTGTTTATCGTTGTTTGAAAGCTAAATATCCGAATGCTGAAGTGCATGTAGTCGTTAAGAAAAAGTTGAGCAGTGTATTAGAACATAATCCATATATTGATCAAATTATTCCATTAGAAGATAGCCTTTTCGCATTAGCTGCTAAATTGCGTAAAGAGAAGTATGACTTTGTAATTGATTTACACAATAATTTGAGAAGTGCTTTTTTGAAAGTATGCTTAGGTGTTCGTTCCTCCTCCGTTAAGAAAATGCATTGGGATAAATGGAGAATGGTGAAGTGGAAAAAGCAAATTAAAGTTCCTCATATTGTGGATCGTTATCTAGCAACCTGTCATCCCTTGGAGATTGCTTATGACGGATTAGGTCTAGACCATTTTACAGATTCCAATGCTCAGAAGTGGCTGCAGCAAGAGTTTTTGACGCATTACAAAGATACTTCGTATGTCGTTTTTGCAGTCGGTGGTCAATTTGCAACAAAACGCTTACCCCTTGAAAAATGGCAAAAATTAGCCAGTCGATTGGATCAAGCAATTCATGTGATTGGCGGAAAAGAGGATATGCAAATGGGACATGAACTGCAGCAAGCCTTTCCTGCTAAAGTTGTAAACTGGACAGGTCAATTGTCAATCAATCAGTCGGCTGAATTGATTAAAGTTGCCAATAAAATTTATACAAACGATACCGGCATGATGCATATCGCTGCCGCTTATAATAAAGATATTGAAGTGTTTTGGGGCAATACTTTGCCAGGCTTCGGAATGTATCCGTTTTATCCTGATAGCGATGCTGCTAAATCGGTTAATCACGAAGTTCTTGGATTATCATGTAGGCCTTGTAGTAAAATTGGCTTTAAAACATGTCCAAAAGGTCATTTTAACTGCATGAATTGTCAAGAAATAGGGTAGTTTTTATGCCTTACGCATTTTGATGGATTTGTTGCTTTAATAGGAAGTTTTCACTATATTGCGAAGGGAAACTATACTTGCGCCCCTTAACGCAAGTGTCGTTTTATTTAAAACTGAAAACTACTCCTGAATGAAACAACTTTTTTTTAAGCTATTTAGCGCCAAACTGCTTTTGCTAGGGCTTTTCAGCCTTGGGATTCAGGGTAGTTTGTTCGCGCAATGTTTACCAAATATTGGTTTCGAGCAAGGTAATACCACAGGATGGCAATGTTTCACTGGTAGTAATAACTCAGGAAATCCGACCATCACTACTCCCGGACAGGTAGCAGGTAGACATACCGTTACTCCTAACGGAGCAGGCTTAACCTATACTCCAGCGTTTAACGGAACGCAAGATCCTTATAGCCTCTTACCCGTGGTTTGTCCTTATATCGGCTATGGCACCAAATCATTACGTCTAGGGAACGACAACACCGGCGGTGAAGCTGAAATGGTTCGTACCACCTTTGCTGTCAATAGTTCCAACGCATCTTTGATTTATCGTTATGCCGCTGTAATGGAAAATCCGCAACATACGGCATCAGATCAGCCTTTTTTGGAATTTAACGTTTGGGATAATGGTCCAATGAACAATCCTTACGCGACGCCAATCAAAGTAACTTGTTCTTCCATCCTTTTTCAAACACCTTCGTCTTCCGCAAGCTTGACACAAGGCTGGTTCGTGTCTACAACGAATAGTAGTGTTTTTTGCTCACGTTGGATCCCAGTATCTGTCAATCTAGGTTCTTTGAATGGGCACTTAGTTACCATTGAATTTGCTACAGCAGATTGCTCTCTAGGTGGGCATTTCGGCTATGCATATGTCGATTTAAACTGCGGCGCTTTCTCCGTTGTAACAGGTTATTGCCCTGGATCAACTACAGCAACTCTTTACGGCCCTCCAGGTTTCAATACGTATATTTGGGACACAGCAGGCACAGGAGCTCCTTATATCACAAGTGGTGCAGCTGATTCGCTTGTTTTGATTTCCCCGGATTCTAATATCATCTATTCCTTGGTTGTAATTCCTCCAGGCTTAGTAGTTTGCGCTGATACCCTTTACGACACCATTGAGGTGCAGCCTCGTCCAACAGCTATGTTCGGCTTTCAAACAACCGCTTGTGCAGGAGGTGTAATTAATTTCTACGATTCGAGTCAAACACATATTCCTGGCTCCATAATTGTCCAGTGGCATTGGGATTTTGGAGATCCTTCCTCTGGAGTTAATAATATTGCCACCTCTCAAAATCCAACGCACGTTTTTTATAATCCTGGTACCTATACTGTCTCGCTTATCGTAGAGTCTGATATCTCCTGCGTTTCAGATACGACAAGTCTTTCTATTACCATTGTTCCACCGCCTCCAATTAATTTGGATGCTGGACAAAACGTTAGTATTTGTAAATACGACAGCACACAATTACAAGCCACTGCTAATGCTGCCTTCGGTCCGTATCAGTACCATTGGATACCTTCAGCGGGTTTGAGTAATGATTCTATTTCTAATCCGAAAGCTTCCCCATCTGTAACCACTGTTTATCATTTAATTCTTACAGATCCTTCTGGATGTAATTTAACTGACTCCGTAAAAGTAACCGTTTTAGGTATACGTCCTAACTTTCAAATTAACGGAGATGATACCATCTGTGCAGGAGAAAACGATTTCTTAAGCATCATTAACTTAGGCCTAGATCCGATTCCTGGTACTGCTAATTATACCTGGACGCCTAATACACATATCAGCTCCCCATCCGTTCCAAATCCTACCGTTAATCCGTTAGTTACTACTGCCTACAGCTTAACTATAAATGATAACGGATGCTCTTCCTCACAGACTTTCCTTGTTAATGTAGATGATCGTAATCATTTATTTGCAAGCCTCGATACCGTGATTTGTAAAGGTTCGACTTGTACCTTAATGGCGTCAATGGATGGTCCTGCACCAAGTGGTGGATTTAGCTTTAGTTGGAACCCTTCTAATGATTTAAGTTCATCTACCGGACCGCAAGTGGTATGCGCTGCTACCCAAACAACCACCTATACTGTGACAGGAATTACTTACAGTGGGTGCGTATTAACTGAAAATATTGTAGTAAGAATAGGGGAGCCTTATTCATTAGATTTGCCTGACACAATTCAACCTTGTATGAATCAGGCAGAAATAATAGCGTTTAATACCTTGTCAGCGGATATCAAGCAATTCTGGTGGACAATGGATCCAAGTGCTGGTTCTATCGCTGCCTGTACAACCTGCTCTACGGCTGTAGTTGCCGTTACGCAGCCTGTGATGGTTTATGTCAATACAGCCAATACAATTGGTTGTCGTGCTAAAGACTCTGTTTTTGTAAATCCAATTGAATGTCCTGAATTGGTTATTCCAAGTGCGTTCTCACCAAATGGTGATGGTAAAAATGATTATTTCTTCTTGTTGAATAGAAATTTTGTGTCTCTTGATTATTTTGAAGTGTACAACCGTTGGGGAGAATTAGTTTATTCAACGACAGACATTCGCGCTAAAGGTTGGGATGGCACTTATAAAGGTCAAATTCAAGATTTGGGTGTCTACATCTACAAAGCGCAGGTGGTAGACAAAGGTGGTCAGGTAAAGACAAAAACTGGTAATGTTACTTTAATTAAATAAATAAAAATTCAAACTCACAAATATGAAACGTATCCTTTTCTCCGTTATGATTTTGTTAGGTCTAACTAACTTAGGAATGGCTCAAACAACTCAAAAAACTGCAGCTAATACCTCAAAGCGTATTGCTGTTCAGGTGATTGACCAATCCTATAATCCGGTTGCTCATCGTCGTATCGTTGTATTCGAAACATTGACAGCGACAGATATGCTTAACCTAACTAAAGTGAATGAGTATTTTTTAAAGATAAAAGGCTTTCAATCTATGATGCCATTAGCAACGGAAGTTCCAAACTCTCGTCGTGTGGTACTTGTTTTTGATGATACTGTTGATTTATTAACTAGTCCTGAATTGGAAAAAGTAATGGCCGACAACAATTGGGTTTTGGTAAACTACAAGCGTTAAATAATTTTAGCCTTGTCCTTGAATTTGAAAACTGAAACTACCCTAAATTAATGAACTTGCAAATGAAAAGTATTTTTAAACTGAGCTTTAGAATTTTAGTATTGCTCATGCTATTGGAAGCACCTAAAGCTTTCTCTCAAGTGTGTCCGCCAAATATCGGGTTTGAATTAGGCGACATGACGCAGTGGCAGTCTTTTATTAATAATGGCTGTACAGGTTTAGGTTGTTGCCCTATCAACGCATGTTCATTTCAAGGGGTGAATTTTCAAATCCCTGGTCGTATAGAAGTAACGGATCTCACTTGGGGAAATGATGCAAACTGTGGTATACCATGTGTGTGCCCAGTTCAACCGCCAATCGTTAACTTACATTCACTTAAACTAGGAAATGCAAATTCCGGTTCTGAATCTGAAAAAGTACGTATTCAGTTTCCTGTTAGCACGAATAACTCTACCTTGATTTATCGTTATGCAGCCGTTCTTAACTCCGGTGGACACGCAGCAACCGATCAGCCACGTGTAGTATTTACCGTATATGATGCAGGTCCAATTACAGCTCCTTATACAACTCCAGTTGTAGTACCTTGCCCATCATATAATATCCCTTCGCCTACTAGTAGTACCAATATGCCTCCATTTTGGTTCGTTTCACCAAGTAGCAATCAAATTTATTGTTCTAATTGGATCCCAGTATCCGTTAACCTAGCTGCTTTGAATGGTCACTTGGTTATTTTAGAATTCGCAACAGGAGACTGTTCTTTCGGTGGTCACTATGGTTATGCTTATCTGGATATTCCTGGTGGTTGTAATCCTTTTCGCATTAGCACTGGTTATTGCCCTGGTCAAAGTTCTGCGACCTTGTATGGCCCTCCAGGCTTTTCAAATTATTCTTGGTATCAATTACCGGGTTGGACCAATATTGGTAACTTCGACTCTGTAGTAATTACCGCTCCTACTCAAAATACGCCTTATGCTTGCGTAGTTACCCCTCCTGGCGGTGCTACTTGTAATGATACACTTATCGATACCTTAAAAGTTGCGCCATTACCGACAGCTTATTTCACCACTAACCAGCAGATTTGTGCGAATAGTCCGGTACAATTCACCGACTCTTCTTATACTAACTTCCCATTTGCTTATATCAACTCTTGGCATTGGGATTTCGGTGATCCAATTACAGGTGCGAATAATTTTAGCACACAGCAAAACCCAATTCATATCTTCTCAGATACTGGCTTGTTCCAAGTACAGCTGATAGTCACCTCCAGTATTTCCTGCGTTTCGGATACGGCCTTATTCACTATTTTAAACGTAGCGCAACCTCCCGTTTATCCAAATGCTGGTCCAGATCAAAGTATCTGTTTGAATACGAGCACAACCATGAATCCTGTTTCGCCACCAAATCCAAACTATTCTATAGCATGGACTACCAATAATGGATTGAATTGGCCGGCAAATGGTATTGTGGATACTACACAACAGTTTGCGATAGTAACGCCAACAGCTACCACTACATATTACTATACTATAACCAATCCTGTATTAGGCTGTAGTTTTACGGATAGTGTTGTGGTAAATATAGTTGGTGTCGCTCCTGATGCACATATTAATGCGACCGATGACACTATTTGTCCGAATGCAAACACCCAACTTTCTGTTTCTGTAATACCAACCACATGTGGACCAACCAATGTGGCGTGTAATGGCGTTCCTAACAATAGTACAATTGGTGCAGGTGGATTGAATATTTCAACTTATCCTGGTCCTTTCTCACAATCGTATTCTGACGGAAGAATGCAAATGATTATCCGTGCTTCTGAATTAGTAAATGCAGGTTTCAGCGCGGGCCAGCTTTCTGGTTTGAGTTTTAACGTAACAAGTAAGAGTAGTACTAACCCAATCCGTAATTTTAAAATTTCAATGGGTTGTACCTCATCCTCTCAATATAGTTCAGCATCCTTTATAGGAGGTTTGAGTTTGGTTTATACAAAAGCTGTTTACAGTACAGTTAGTGGTATCAATACCTTTAATTTCCAAACTCCTTACAATTGGGATGGAACCAGTAATTTGGTGTTAGAATTCTGTTATGACAATTCTTCTGCCAATATGGATGATCTGGTTGCACAAACAGCAACTGCCTTCAGTTCTTGCGTTTATGCACTTCAGACAGGTGTTGGTTCTGTTGGTTGTAACCTAACAACAGGGACCATCTTCACCACTTCATTCAATCGTCCTTCTATCACACTTACTACTTGTATTTCTAATTTGAATACTGCAAGTTATGTTTGGACACCAGCAGCAACATTATCGTCAGCTTCTGTTAATAATCCGGTGGCTTCACCAACAGTAAATACTACTTATTCAGTTACTGTAGATGACGGTAATGGTTGTCAAACAACGACTACAAAAACTATTTATATCGACAATACAACTTCGATTAACGCGGGTAATAATGCAACTATTTGTAACGGGTCTGTTTATACTTTGAACCCTACTACAACTGGTACTGGTCCGTTTAACTATAGTTGGACTTCTACGCCTGCTGGTTTCACTTCACTTCAAATGAACCCAACAGTATCTCCTTCAGTAACAACTACGTATCAAGTTGCCGCTTCTGGTTATTCAGGGTGTAATGTTTCTGACAATATCGTGATTTCTGTAATTGCTGTTCCAACTGCTAACTTCAGCGTTAACCCAAATCCAGTTTGTTCTGGAGCTAATGCCACCGTTACATTTACAGGGGTAAATCCTGTGGGTTCTACGGCTACATGGAATTGGAATGGAGGTACAGTAGTGAGTGGCTCAGGTTTTGGACCTTATACTATTACATGGGCAACAGCAGGAACTAAAAATGTTCAATTGATTGTGAACTCGGGATCATGCTTGGATTCCATCACTATTCCTGTAATCGTAGATCAGACGCCAACTTCAGGTTTCTCAATTATTCCAAATCCTGTTTGTACAGGCTCAAATGCAATCGTTTCTTATTCTGGAACAGCTAATGCAGCCTATAATTATAATTGGAATTTACAAGGTGCAGTGGTAGCTTCTGGTAGCGGCGCAGGTCCTTATCAAGCGATGTGGAGTACAGCGGGTACAAAGAACTTAACACTTACGGTAACCAATGGCAACTGTACTAGTACAACAACGGTTCCATTAGTCGTAAACTTAACACCAACTTCCTCTTTTGTTGCACCTGTGAAATCATGTACAGGCCAGGCTACGCCAATTACCTACACAGGTAATATGGGCGCTGGTGCAAGTTATATCTGGGCATGGGATGGCGGTGTGCCGAGTGGTGGACCAGGAGCTGGACCATATACTGTGAACTGGTCAACAGCAGGTATAAAGAACGTAAGCTTAACAGTTACCTCTAATGGTTGTACTTCAGCACCAACAGTTGTGCCTGTGAATGTTACTTTGACTCCAACGAATAATTTTAGTTTGGCTTCTAGCGTATGTTCTGGAAACCAAGTTGCTGTAACTTATACAGGTAATGCCACAAGCACCGCTGGTTTTGTTTGGAATACAACTGGTAATGCTAATCCTGTTCAATTATCAGGTATTGGACCACATGGTGTAACATGGGTGAACAACTCTAATTCAATATTCAATGCTACCGTATCATTAGTAGTTACGGAGAATGGTTGTACTTCTGCAACTAATACACAGACAATACAAGTGGTGCCAACACCAACAGCAAACTTCACTGTTACATCTCCTACCTGCGCATTCGACACAGCAGTATTTGTACATATTGGTGGAGGGGTAGTACCTGGAGCGAATTATGCTTGGACTTTCAGCAATATGACTTCCCAAGTATATGGTTCAGGTGCGGGTCCAATTGGTGTTATTTGGAATAATCCAGGAACGTATAATGTTACCTTGACCGTTTCTCAAAATGGTTGTATCTCTACGCCTGTAACTAGCCCGATTACTATTTTGCCTGTACCAACAGTCATTATTCATAGTGATACAAGTATTTGTCCGGGTCGCCCAGCATATCTATGGGCTAGTGGAGCGGATAGTTATAACTGGATAAATAATGTGAACTCTAATTTGCCAGCAATCAAAGTGTGGCCAGCTAGCACTACTTCGTACTCTGTTATCGGAACACTTGCCAACGGTTGTACAGGTGTGGGAACAGCAATCGTTACGGTTCTTGTACCTCCAACACCAGATGCAGGTCCTGACACAATGATAGTTCTTGGTAATACAGCTAATATTGGTGGTGCAACGACTCCTAATTATAACTACTCTTGGACTCCTGCAGCAACGGTAGCGAATGCAACAATTTTGAATACGCAAGCAACGCCAGTCGCTTCAACATTCTATATTGTGGAGGCAACTGATTTGAATGGTTGTATTGGGTATGATACTATGTTGGTTATTGTAACCAACTGTTCAAATGTATTCATTCCAAAAGCCTTCTCTCCAAATGGTGATGGCAAGAACGATCATTTCTTTATTGCCAATGCAGCGCAGTTGAGCAATCTTAAAAGATTTGAAGTGTTCAATCGTTGGGGGCAAAAAGTGTATAGCTCTAAAAATAAAATGGATCAAGGTTGGGATGGAAAGTTCAATGGATTGGATCAAGAGGTAGGAGCTTATACGTTCTATTTGGAGGCTGAATGTGAAGGAGGACAAATTGTTAGAAAGGAAGGAAGTGTTACGTTATTACGTTAATTTTATAGACCAGAGAAAAAAGTACATATGAAAAGATTAATTAAAATAGCAGTAGTTTTTGCCTTGTCGCTGTTCGCGGTGCAGGGAGTACAAGCGCAAAATACAAAGCCTGTAGCAGCTAATGACCCTACCACTACGCCGGCTAATACAGGTGTAACTACCAACGTAATCCTAAATGATGTTGATCCAGATGCTGGTCAAACTCTGACCTTGAATGCAGGTATTATTATTACCCCAAAGCATGGTTTGGTTACCGCTGTTAATATTAATAACGGAACGATCTCCTACACGCCTAATACAGGTTTTTGTGGGGTGGATACCATTGCCTACAAGGTGTGTGATAACGGCGTTCCTGTTTTATGTGATACGGCCTTATTGATAATTACTGTTGGTGCGGGTCCTGCAGTTTACCCAACTACCATTTCATTTAATGGTTTACCAACTACCATGGTTGGTGGGGCTCCGCACATGGTTTTGAATGGTGTAGTGAAAGATACTTTGCGTCCTTGTTACAGTAGTGACTTTATTTTTGCGGCCACTCCTACAGGACCAGGTTATACAATCAATTGGTCATCCAATAGTACCAATGGTGTTAATAGTACACAAAACGCTGATACCATAACAGGTATTGGGCCTAATGATGCAGGTACTTACTGTGTTTATCAGACGGCACCTTCGGGCTGTGCGAGTCCAACTTATTGTGTGCGTGTAATACCGCAAGTTTGTTGTCCACTTAATATTGATTTCGAATATGGTAATTTTACCAATTGGAAGTGTTTTACAGGTACTTATCCTGGTACAACTCCAACTTTCGGTGCTGCTGCTGTTGTTCCAACCGTTGCAGGAACAGGAACGCGTTTTCAAATTACGCCTTCAGGTTTTCCGAATGCGACCTTAGGAAATCCAACCTCTGCTCCGGTTAACTTGGATCCTTATGGCTTATTTCCAGTGGTTTGTCCAACTGTTTTTGGTGGAGGTAATTTTTCTTGTCGTGTAGGTGATGATAACGTAGGAGCACAAGCAGATCGCGTTATTTATTATATTCGAATCCCGCCGGGAAATAACAACTACAATATCGTTTATAACTGGGCTGCTGTCTTGCAGGATGCAAGTCATGGCGCAACGGATCAGCCCGGTATGACCGTAAAGGTTTATGATAGCTTATTAGGACCGGGAAGTTCAATTGCTTGTGCAACTTTCTCATACACTGCAAGCTCAAGTATGCCGGGTTGGGGAACTTCAACCTTAGATCCATCTGTGCATTATAAATCATGGTCTCAACAAAATATTGGTTTGAATGGACTAAGCGGACGTACAGTTGCTCTTGAATTCACCACTTTTGACTGTTCTTTCAGTGGTCACTGGGGATATGGTTATATCGACGTTGGTGTGGGGTGTTCTATCTCAGCAATTGTACAAGGTTATTGTCCTGGATCTTCTACGGCAGGTTTGAATGGCCCTCCAGGTTATCAAAGCTATGTTTGGTATGATGCGACTTGTACTACAATTTTGGGTACCAATGTTAACTTAACCTTGAATCCAGCGCCAACTCAACCGACTACTTATGCCTTGGCGGTATTCCCTTACCCAGGATTTGGTTGTCCTGATACTATTTATACATTGTTGACTGCACAACCTAAGCCAGTAGCTAATTTCTTCTATCCTTCAAATTATTGTGCAGGTTCTATTGTGCAATTTATTGATTCTTCTTATTCATTAACTGCAGGTACCTTTATCAATCATTGGGAATGGAATTTTGGAGACCCTAACGCTACGGTTAATAATCCGAACATAGATACCGTTACACAGAACCCGCAGCATATCTATTACCAGATGGGTAATTATACGATTACATTAATTGTACAATCAAACATTAGTTGCGTGTCTGATACAGTGTATAAAACAATACATATCAATCAGCCAATGCCGCCATTACCAATGTTTGTATCGCAAGATACAGTGTGCGGACCGACTGATTCAATTATTGTGAATTTTACCGGTACTGTAAAACCTAATTTTAATTATTTCTATACGCTTGACTCGTGTTACACGGTTATGAGCGGTAATCTGAATGGCCCTGGTCCAATTAAATTGAAATACAATTGTAATGGTCCTCACAACATTCGATTCACTGCAATTCCTCCTCCGGGTGATACTACGTGTTGGTCGAATGTCGATATCCCGATTTTGGTGAAAGGACAATATCCAACCTTGTTTGTGATGGGTAGAGATACCATTTGTTTACGTGATCCATTTGGAAACTTGGTGGTAGATACCATTTCAATCATGACTTCGCCATCAATTTGTGGCCCTTCCCCAGTAAGTTGTGCAGGAGGTTCTGTATATACTGCAGGTAACGCGAGCGGAACTACCGCAAACTTACCTACCCCTTTCCGCGGTTTCTATACGGAGTCTAAATGTCAAATGTTGATTTTAGCTTCTGAATTGCAAGCCTTAGGATTCCAAGGTGGACCAATTTCTGAAGTTGCCTGGAACGTTGTAAATAAAGTAAGTAGTCAAGGAACAGGTACAGGTTGTAATGGAAATGGCCAGTATGCAGGTTTTACCATTTCAATGGCTTGCGTACCTTATACTGATATTTATACAGGTGGGGTAGCATTGGATTTAACAACTCCTTTAACTCAGGTCTATACTACAACAACCTATAATACTACTGCAGGTATGAATAATTTCGTCTTGCAAACACCATATGCATGGGATGGTGTATCTAACCTTTTGGTTCAAACGTGTTATGATGCAGGAAGTAGTTGTTGGACTTCTGATGATCGCGTTGCTAAAACTACGAATGCGACGATATCTACGGCTGCTGGTTTGGCTACAACTGCAAATTTATGTGCCTACGCCTACTCAGATAGTTATGTTGGTTGTGATCCGAATTATGGCCAAAGTGGTAATGGATTTCTTCCATTCTCTATTACGGAACGTCCGGATGTCTTTATTAAAGGATGTAGTGGTAAAGCAACAGCTACCACAACATGGGCTTGGACTTCTAACCCTCCAGGTTTTACATCAACGAATGACTCTATTTTCGTTTCGCCATTGGTTACTACGACATATACCTTAACAGGTGATGATGGAGGCTGTCAAACAGTGAAGAATTTCACCGTTTACCAAATGCAGAAGAATACAATTTCTGCAGGTGCTGATACTACCTTTTGTGGAAATAACCAAGGGGTAAACTTAACTGCAACAGCAACAGGTCCTGTACCTGTGAATGCAGTGCCATGTGGTTTGAGTACGATGAACAATTGTGCTTCGGCTCCTACTACTGTAACTTTGGGTGCAGGTAATGATGTTACAACCACCATTACGCCATTCAACGCGAATTATTCTAACGGAAGAACGATGATGCGCTATACAGCAGCTAGTTTGCAAGCTGCTTTTGGTATTGCTGCAGGTACGCCGTATAAGATTTCTTCAATGGCATATAATATTACTACCAAGAATAGTTATTTGCCGCATTATAATATGACCATCAAAGTAAGTTGTATCAACAAGAATTTACCAATGCCTGCTAACTTCATTGGTGGATTGTCTACGGTTTATGGTCCTACGAATTATACTACTACAGCTGGTTGGAATACATTTGCATTCACCAATGCTTATGATTGGGATGGTAGTAGCGATTTGTTAGTGGAGATCTGTTTTGGTTCTGCAATTTCTTCCGCGAGTGATGTGGTTGCAAAGACAGCGCAAGCGGGTAACTGTGTAGTGTGGGCTGGTAACATCGCAGGTATTGCAGGTTGTACGCAAAATGCTGCGGCGCCAAATACCTTTGGTACAAGTAATTTATTGCCGAATGCACGCTTCACTGGATGTCCAATTCAAATTAATGCTGGTAATTACAATTTCTTCTGGAGTTCAATACCTCCAAGTGTTATTCCGAACAATACCAATTCTACGATTAATGTGAATCCTGCTACAACGACCACTTACGTATGTCAATTGATGGGATCCTATTGCCCATTGTTTGATACTGTTGTCGTGAATGTAATTGGTACAATTAATTTACAAGTACGTCAAGATACTAGTGTTTGTCCAGGTGCGGTTGTTCCATTATGGGCAACAGGTAATAATATACCAACGACAGGTTGGACATGGTCGACCATCAATGGTGGAGCGCTTTCAGGATGTAGTAATTGTTCTACACCTAGTGTAACAGTATTCGGTCCAGATTCAGTAATTGTAACGGCTACGCAAACAGGTACTGGATGTTCTGCAACAGATACCATTACTATACTTCAAAATCTTACTCCAAATGCGGACTTTATCATGAGTTCGCCGGTTTGTCAAGGAAGCCCTAGTACCATCACTTATACCGGAACGGGTACAGCGGCAGGTACTTATAATTGGGATTGGAAAGGCGGACAAGTATTAAGTGGTTCTGGTCAAGGTCCTTATCAAGTATTCTGGAATGCAGGTGGCGTTTATACACCTTCCTTAGTGGTGAATGATTTCGGATGTACATCTTACCCTGATTCTGCCAGTGTTGTGGTAATTCCTACATTGACTAGCAATTTCTCACGTAATAGTCCTCATTGTGTGGGTGATAGTTTGAAGTTAACCTATACAGGTACTTCTGCGTCTTATCCTGGATTGAATTATAAATGGATGGATAAGAGTAACAACGTGGTAGGAACTACTAAGAATTTAAGTCTAGCTATGAATGCACCTGGTAAATATATTATCAAGTTGCAAACTAG
>JACCDW010753455.1_pt1 | contig 19232 bp, 18 predicted proteins | sample 7449781 | NCBI WGS metagenome assembly JACCDW01 (sample SAMN15323449, study PRJNA562643) | freshwater metagenome | isolation source: river surface water | place: USA:Blue River Watershed | collected 2017-08-18
ATTGTTACGAAGATGGCAGTAGTTGCAGCAGTGGCTGAAGGGAGCATCGAGTCGAAAAATGAACCCAGGTGAAGAGGCGTCTTAGTCTTTTGTGCAGAACCTACAACTTCACTACCTTGCGCTAAGTCAGCGGTGCGACCCGAACGATCTTGATCTGACACTGCAAATGCCGAAATCGGAGCCGGACTAGCTGAATTAGCAGCCGTGATTTCTTGTTCATCGAGCTCAGGCGCTAGCTCTTCTTGAGGTTGCGAAAAATCTTCATTCACTCGCTCAACAATTTGCTGAAGAGTGCCCGTGACAGAAAAGTCTGTATCTGAGAAAACCTCATCACCAGCATCTTCGATGGCCGACCCCAGAATCGCGTCGAATTCAGAAGTTGACTGGCTTGCGGGTGCTGGTTCAAAGACCGGCTCGAATGCGGGTTCTTCTGCCGCTGGCTGCGGCGCAGCATCCGCTTGATTTTGAGGTTGGTTTCTAGCAGCAAATGCAGCGAAGTTTGCGTCGTCTTGCGCCCGAAGTTGAGCTTGCTGCTCGAGTAAAACGATTGCCGCGATTAGTCCGTCTGGGCTGGATTTGGCTTGTTCAACTGCCGCTTCAAGCTCTTCATCTGTCATTGACAGGCGAGAGGGTGGGACAAGTTCGGAATCATCCATATGGGAAATCCTACCCACGACCATCACAGGTCGCGTCTTGCGACTTGTTCGAGATTGTGGGCCCTACCGGGCTCGAACCGATGACATCCACGGTGTAAGCGTGGCGCTCTACCAACTGAGCTAAAGGCCCGTTGAATGTGCAAGCACATCAACGTCTAAAACCATACCGCAAGTTACTGCGGTTGGCGAATCGAACGAACTCTAGGCCGAAAGCGAAGCCAGAGCCTTGTTGTACTCGTCAATTGAGCGAGCCTGACCCGGCGCGGTGACAAACTTCGAAACTAGGATGCCCTGCTTGTCGATCACGAAAGTGGCGCGGGTTGCGAAACCGTGCTCGTCGAGGAACACCTCATTGTCTTTGGCAACGCCACCGTGAGGCCAGAAGTCGGCTAGCACACTGAACTTATAGCCCTCGGATTCCGCAAACTTTGCCTGTACATACTTGGAGTCCACGCTGATTGCTAGCAACTCGATGCCGTCCGCCTCCAAAAGGCTTAGGTTGTCACGCAGCTCACAAAGTTCACCGGTGCAGATCCCGCTGAACGAGAGCGGATAAAAAACCACCACAACTGGCTTTACTCCTCGGAAAGCCGACAGCGAAACTTCTTCGCCAAATTGGTTTGTGAGTGTGAAATCTGGAGCTTGTTCGCCAACGGTAATCATGTCTGCCTTTCGATGCTCAATAAAACCTACATGGCACGCGAAATCATTCCAAGCCGAATAGACTTATCGAGCCCTAAAAGGGCCAAACCGGTAAACAGCCACGAAAAGAGGCTTTGATGTCGTTTAACGACCAAGACGCATTCGTTCCAGCATTGTCAGATCTAGACCCGCAGGAAACTGCAGAGTGGCTTGAATCACTCGACGCAGTTGCTAAGCGTCATGGCCGCGGTCGTGCCAGAGAGATCATGCAGTCACTGCTTCGCCGAAGCCACGAACTGCAGCTGAATGTGCCACTGGTCCCCACCACCGACTACATCAACACCATCAGCCCGGAAGACGAGCCAAAGTTCCCAGGTGACGAGGCAATTGAGCGCACCTATCGCGCTTGGATGCGCTGGAACGCAGCCGTCATGGTGCACCGCGCCCAAAGACCGGGAATCGCAGTTGGTGGCCACATTTCGTCTTTTGCCTCGAGCGCATCGCTTTACGAGGTTGGCTTCAACCACTTTTTCAAAGGCCACGACCACCCACAGGGTGCTGACTCGATCTTTGTTCAGGGACACGCCTCCCCCGGTCCTTACTCACGCGCGTTTCTAGAGGGCCGCATTTCTGCCGATGAGATGGACAATTTCCGTCAGGAGAAGTCACGTCCGAAGCCTGGTCGCGGTCTACCGAGCTACCCGCACCCGAGGCTGATGCCGGACTTCTGGCAGTTCCCAACCGTTTCCATGGGTCTGGGACCAATCAACGCCATCTACCAGGCGCAGTTCAACCGCTTCCTGGAGGGCCGTGGCTTCAAGGACACTTCGGGTCAGCACGTTTGGGCTTTCCTTGGCGATGGTGAGTTGGACGAGGTCGAGAGCCGCGGTGCGCTTCAGCTTGCTGCTAATGAGGGTCTGGACAATCTGACCTTCGTGGTCAATGCCAACCTGCAGCGACTTGACGGTCCGGTTCGCGGAAACGGCAAGATCATCCAGGAGCTAGAGTCCTTCTTCCGCGGTGCCGGCTGGAACGTTATCAAGGTGATCTGGGGCCGTGAGTGGGACAGCCTGCTGGCTAACGACACTGACGGTGCACTGGTCAACCTAATGAACCGCACCCCAGATGGCGACTACCAGACCTACAAGACTGAGTCTGGAAAGTTTGTTCGCGAGAACTTCTTCGCCCGTGATCCAAAGGCACTAAAGCTGGTTGAGCACCTGACAGACGACCAGATTTGGGACCTCAAGCGCGGGGGTCACGACTACAACAAGATCTTTGCCGCCTACCAGGCAGCCATGAACCACAAGGGTCAGCCAACTGTCATCATCGCGAAGACCATCAAGGGATATGGCCTGGGTAAGAGCTTTGAGGGTCGCAACGCAACCCACCAGATGAAGAAGATGACCTTGGAGAACCTCAAGGACTTCCGCGATGCCATGAAGGTGCCAATCTCGGACGCTCAGCTCGAGGCCGACCCTTACCAGCCTCCTTACTACCACCCAGGTAGCGACAGCCCAGAGATTCAGTACATGCACGAGCGTCGCCGAGAACTCGGTGGATATCTGCCCGAGCGTCGCAGCAAGTATGTTGGCTTTGCTCTTCCCGAGGACAAGGCCTATGCGGTTCCACGCGCAGGTTCGGGTAACCAGGAAGTTGCCACCACCATGGCATTTGTAAGAATGCTCAAGGACCTGTTGAAGTCTGATGGCACCGGTGAGCGAATCCAGATGATTATCTCGGATGAGGCTAGAACCTTCGGAATGGATGCCTTCTTCCCGACCGCCAAAATCTACAACCCAAACGGCCAGAAGTACATGTCGGTTGACCGCGATCTGCTGCTGAGCTACAAGGAAGCCAGCAACGGCCAGATCTTGCACACTGGAATCAACGAGGCCGGTTCGATGGCGGCCTTCACCGCTTCGGGAACCAGCTACGCAACCCACGGCCAGCCAATCATCCCGATCTACGTCTTCTACTCGATGTTTGGCTTCCAGCGCACCGCCGACCAGGTTTGGCTTGCCGGAGACCAGATGGCTCGCGGCTTCATGATTGGAGCAACCGCGGGTAGGACCACATTGACCGGTGAGGGCTTGCAGCACGCCGATGGCCACTCACTGGTGATTGCCAGCACCAATGCCGCCGTGGTGGCATATGACCCGGCATACGGCTATGAGATCGCACACATCACCAAAGCTGGAATTGAGCGCATGTACGGCGGCAATCACCCAGATCCGAACGTGATGTACTACATCACCGTCTACAACGAGCCAATGCTGCAGCCTGCCGAACCAGCAGATGTCGACGTTGATGGAATCCTTCGCGGAATGCACCTGATTTCGAAGAACGCAGCCGATGGTCACAAGGCGCAGATCCTGGCCTCGGGTGTCTCGGTGCCATGGGCGCTTGAGGCGCAGCAGCTACTGCTTGAGTGGGGGGTATCGGCGGATGTTTGGTCGGTGACCAGCTGGGGCGAGCTTCGTCGCGATGGCTTAGCCTGCGATGAGCGCAAGTTCCTCTACCCGAACGAAGAAGCGCCGCTCTCTTACGTCGCTCAGCGTCTATCGGAGGCCAAGGGACCCAAGCTTGGTGTCTCCGACTTCATGCACGCGGTTCCAGACATGATTCGCCCGTGGGTGCCTGGTTCATACGCCACACTCGGTGCGGATGGTTTCGGATTCTCGGACACTCGACCAGCAGCTCGTCGTCACTTCAAGATTGATGGACCATCAATCGCGGTTCGCATTCTCGAGCAGTTGGTGGAGAAGGACAAAATTGACCGCTCGATCCCGCAGCAGGCGATCGATAAGTACCGCCTGCACGATGTAAACGCTGGAACCAGTGGATCGGCCGGTGGAGACGCCTAAGCACCTCGCCTGGCTGCAATCCATAGCTGGCGAGCTCGCTACAGCGACCCTGAGTCGCCTCGATGAAACGCTGCCGTGGTACAAGTCGATGCCGCCTGCTCGTAGAGCGGCGATTGGATCGGTAGCGCAAAACGGAATCACCAGCTTTATCCAGTGGTATCAGGATCCATCGAGCCAACCCTGGGTGGCAGCTGATGTATTCGGAAATGCACCGAGAGAACTGCTTCGCTCTATCTCACTTCAGGAAACCCTGCAGCTGATTCGAGTCGTGGTGGAGATGGTTGAGGCGCGAGTAGTCGCTGAACATCCAGACCTAACCGAATCAGTGCTCAGATACTCAAGAGACATAGCCTTCAGTGCTGCAGATGTCTACGCAAAGGCCGCTGAAGCTCGAGGACTTTGGGATGCGCGGCTCGAGGCGCTAGTGGTCGACAGCATTATTTCGGGTGAAACTTCCCAGGAGATCAGCTCTCGCGTTGCCGCACTTGGATGGCGCAGCGACGGCCAGGTGGCGGTGCTGTTAGGCATTGCAAACCCCAGCCCGGACCCAGATGGCATGCGAAAACTCGCTCGAAAAGCAGGCAGTGATTTGCTTTTGGGCATTCAGGGTCGGAGGCAGGTAGTGATCATCGGCTTGATGGCACATTCCGACAAGCCGGATACCGCAATTCAAGCCATCGCCACCCAGCTCGAGTCCTTCTTTGGACAGGGCCCGCTGATTCTAGGGAAAACCGTTGCCACGGTTTCCGATGCCCCGAGAAGTGCAAAGAGTGCCCTGGCTGCCCATTCGGTAGCCGTGAGCGTCGGCGCAGATAAGCGCCCATTGGCAGCCGATGAGCTGTTGCCAGAACGGGCACTGGCTGGGGATTCACTCGCAAGGCAAACCCTCATCGAGACCTACTACCTGCCGCTGGCAAAGTCCTCCCCCGAACTGCTAGCCACCCTGCGCGCTTATTTAGATTGCGGGCGCTCCCTTGAGATGACGGCGAAGGCGCTATTTGTGCACGCAAATACAGTGCGCTATCGCCTAAAGCGCATCTTTGAGGAGATCGCAGCAGATCCGACCGATTCACGAACCGCTTTTGTGCTCCAGGTCGCTTTGCTGTTAGGTGCCATCAATGACAACGAATACGGATTGAAAAGGTAGCTTGTAGTAATGCGAATTTTGATGTGCCCTGGGCAAGGTTCTCAGTCGGAAGGGTTTCTGACTAATTGGTTTGAGCTTGTGCCTGGCTTTGAAGAAAAGATAAAAGAACTTGGTGAGGCCGCGGGCAAGGACTTGATCGCGCTCGGCACTACCAGCTCCGAGGAAGAGATCAAAGCTACCGAGAATGCCCAGCCGCTGATTGTTGCGGCGTCTATCGCGGCCGCCAGAACTGCACTCAAGGTCTCCGAGTTCGATGGTGTCGTCGGACACTCGGTTGGAGAATTCGCTGCCGCAGCGATTGCCGGCGTAATTTCCGACACTGATGCAATGCACCTAGTTGCGGTTCGAGCCAACGCGATGGCTGATGCGGCCAAGCTCTCCCAAACTTCAATGGCGGCCATTTTGGGTGGCGAAGAGGCGGACGTGTTGGCTGCTCTAGCGTCCGCAGGGCTGCACGCTGCCAACTTCAACGGTGCCGGACAAATCGTCGCCGCTGGTGCCAAGCAAGCTATCGAGCAGCTGGTTGCCAACCCACCGGCGAAAGCCCGCGTAATCGAACTCAAGGTAGCGGGTGCTTTTCACACCGACTACATGCAACCTGCAGTGGCGCTGCTAGCCGATGCTGCAAAGGGCGTAGCCACCAACAACCCAAGCGTTGCACTTTGGTCAAACGTAGACGGAGAGCAAGTGCACTCCGGTGAGGCCTTCCTCGCCTCGCTGATCTCTCAGGTTTCCAATCCGGTGCGCTGGGATCTTTGCATGGCAAGTATGGACCAACTCGGCGCGACGCTGGTTGAACTTCCGCCAGCCGGCGCACTAGCTGGTCTCGCAAAACGCGGAATGCCTAATTCGCAGGCAATCGCCCTGAAGACTTTTTCGGACCTTGAGAAAATCGGAGCCTAATGAAGCAGCTAAATCAGACCCAGCCAGTTCCATTCACCAAAATCTATGCGCTGGGAGCTTCCAGGGGTCACCAGACCGTGACCAACGACGACATCGCAGGGCCGATCGATTCATCTGACGAATGGATCAGACAGCGCACCGGAATCATTACTAGAAAGCGCGCCGACAAGGAGCAGTCGCTAATCGACATGGCGGCAGAGGCTGCAAATGAAGCTATTGCGAAGGCTGGCATCAGCCCCGAAGAAATCGGCACCGTAATCCTTGCCACCATCACGTTCCCATTCCAAACCCCATCTGGAGCTTCGTTACTGGCAGAGATGGTCGGAGCCCACGGAGCCGCTGCCTACGACATTTCTGCAGCTTGCGCTGGTTATTGCTACGGCATCGCGCAGGCAGACGCGCTGGTGCGGTCTGGAACCAGCAAATATGTCCTAGTGGTTGGAGGGGAAAAATTATCTGACTTTATTGACCCAACCGACCGTTCGATTAGCTTCTTGCTCGGCGACGGTGCCGGAGCGGCAATTGTCGGCCCAAGCGACCACCCAGGAATCTCAAAATCGATTTGGGGCAGCGATGGCGCGAACTGGGACAAGGTCGGCATGACCAGTTCGATTCTGGACTTCCGTGACGGCAAAGCCGAGTGGCCAACCCTAATTCAAGAGGGTCAGTCGGTATTCCGCTGGGCGGTCTGGGAGATGGCCAAGGTGGCGAAGCAGGCACTTGCGGAATCAGGGCTAGAGGCGAGCGACCTGAGCGCCTTGGTTACGCACCAGGCAAACATTCGCATCATCGATGAGTTTGCGAAGCAGTTGGAACTTCCCGATTCGGTTGTGGTAGCTCGCGACATCGTCGACACCGGAAATACCTCGGCAGCGTCGATTCCGTTGGCGATGCACCGCCTGCTTGCCGAAGGCAAGGTGAAAAGCGGTGGTTACGCGCTTGAAATTGGCTTCGGCGCGGGGCTTGCCTTCGCGGCCCAAGTGGTAGAACTGCCATAAAATAAAGCGACTCAATCAAACTTAGGAGAAAAATGGCTCTTTCGCAGGCAGAGGTCCTTGCAGGACTTGCAGAACTTGTAAACGATGAGACCGGCATCGCAACTGATGCAGTGCAGATGGACAAGTCTTTCACCGATGACCTAGACATCGATTCGATCTCGATGATGACCATCGTGGTGAATGCTGAGGACAAGTTCGGCGTGAAGATTCCAGACGAGGAAGTAAAGAACCTCATCACAGTAGCTGACGCGGTCAACTTCATCACCGCAGCACAGGCTTAGTAACAGCATGCGTCGCGTCGTCGTCACCGGTATTGGTGCAACTACACCACTAGGTGGCGACGTCGCGTCCAGCTGGGCCAATCTCTTAGCCGGACAATCCGGCATTTCAACTCTCGAGCAGGAGTGGGTCGCTCGCCACGAACTGCCGGTAACTTTCGCAGGGCAGGCCAAAATTGCCGCCAGCGAGATTCTCACCCCGCAAGAGGCCAAGCGCCTTGACCCCTCAAGCCAGTTCGCCCTAATTTCTGCGCGTCAGGCCTGGGAAGATGCTGGCGCTCCAGAGGTTGAACCCGAGCGCCTGGCAGTAGATTTTGCCACCGGTATCGGTGGCGTTTGGACTTTGCTAGATGCCTACGACACGCTTCGTGAACGAGGTCCTAGAAGAGTTCTTCCCATGACCGTTCCGATGCTGATGCCGAACGGACCTGCGGCAGCGATTGGCATGGACTTAGGTGCCAGAGCCGGAGTTAGAACAGCTGTTTCAGCATGTGCCTCTGGCAATGAATCAATCGCAAACGCTTTCCGCAGGATTCAGCTCGGTGAGGCAGATGTTGTGGTAGCCGGCGGTGCCGAGGCTGCAATTCACCCAATGCCTATTGCCGCCTTCGCAGCAATGCACGCCCTCTCTAAGCGCAACGACGATCCGACTAAAGCATCGCGTCCATATGACACTGACCGTGACGGTTTCGTCATGGGCGAAGGTGCAGGTGCGCTGGTGTTGGAAACTCTAGAGTCGGCCCAGGCAAGGGGCGCCAAGATTTACTGCGAAATCGTTGGTGGCAGCGTAACCTCCGATGCCTATCACATCACCGCTCCAGACCCAGAGGGGTCAGGCGCTGCCAGAGCCGTCCTAGCCGCTTTGGCTCAGGCTGGAGCGGACATCAAAGACGTTGAGCACGTCAATGCACACGCGACCTCTACTCCGGTGGGAGATATTGCCGAATACACGGCCATCAAGCGAGTTTTCGGTGACCACACGCAAAACCTAGTGGTTGCAGCAACTAAGTCCGCCACCGGCCACCTGCTGGGCGGAGCCGGTGCGATTGAGGCAATCTTCACCATCTTGGCCCTGAAGGAGCAGACCGCTCCCCCGACCATAAACCTCGACAACCAAGACCCGGCAATCGATCTTTACGTTCCTCGCACACCCACCAAGCTCACCCGCCCAGATGCGATAGCAATCAGCAACAGCTTTGGCTTTGGTGGTCACAACGCTGTGCTGGCCTTCAGAAACCTCTAGACGGCCCTCGGTAGCGCCACGGCGTAATCTGCGACCTTTCGATAAGGCTCCACCAGGTCAAGCCAAGGGACCGCCGTAAGCCGGCGAAATCCCCTTGAGAAATCGGATAAATTGCCACGGGTCTCCAGCAGCAACTGCTCCAACTGCCCTGCCCTAAGAACGACTTCGCCCGCCTCATCAAAAACGTTACGACAAATGCCGAGTGATGGATGGTGGAGGTAACGCTCGGGATGCTCCCCAAAGGTATTTAGCTCGAAGGTTGCCTTCAGACGAGAAAGCCGAACAACCAACTCTGGAACGCTCGCCAGGTCAAGGTCCAGCGAGTTCCGCGACTGGACTGTGTTGACCTCAAGAGGTTGCCCCGTATAGCTCGCGGATACTCCAAACTCGGCCATAATCGTTTTGATTTGGCCCATCGTCTCGACGGGTGCGCTAAACACCCACAAATCGACGTTTGGCAGTTTTACTCCGATCCAGATCCGTCTTCCCCTACGTTCTGAACCGGTTTAGGAACGATAAACCCAAACCCTGAGAGTTGTCAAACAAACCCCCGCATCTCTCCTAGGATTTCTAGCGATGAGCAAACTATATTTCCGCTACGGAGCGATGAACTCCGGAAAGAGCACAGCGCTACTGCAGGCTGCATTTAACTACGAAGAGCGCTCGCAGCACGTCTTGCTCGCTAAGCCTGCGATTGATTCAAAAGGCGACAGAAGCATCGTCTCCCGCCTGGGTGTGACCAGGCAGGTTGACTTTTTGGTTGAACCGACCGTGAATCTTCGCGAGCTATTGGCAAAAACCATCGCAGATTTCGAAGCAAAAACCGGCAATCGAATCGCCTGTCTGCTGATCGATGAGGCTCAGTTTCTAACCCGCGAGCAGGTAGACCAGTGCCTTGAGATAGCAGTCCTTGACGGTATTCCAGTCTTGGCCTATGGGATTAGAACCGATTTCAAGACCAATGCTTTCCCAGGATCAATGCGCCTGCTAGAGATCGCTCACTCTCTTGAAGAGTTGAAGACGATTTGCCGCTGCGGTCGAAAGGCCATGTTCAATGGAAGATTGCTCAACGGCAAATTCACGTTCGATGGCGAACAGGTGGCAATCGACGGCGATCAGGTGACCTACGAGTCGCTGTGTGCGAGCTGCTATCTCTCGCAGCGAAGCTAAGACTTAGACCGTCTCGCTTTGATAAAGCGAATCACTAGCTGCAGGCCAATAAAGGCGATGACTGCGTAAACGAGGTAGTCGACGATCGAAGAGAACTGATCTGCAACCTCCCAGTTCTCGCCCAGCACATAACCCGCTGTGATCCAAGCAGTATTCCAAACCAGACTGCCGATTGCGGTGTAGCCGAAAAACTTATATGGGTTCATTCTGGTTAGCCCGGCAGGAATGCTCACCAAGCTGCGAACCACAGGAATTAGTCGACCAAATAGCACCACCGGAACGCCATAGCGATCAAACCAAGAGGTCGCCTTGTCAAAGTCCTTGGCGTGAAAACCAACATATTTGCCATAGCGCTTTACGAGATTTCTGATGCGCTCCTCGCTGACCCACCAGCCGATCAAGTACAGCACCGCAGCGCCAAGGAGTGACCCCGCCGTTGTTGCGAAGACAGCGCCAATTAGGGAGAAGTTCCCCTGACCAGCATTTACTCCAGTGAGAAGTAGCACCAATTCGGAAGGAATTGGCAAAATGATGACTTCGATGGCGATTAGGAGAGCTGCGCCGAGAAGACCAATTGACTCAATCACCGACAGTGAGAATTCGAGCACGATAGGTCCTAAGAACGAATCCCGGCCTGAGCCAAGGGTGCCGCGTGGTGGGGCGTGCGGGACTTGAACCCGCGACCGACGGATTATGAGTCCGCTGCTCTAACCGGCTGAGCTAACGCCCCATGCGACAGGGCTAAGTCTAACTATTTACGCTTGCGTTTGATTCGCTTGGCAGCCTCATTGAGCTGCTCTTTGATGTCGTCTTTTATCTCAGAAAGTTGCTCACGCACCTCTTCGCCAACCTCGCTGAGTTTTTCAATCGCCTCTTGGGAGATGTCTTCGGCACGCTTACCGAGCTCAACGGCGCTGTGACGCCAACTCTCCAAGCGCGCGCTGATTGCCTCGTTTAGCTTTCCAATGGGCTCCATGTACGAGGGCGAGTTGTCATCGGTGGTTGAGTCTTCGCTTCGGATGCCGCTGTAGAGATCCTCAAAAATCTTGATGGTTCGTTCGATGTCGTGAGACTGAATCAGGTGCAAGCTGTTCTCACTCAGGCGGTTCAACTCCTGCTGGTCAGCGGTGAGGATCCTTCTGAGTCGATCGGCGAGCGCGTCGGCATCATCGGCCGGGAACAGGTAGCCGTTGTCACCATCGTGCACAAGGTGCGGCAAGGCCATGGCATCGGCACCGATTACCGGCCTTCCAGAGGCCATTGCCTCCATGGTCGCAATCGACTGCAGCTCTGCGATAGAAGGCATTACAAATGCCGTGCAGCGCTCGTAGGCCTTCGGTAGCTCTTGATCAGAAATGTGACCGGTGAAAATCACACGATCGGCAATGCCGAGCTCGGCCGCCAAATTCGCAAGGTTCTCTCGCTCGCCACCATCTCCGACCAACTCAACCACGACATTTGGATGATCCGTTAGCTTGGCGACCGCCTGAAGCAGAATGTGAATCCGCTTTTCATCGTCCAAGCGGCCCAGAAACAGAAACCTAGGCTCTTTGTTGTTTACAGGTGTCTCGTTTGCAAAACGGGCCGCGTCAATTCCGCAGCTAATGGCCAAGACCCCGGAGACGCCAGCGGCTTCCTCGAGTAGCTGAGCTGCCCTTCGGGTAGGGGTTGTGAGAGCATCCATCTTCTTTAGGATGCGACCGGCATCGGCCCAGGTGATGCGCATAGCAGTTTTGTGCAGGAACTTTGGCAGCAGCGAATACTTGATCAGATTCTCAGGCATGATGTGGTTGGTCGCGATGAGCTTCACACCGGTGCCGGCTGCGGCGCGAACTGCAAATCTTCCCATCAAAAGGTGGGATTGGATGTGTAAGGCATCTGGCTTCACCTCGCGCAGGATCTTTCGAATCTCGCCGGTTAGGCCAATTGGCTGAGTCCATCTCAGGGTCTTGTGCTGCGGCACTCGATGGCTTCGCATGCGGTGAACCTTCATGCGCGATCCGTCGTGAACTTCAAAACGGGCACCGTGGGTTGAGTCTGTGCTTGCGGCGATGATGTGAACTTCATGGCCATGACGTACCAGCCCGGCGGCAAGTCGCTCGGCAAACCTGGCAGCGCCGTTGATGTCGGGTGCGAAGGTGTCACAAGCCATGACAACCTTAAGTTTTTCCAACGCTAAACCTCTTGTTTATTGCTTAGTTGCGGGTGAACCTTAGAGAGCATTAACACACCTAAAACGGCAACTAATCCCGATACACCGAACCCTACCACCTGTCCGGTAGCAGCACTGGATGCCTCTCCAAGGATCACAATTGCAATCCCAACAGCCACCGCTGGGTCGATAACGGTAAGGCCAGCGATTACCAAATCCGGAGGACCTGCTGCATAGGCATTTTGAACAAACCAACCGCCCAGGATAGCGGCAGCGGCTAGCGCGAGCGTGGCCAGTAGGGTGAGCCAGTTGAGGTCCCCCTGGATGATTCTTTGGATGACGACCTTTGCCAAGGATGCCACAAAGCCATAGAGCACTCCAGCACCAAAGATGTATTGCAGCGGCCCAACCCGGCCTTTAGAGGCCGCAAAAAGTATTCCGAATACAGCAAGGACCGCGATAAGGACGCCAACTACCTGCAGCAACATGCCGTCGTCAAGTTTGACCTGGGTCGCGCTGGTGGCGGTGAACAGCACAAAGCCTGCAACGCCGAGCATGGTGATTGCAATCGCCACGAAGGTTTTAGGGTCTAGCTTGATTTTGTGAATACGTGAATTCAGAACGCTGGTGATAATCAGAGCAATTGCGCCGATTGGCTGAACGACAATTAAAGGTGCCAAAGCCAACGCGGTCAGCTGCGAAAGGATCGCGAGCGCCATGAATACCGATCCGGTGAGCCACCTCGGGCGTCGCAAAAGGTCAAGAACCTGTTTGATGTGCAGAGACTTTAGCTTCAACTGTTTGGGGGCGTGGTGCTGAGTAACGGCGTCGTTTTGAAACTGCGCGCCAAGTGCCAAAAAGACCGCCCCAATAACTGCCAAAACAATGGCTAGCGGGCGAGCAATCTCTGGTTCGAACAACTGCTCTCCTCATCTAAAGTGCAGCCTTAGAAGCCTAAAGCAACAACTTGGGAATTCCTTGAGTAACCTTGCTGTGTGTCAATTCGCCCAATAGTTATCACCGGTGATCCGGTACTTCACACTCGCGCCCAAGAGGTTAGCGAAATCACGCCCGAAATCGAGACCTTAGTTGCCGACATGTACGAAACCATGGCTGCAGCACCAGGTGTTGGGCTGGCAGCTACGCAGATCGGTGTCGGGCTGAGGATTTTCGTCTTCGATTGGCACGATGGCGAAATTCACCATCGTGGCGAAGCAATCAACCCAACCCTTGAACTATCACCAATCAGCGCCGAGTGGCCCGACGAGGACACTGAGTCAGAGGGCTGCCTATCCATCCCGGGTGAGCGTTATCCGCTGAAGCGAGCCGACCGCGCTGTACTAAGAGCAAAGAACCTCGCCGGAGAGGATTTCACCATCGAGGCAACTGGCTGGCTGGCGAGAATCTTCCAACACGAATTTGATCACCTGGATGGCTTGCTTTATGCGGACCGATTGCTCAAGCCGTATCAGCGAGAAATTAAGAAGGTAATCAAGTACGAAGGCTGGGGTGAGCCGGGAAATAGCTGGACTCCCGGAGTTGACTATTTAGAACCCTAAAAGTCGCAATCCGCCCGCTACCGCGGCGGCGGCAATCACAACCACGATGTATGGAGCTCTGTGGGCAAACAGAACTGCTGCAACACCGAGCGCTGGCACGCGGGCATCAAACTCGATTTGATTAGCTGAAACGAAGGTCTGCACCCCAACAAGAGCTGCCATCAGCACCACGGTAACGCGCTCACTAAACTGCCTGATTCCCGCAGTGATCCAGCGCTGCGGAATCAAGTAGCCAAGCATCTTCCAGCTGAAAACCGCGATCGAGGCCAGAATAACCGTTATGGTCACTTTGACCTCCCCGGCACCAATGCCAACAGCACGGTTAGCAAAACAGGAACGCCAGCCGGCAAAAACAGTGACCCGACTACCGCCACAACCGAGGCCGCTAGAGCTAATACCTTGTTGTCCTTAAGCTTTGGCCACACCAGCCCTAAAAAGGCTGCCGCCGCGGCGGCATCAAGACCCCAGGTCTCAGCCGACCCGAGAAAATCACCGGCAATTGCCCCAAGCAAAGTAGCGAGGTTCCAAAATACAAATACCGCTATCCCGGTAGCCCAAAACCCCACTCGCTGCGATTTCAAATCATCCTGAGCCGCCGAAACGCCGTTCGATTCATCAATGCTCAACTGCGCGGAAACCACCTTGAGAAGCCCCCGCGGTGCCAGCACGCTGTTTAGCCGCATAGCGTAGAAACCATTTCGAACGCCGAGCAACCAGGCAGAAGTGATCGCAGATATTGGCGCACCTCCCGCGGCTATCACGCCAATGAATGCGAATTGACTGCCGCCAGAAAACATAAGAAGGCTGAGCAACATGATAGAAAGCAAATCAAGGCCGGCGACCGAAGCTAGCGCCCCGAAAGAGATCCCGTAGAGTCCCGTGGCAACGCCAACGGAAACGGAGGTGGAAAGAACTCGCTTCATAACGATTCCTAAAATTTGGCTCCCCGGCTTGGACTCGAACCAAGAACCTATCGGTTAACAGCCGATTGCTCTGCCAATTGAGCTACCGAGGAATAGCGCCCTAAGACGCCTGACAACATTAGCAGAAAATTTCTACGCCATGTAAGTTCTGCGCTCAGCTTCTAACTCAACAAGTTGTCTTTGAACCTGCGCGTAAGCCTCTGGCTGAGCTGTCATGTCAATTCTCTTGAGTGCAGCAAGCAGATCGTTTTTCTCTCGAGCTAAGGCCTGCAGCATTGCGCCGTGCACCACTCCCTTGGAATAGCGCTCCAAATCCGCATCGGATGAGGTCGGAAGTTCAGCCAGAGCCAAAGCACGAAGCAGATCAAGGCGGTCGCCCGACAGTTGATTAGCTAGCTGATTTACCCAGTCTGAACTCGTCAGCTGACTAGAAATTCTCTCGGCTGCCTCTGCCACGTCAGCGAAATCAGGCTGCGTGAAGCCAGCCCCAACGATTCTGGAGAGTCGTTCTGTACTGAAAGCCTGAGGTCGTTGCACCAGGACCTCTAAGACCTGTCGTTCAAACTTTGTCGCCGGGGTTTGCTCGACGGGCTTGGGCGCGCTGGTGCGCATTTGCTCGACACGTTGACCCACCTGCTGCTTGCCAACTTGGGCCACAAGTTGCGATACCTCGGAGATCTCCAGTGATACCCAATCGGCCAACTGACGGGTATAGCCGGCCCTAAGGGCTGGGTCTACTATTTCAGCTACGACCGGAGCAGCAGCTCTAGCCGCGGCCGCACGAGAGTCCAGGTCGCCAAGCGAGAACTTACCAATTCGGTGACGAATGACAAATTCGAACAGTGGCTTTCTACCCTGAAGCATTTGCCCAATCGCGCCGTCGCCACGCTGTTGCCTGAGGTCAGACGGGTCTAGACCTTCAGGTCCCGAGGCCACAAAGGTCAGGGCGTTGAACTTCGAGGTATCGCCGTAAACCCGAAGCGCTGCCTTCTCCCCAGCGGCATCCGGGTCAAAGGTGAAGACCACCGCCGCCGGTTCTTCGCTGGATCCAAAAAGACGGTTGATGATCTTGATGTGATCCTCACCGAAGGCAGTTCCACAGGTTGCCACGGCATTGCTGAAACCCGCAAGGTGGCACGCCATAACATCGGTGTAGCCCTCAACCACAATGATCTCTTTGCGCTTGATGATTTCTTTGCGAGCTAGATCCAAACCGTAGAGCACTGAACCCTTGTGATACACCGGGGTTTCCGGGGTGTTTAGATACTTTGGGCCCTGGTCATCCTCGTAGAGCTTTCTTGCACCAAATCCCAACACCTGGGAGTTAGAGTCTCTGATCGGCCATAGCACTCTGCCACGGAATCGGTCGTAGCCGCCTTTTTCGCTTGGCATCGCAAGCCCCGAGGTAATTGCCTCTTCCAGCGTGAAGCCCTTGGCCTTGAGGTGATCCAGCAGCCCCTGCCAGCCCTTCGGGGCATACCCGATACCAAACTGAGCAATGGCCGCGTTATCAAAGCCTCTGGAATTAAGAAACTTTACGGCGGTCTGACCCTCCGTAGTTTCTAACTGCTCGATGTAAAAAGCACTAGCTACTTGATTTGCCGCCAGCAATCTCGCTCTGCCACTGGATTCTTGAGCCGCGCCCTCTTCGTAGCTGAGTTGGAAACCCGACTTTTCGGCTAGTTTTTCAATAGCCTCGGTAAAACCAACGTGCTCAATTTCCTGGATGAACTTATAGACATCGCCACCAGCGCCGCAACCAAAGCAGTGATAAAAAGCCGGCGCTGACCGCACATTGAAGCTCGGCGACTTTTCCGAGTGAAATGGGCATAGCCCTTTGAAGGATCCCGCGCTCGCAGGCTTTAGCGAGACGTAGCCCGAAACCACCTCGACAATGTCGAGCTTGGCTTTGAGTTCCTCAATGTCGCTCTGTCTAACCCTGCCTGCCATAAGGGAATCCTAGGCGGTCAGCTTCTGATGCAACGCGATGGCGGCGGGATCGGTAAGGGATGCAACCTGATCTACGATCACGCGCTTCCGAGCTTGGTCGCTCGAAGCTTGACTCCAAGCCTCAGCACTTATGGAGTCGAGGTGCTCAACTCCACTCGCCAGCAGAGCATCTGCCAGTTCGATAAGCAGTTGGCGCTGGTCCTCGTAGTAACCCTGTCTGGAGTTGTGAGTCATTACCTGAGAGGCGACGATTCCCTTCAGAACCGCAATCTCGCTCTTTACCTTGGAGGGAATGATTACCCCGGCACGGTATCGGGTGAGGCTGTTTTTAGAGGCATTTTCCAAAATCGAATCGGTGGTTCTCGATACGAACGAACCAATCAGATCACTCGTGAGGTTTTTGAGCTGCGCAAGAGCTCTCGGTGAACCATCAAAGGAGTAAAGCCAGAAATGGCTTTCCTGCAAGAGATCAAATGCCTCTTCCAGTTGGATCTTGGCCAGCATGCCGCCAGACCACTTACCAACCTCTTCAATCAAGGCGGAACGTGAGGCCGGGTCAGAAATCAAACTCGGATCAATAAACCCCTCGACTATTGCGTCTTCAAAATCATGCACCGAGTAGGCGACGTCGTCAGCGAAGTCCATAATCTGAGCCTCGACACACTTCGCGCCCTCAGGGGCTCCCTGGCGCATCCAATAGAACACCTCGAGGTCATCTTCGTATGCTCCGAATTTCACAGCGTTCCCAAAGTCCTGAGCTTGCGATAGTCGCCACGGGTACTTGGTTGCCGCATCCAGCGAGGCGCGGGTTAGGTTTAGCCCACGTGATCGGCCTTGGTCGTCGTAGATTTTGGGTTCCAGTCTGGTGAGAATGCGAAATGTCTGAGCATTACCCTCAAAGCCGCCGATGTCAGCGGACCAGAAATTCAAAGCGGATTCGCCATTGTGACCAAAAGGCGGGTGACCAAGGTCGTGGGCGAGACAGGCCATGTCGACCAAATCGGGGTCTACACCAAGAACCGACGCCAGCTCCCTGCCCACCTGGGCCACTTCTAGCGAGTGCGTGAGCCTGGTTCTCGCAAAATCGCCCGAGGAAGGTGATAGCACCTGAGTCTTAGCGCTCAGCCTTCGGAAAGCTGCGGCATGCAGTACTCGAGCGCGATCTCGAGCAAACTCGCCGCGACGAACCATCGAAGATCGAGGCTGCGCGATAAAGCGCTCCCGGTCAAAATCTTCATAACCGGGTTCGAGCGGGGTGATCTGCTTCACTTAGCCTCCCGAGACCGATAGTTCAGCTTCTTGAAGCTGAAGGCGGTGCGAAGTGCTGAGTTCTCTGGATTGCAGCCAGTTCTCCGGCAGGGCACAGCTCTTCACCGAACCGAGCCTACCTCGAGGACCCTCGGCGTCATCTCCGGGATAGGGGATATCTCGATCCAGGGTTCCTAAAAGCTCAGCCATGTGAGCCAGCGACTCAACCTGGGCAAGTGCGGCTCGGAACTCGCCACCTACCGAGTAGCCCTTGAAATACCAGGCGACGTGCTTTCTGATGTCACGGCAGGCTCGGCCCTCATCTTCGAAAAATTCAACCAAGAGCTCGGCATGGCGAGTAAATCCATCGGCTACTTCACCCAGGGTTGGCATCACAATGTCGACACTTGGGTTTTTGTCGCCAGCGAGGTAGGCAGCAATTGCCTTCTCGAGATCTGCAAAAAGCCAAGGCCTTCCAAGGCATCCTCGACCAACCACGATGCCATCAACACCGGTCTGCTCCATCATGCGCACAGCATCGGATGCTGACCAAATATCACCATTGCCCAGCACCTGAACATCTGGCAACTCTTCGCGCAGTCTTGCGATGGCATCCCAATCGGCGATTCCCGAGTAGTACTCCTCTGCGGTGCGGCCATGCAGCGCTACCGCGGCAACGCCAGCGTCTCGGGCGGCCTTACCGGCATCTAAATAGGTCAAATGGTCGCTGTCGATTCCCTTGCGCATTTTTACGGTTACCGGGATATCGCCAGCCGCGCGAACTGCAGCCTTGACGATGGCATCAAACAAATCGGATTTCCAGGGTAGGGCTGCTCCCCCACCCTTGCGGGTAACCTTCGGAACCGGGCAGCCGAAATTCAAATCGATGTGGTCGGCTCTATCTTCCGCAACCAGCATGGTTACCGCGTCCGCAATGGTCTTCGGGTCCACACCGTAAAGCTGGACTGAACGAATGTCCTCGGATTCATGGTGGCCGATTAGTCTCATTGACTCAGGAGTTCGCTCAACTAGCGCTCGTGAGGTGACCATCTCGGAGACAAATAACCCGCCGCCGTACTCACGGCATAGCCTGCGATAAGCGGTATTTGTAATGCCCGCCATAGGGGCCAGAACCACCGGTATGGCAATCTCATGCTTGCCGTACTTTAGCGCCAAGCTAACCGTTGATTCTCTCGAAGATGTAATTGCGAACCTGCGAGAGTGCAACACGCTCCTGTGCCATGCTGTCGCGCTCGCGGATCGTCACCGACTGGTCGGTCGGGGTGTCAAAGTCGACGGTGATGCAGAACGGGGTTCCAATTTCATCCTGGCGACGGTAACGACGACCAATGGCTCCGGAGTCATCAAAGTCCACATTCCAGATGGCTCGCAGTTCCTGGGCTAGGTCCTTGGCAATTGGGTTTAGCTCATCGTTGCGGCTCAGCGGCAAAACCGCTGCCTTGACCGGCGAGAGTCGGTAGTCAAGTCGAAGCACG
>JACCDW011927631.1_pt1 | contig 19230 bp, 17 predicted proteins | sample 7449781 | NCBI WGS metagenome assembly JACCDW01 (sample SAMN15323449, study PRJNA562643) | freshwater metagenome | isolation source: river surface water | place: USA:Blue River Watershed | collected 2017-08-18
ACAAGATGCTACTTTGTATGACATATTTAATAGTGCAACTACTACAAACATAACAGCATCATATATACCTACAATGGGACTAACACTTACCGCAGAAAACGGTGTAGCAGATTCTACAACAGATGATTTAACAGAAGGTTCAACAAATAAATACTTTACAGATCAAAGAGCACTGGATGCAGTATCTGGATCAGATATTACTCCAAACTCTGTAACAATTGATACTTACCGAAAAGAAGAAGCAACACAACAATATGTTGTAAATGCTTCAACTGTAAATGTTCACTCACTTCCAGCAGGATTTGAGTCAGCAAAGTATATTGTTCGTGTAGTTGGCTCAGTTGCTGGAACAAAGCACTCACAATTAACAGAGATCCTTCTCACAACTGATGGTAATAACAATATTGCAATCACTGAGTATGGAACAATTTGCACAGATACAAATAATCTTGCATCATTCTCTGCAACATATGAGGGTGGACAGTATAAACTTACTGCAACAACAGCAGTAAATGGCTGTGAAGTAATTGCAGCAGCAACAATGCTTTCATGGGCAGACTAATTAAATAAAAATGGTTGGAAGAAGGAGTAGTAAATGACAACAGTCGACAAAGACTTCAAGGTCAAGAATGGATTAGTCGTAAATAACGGCGGTACATTCGGAGATGCAGTAACAGTAGGAGCACCAACTCTTGCAGGGCATGCAGCAACTAAGGAGTATGTTGATTCCGTAACAGGATCTATGGCTGTAGGACCAACTGCTCCTTCTTCACCAACAAATGGTACGCAGTGGCTAGATACCTCTACTAATAGAGTAAATTTTTATTACGATGGAACTTGGTATACCCAAGCAACTATTGATGATACGAATAATCTTCCACAACATATTCACGATACCGCAATTGATGGAACTGGTTTCATAGTATCTCAGTTTTATGAAGGCGGATCATTTAACAGCCCATTGGGTGTAGGTTTAGATGCTGGTGGACCAGACACAACAGTTTGGACAGTAGTATTTGATGGCGGTAGTGTAGTAGATAACTTCAACTAATAAATTGATGTTATAATAAGATAAGTAAATGGGCAGCCCCCATAAGGAGATATAAATGGCAACTAGAATGCAACAGCGCAGAGGAACTGCAGCACAATGGACGGCTGCAAACCCAGTATTAGCAGCAGGAGAAATTGGTTTTGAAACCGACACAAGTAAGTTTAAAATGGGTAACGGTTCTTCAGCATGGTCTGCCCTAACATATTTTGCTAATGCAGCAGAATTATCAGCAATCATTGATGGTGCTCCAGCAGCGCTAAATACTCTTAATGAGTTGGCAGAAGCAATGGGAGATGATCCAGCATTCTTAACAACAATAGCAACAAATTTATCAAACCACTCATCTGATACCACAAATGTTCATGGAATTGTAGATACATCACTTCTTGCAACACAAGAATTTGTTACAGATGAACTTGCTTCAGTTACTGGAAGTTATTCAAATCTTGCTGGTACAGGTCTTGCTTGGAATTCAGACGATGAGCAATTTGAAATTGATAGCACAGTAGCAACTGAAACTGATATTACTAATCATAATTCAGATACCACAAATGTTCACGGAATTGCAGATACCTCAGTACTTGCTACTACATCAGATGTATCAACTGCTAAAACACAAGCAGAAACAACAGCATCTGGATATGTTTCAACACATAACTCTGACACAACAAACGTACACGGAATTGCAGACACTGCAGATCTTGCAACAAAGTCTTATGCAGATACTGCAGAAGCAGATGCAATTACAGCAGCAGGAACAGCAGCAGATACAAAGATTGCAACTGCAGTAGCAGCACTTACAAAGTCTTCAGTAGGTCTTGGAAATGTTGATAATACTTCAGATGCCAATAAGCCAGTCTCAGATGCTACACAAACAGCGCTTGACGCAAAAGCATCACTTTCAGGAGCAACATTTACTGGTTCAGTTGAAATTGATCAAAACTTAACAGTTGACGGAAACTTAACAGTTAACGGTACAACATTTAACGCTTCATCAACATCTATCGTAATTGAAGACAACATGGTTCAACTTGCTCACCAAAATGCAGCAAACACAGTCGACCTTGGTATTGTAGTTGGATACAACGATGGTACAGCAAAGCACTCAGGTCTTGTAAGAGACGTTTCTGAGGATGAATGGAAACTATTTAAGGGAGTAACAACAGAGCCTACTACTACAGTTAATTTTGGTCAGGGATCATTAGATAATCTTGAACTTAATAACTTAGTAGCAGCAGGAGTAGTCTTTACAGATGGCACACAAACAAAAGAAGGTGTAGTATCACGTACACCAATTATCCAAAAGACAGACTCTTATACACTATCAGCATTAACTGAAAGAGATTCATTAATCGAAGTTGCAAAATCATCTGCAACAACAATCACTATTCCATTAAATTCAGCAGTAGCATATCCAGTAGGAACATCTATCGATATTCTTCAAACTTCAACTGGTCAGGTAACAATTGCTGGAGCAGCAGGAGTAACAGTAAACGCAACACCAGGATTAAAGTTGAGAACCCAATGGTCATCTGCAACTCTTTTCAAGAGAGCAGAAAACACATGGGTTGTATATGGCGATCTAACAGCGTAATAAAAATTCAATAAGAAACTAGGAGAAAAAAATGGCAGCAGGTAAGAAATCAGGTAGAAAGTCTCAAGCGTCTAACGACTTCTTAGAGCCACTAGCACCAACAAGCGTATCTGCTACAAACGTAGGAACAGGTAGAGCGTTTGACAATGGCGCAGCAACTGTTTCATTTTCTCTACCAGCACTTTCTCCAGCAGCCACATCTTATACAGTAACAGCAAGTAGTGGACAAACAGGAACTGGATCATCTTCTCCAATTACTGTTACTGGACTACCCTCTGCAGCATCTGTAACATTTACAGTAACAGCAACTAATACTGCAGGAACATCTGCTGCTTCTTCTGCTTCATCTGCTATTACCATTACAACAGTTCCAGCAACGCCTGCCAAACCAAGTGTAACTACAACAGTAAATCAAGATACTGTAACTTGGACTGCACCAGCAACTGGTGGTTCTGCAATTACTGGCTATACTTGGGCATCATCAGATGGAAAAGGAGCAACAGTAAGCGGATCAACAACAAGCGTAAATGTTACTCAAGAAGGTAGCACTTCACAAACATATAATGTTTATGCAACAAATGCTAACGGAAACTCAGCAACTTCTCCAGATTCTGATTCCATTACTACTACACCACCATTCTTCCCACCGTTCTTCCCACCATTCTTCCCGTTCTTCCCACCATTTTTCCCACCGTTCTTCCCATTCTTCCCGTTCTTCCCACCGTTCTTCCCACCATTCTTCCCGTTCTTCCCACCGTTCTTCCCACCATTCTTCCCACCATCATTCCCATCCTTTATGCCAAAGGGAGCATTCTTCTAAACTTAGTTATAGATTAATGTGTGTGATATAATTTACTAAGTAAGTTATATAAGATAGGAATATAAAGAATGCTGGATGATGAAAACATGAATCCTTGGTTTACTAAGGATAGATCTGAAACAGTGTCTAACCGAGTTGATAGGCATATTAGCGAATCAATTTTTGTTGAAAATCCAGGTATTGGTTTAAACATATATAAAAATGTTTTTTCTATAGATGATGCAAATAGATATATAAATATTCTTGAGTCAAATTTGGACGGTACAAAAAAATATAAGTGGTCAGAGGCAACAGTTACTAACTCTCCCAACCCAATTAAGAAAGCAAGAGATTGTGTAGACTTTAAATATAAACAAGAAAATCTAGGACCAAAAGATGAAACAAATTCTGAATTAATAGATTTACATGAAGAAATATATCAAAAACTAAAACTTTGTATAGATGATTATGCAAAGTATTGGGGAATTAATGTAGTATATTATGAAGCCTTTAACTTTGTTAAATATGAAGGAGAAGGAACACACTTTAATATACACGCAGATCACGGTCCAGCATATAACTGTACAGTATCTGCAGTAATCTATATTAATGATGATTACGAAGGTGGAGAGATAAAGTTTCCAAGACTAGATAACTATGTGCATAAGCCAAGAGTTGGAGACATAGCGGTTTTCCCATCTAACTATATCTATGAACATGCCTCTTTGCCAATGAAATCTGGAACAAAATATTGTGTTGTAGTTATGACCGATATCAATGAATTAGGCCATAAATAGTGAGTATAAAATATAATCTAGCAATATTTAGATCAGGAAGACCTTCGGCAAATAAAGATCCTAACTACGCTCCTAATACAACTCAAAGCGTTATTCCAAAATGGTATAGAGAAGCAGATAGATTTGCAAAAAATTTATTTACCAAAGAATACTACAAAGCCTCTAAAGATGTTTGCCCATTTCCTAAAGAGGGAACTACCGATGATTATGGCAAGATTCCTACCTGGAAAGCCTGTCCAGCGATTATGGATGCATTTACAACTGGATATATTTTAAAAACTCCTTGTGATTTAACATTTTTTAAAAATGCTCATGGAATAATTGAAGTTAAAGTTGAAGATCCAAAATATCAAGAATTCTGCACACCAAGACCACCAATGATGCAATTTGAGCATCCATTGGGATATCATAGACATCACTTTGCTTGGTTAGCAGATTGGGGTCTAGAGTTACCAGAAGGCTATAGTGCTTTATTTATGACACCTATGAATAGATTTGATCTACCATTTATCAATACAACTGGTATTGTTGACTGCGATAAAGTTAATTTACTTGGAAGTTTTCCATTTTTTATTGCAGAGGGATGGGAAGGAACAATTCCAGGAGGGACTCCGTATATGCAAATTCTTCCTTTTAAAAGAGAAGACTGGGAACATAAAATAGAAATTTTAGAAGACTCTGAAACTTATGATAAAATGATTAAGAATAGAGAATTTTATAGACAGCCTGACGGTGGGGTATATAAAAATAAAATTTGGTCTAAACGAGAGTATAAATAGGAGAAACATATGCAAACATGGACAGAAAAGCAAGATTTAGGAAATGGAATCTTTTGCTATAAGGGTGTAATTAACAAAGATATTGACGTAATAAATAGAATTGAGTCAAATCTTAAACCAGTAGGCGACACATCTGGTTATGCTTGGCAACCAGCATACGTTGGATATCAGCAATTAATGCCAGAGTATCGTGATTGCAATGATTTTAAATTTAAGAAAACAGACATAGAAAATGATAAGAGTCAAACCAGTTTGAATTTGCAATCTTTATGGCAAGATTTATACGATGTAAAACTTCCTGCAGTTCAAGATTATTCAAGAATGTATAACATTAATAATCTAAAGTATTGGGAAGCATTTAATTTTATTAAGTATGGTCCAGGGCAACACTTTAAGGAACATCACGATCACGGATATTCATACAATTGCACACTTTCTTTAGTTGGCTATCCAAATGATGATTACGAGGGTGGAGAACTTTACTTTAGACTACAAAACATAAAAGTTAAGGCAGATGCTGGAGATCTTTTTATTTTCCCATCAAACTTTATGTATCCTCATCAAGCGATGCCAGTACATTCTGGAACTAAATATTCTATTGTTACGATGCTAGACTATAGCAAAAAGTTTCATACTCCAGATATGTATGATCCAAAATGGAATAATGAGTAATGATAAATATATCTGTTGAAAAAACACAGGGATCCACTTTTGAAATTTCTCCAATGTCTATAAAAAGAGATTGGATGGATAATACATCTGAAAGACACGCATATAGATGTTTCCCAGTTACACAGTCTAATGTGGTTGGCTGGAGTCTTTCCTGTACAGAAGATCTTGAATTTATTTGGGACGGCATAAATGATCAAACGCCAGACCACGTTGAAATAATTAAAGCACCAGAGGGATCATATGGAGGAAGAGGTCAATCTTCTATAAGCCTAAATACTGGATTAATCTTTAGAACTGATAAAGATGTTAGTATTTTTACAATCAATCCAGTAAATTATTTTAGCAATGACTTTGAAACAATGTCAAATATAGTTAGCACATCTTTTTATGATAATCCATTGCCACTAGCAATAAAAGTAAAAAAGGCAAATGAAAAGATAATCATTAAAGCAGGAACACCTATTGCAACTATTATTCCAATTTCTTTGTCAAATCTGAATAATTCATCTATTGAGATATTTGATTATAAAGATGAGGATAGAAAAAGGTTAGAGGCAAACATTTCTTATGGAGAGGCATCTCAGGTAATTAATTCTGCTGGGAAATGGACTGATTGGTATAGGGATGCTGTAAATGAAAAAGGTGAAACTTTGGGTGAACACGAAGTTAAGACTTTAAAACTTAATGTGAAGGATAATACTAAAAATAAACTAGGTGGTATAATTTAATTATGGATAATTTAAATAATGTTGTAAGAAGAAAGCCATCTATGACACCATCTGGTTGGTTTGGTAGTGGCAAAGAAATGATTGTTGAGTTAGAAAACTTTATGACTGAAGAAGAGGTAGAATTTTTAGAAAAAGCAGCAAAATCTTTGACCATATGGGATGTTACAGAGACTCACGTAAATGAAAATGGTACAGTAATTTATGATTCAGATTATTGGAAAGATAGAGTTGCAACTAGCCCAACTTTGGATAAAAATGACCCAGCAATCGCACCAGTAATTGCAGGATTATTTCAAAGACTAAAGCCAATTGTTGAAGATTTTTATAAGGTAGAAGTTGTTCCAACAGGAACTACTATTGTTAAATGGCTTCCAGGACAATTTCAACGTCCACACGCAGATAAAGAACTTCACGAAGGTCCAGATGCTGGGCTACCAAACGACTTTCCAAACTATGATCTTTCAAGTTTGTTTTATTTAAACGATGACTATGAGGGCGGAGAACTTTACTTCCCACTACAAGGTGTGCAGTTTAAGCCTAAAAAGGGAGCAGCATATTTTTTCCCAGGAGATAAAAATTTTATTCACGGCGTTACAGAGATTAAAAGCGGATTAAGATTTACTTGTCCATTTTTTTGGGAAATAATAAAGCATACAGGAGATAGGCAACCATGAATCTAAATAATAAAAAAAGAATAACAAAAGATATTGTCGTATATGAAAACTTTTTAGATGCAGAAACTTCTGCTAAAATTGTAAAAGTTTTAGATAAACACGCAGAAAGTGGAAATATTTCGTGGATGCCTATATCATTTTATGAATCATACTCTTCAGTTTTGCCATTAGATAATGATGAAGAAGTCATCGCACTTGGCCTAAGCCCTACTATTTTTTCTGATATCGAAAAAGCAATGCCAGAAGCAATTGCTTCAGTACACGAACTTGATCCAAAAACAATTTGTAAGATTGGATATCATACACAAAAGTGGGAGCCAGGAGCATATGCAAGAGTACACTCAGACAATACAGACTCTGAAGGAAATTCTGGAGCATTTACAAGAAGTAGATATGCTGGATTTCTTTATCTAAATGATGACTTTGAAGGTGGGCTATTAATATTTCCAGATCAAAATATAGAAATTAAGCCACAGGTTGGAATGCTTGCCGTTTTTGATGGGGGATTCAACAATATGCACGAAGTATCATTAATAGAAAGTGGAGTAAGATATACGATAGGATCTTTCTGGGATGATAGAGAAGAATCTGCTTACCCTCAAGAACTAAGAGATGCTTGGGCAGCAGAAATGAAAGCAACAAGAGCCCAACAAGAAATTGAAAGAGCAGAATGGCAAAATCTATTAAAAGAAGGATATAAGTTAGATAAAGATGGAAATAAATACAAGATAGAAGATGTTCAGAATGGTTGAGTCTTTTAAGAAACAATTAATAGATAATGGTTATTCTTTTACAGAAATTACTCCAGAATTGATTTCTGTTGAAAACTTTTTATCAAAAGAACAAATAGATACTTTTTGGAGCATTATAAATAATACCTCACAAGAAGATTGGGAAGTAGAATATCACGCTAATCTAAAAACTTTTTGTATGCAAAAATTTGGCAGAGATGATGTTGATAATCTTGTTGCTGAAGGTAAGTTTGAAATTACACAAAACTGGAAAGATAAAAATTTTAATATATCTAATCACGAAATGTACAATCCTATGTATGAAGGTTTAAACTCTATGGTAGTTAATTCAGACCCAGAACTTCACTTGAGTGGTCTTGCAACAATTCAAAGAATGCAACCTGGGGTAGAGTTAAAGTCACACACCGATCAGCATACTGACCCATCTATTAGATATGCTACAATTATATATATTAATGATGAATATGTGGATGGAGAATTGTTTTTTCCAAATTTAAATGTAGAACTCAAGCCTAAGCCAGGAACTATGCTATTTTTTCCAGGTAATGAAGAGTATGAGCACGGAGTAAGGCACGTAGGCGATGGGCCAATAAGATATGTTCTTGTGGGCTTTATCAAAGAAAAAGATCATTATGAAAAGAATAGGTACTAGGAGGAGTTAAATGAATAAAGAAATACTTGACCCAAAGGTTTATTATTATACTGATGCAATAGATAATTTTGATAAGTTCCAAACTGTCTTAAAAGAGTTAGACTCTCTTGAATCAGATAATGCAACTGGTGTGAATATTTGGAATACTTGGACAGCATCTAATGATAAGGAATTTATCTATGGAGAAACCAAAACATTTGATATAAATGCAATAAATAGAGCAGGTGGAGAAATTGGAGAGAAAAGTAAATATATCTATGACTCAATAATGACTACTCTTTATAATGTTTGTAAGGACTATGCCACAGCGCTTGGAGATTTTGACGAACCAAGACTTTTCCCAACTTTTAATATAAAAAAGTATAACACTGGAATGGGAATGGGTGCACACTTTGACCAACTAGATGGAGATAAGACTCTAAGATACTCTCTTGTAATGTATTTAAATGATGACTGCGAAGGCGGAGAAATATCTTTTCAGTTAAAAGATTATAATGGAGGATGGACAAGCACTGAAGGATTTTCTAAAGGAGCAGCACCAGCCGTAGATTTAGACTATGATATCTCTGTTGCAAATGGGGCAATTGACTTCGGACTAAAACCAAAAGCAAATAGCGTTATTATATTTCCAGCATTTCCACCGTATTTTCATACAGCACATATTGTAAAGTCTGGATTTAAATATATGGTTCCTGGACACTGGATTCATAATGGAATGGATCTTAATAAATCTCAAGGTATGTAAGTGAAAACAGCAATAGTTACAGGTGCTAGTAAAGGCGTTGGTTATGCAACCGTTAAACTTTTATCTGAAAACGGATACAGGGTTATTGCTGTTTCAAGAGATCTTTCTAAAGTGTCAAGTTTGGTTTCTAGTAATGTTGAAGTGTATCAAATGGACATTACAAGTTCGAGTGAGATTGAAAAATTTTATGAAAAATATAAAGATATAACTCTTGACTTACTTGTTAATAACGCAGGAGGAGGATCAGGTCCTACTTATATAATTAATGAAACAATGGATAACTTTAGAAGAGCATATGATATAAATGTATCTGGACCAATGTATCTTTCACAACTATTTGTTCCTTCTATGAAAAAATCAGAATCTCCTACAATTATTTTTATTAGTTCTTTGGGTGGAAAGTTTCCATACAGAGCAGGAGGAAATTATACAAATGCTAAAAGGGGTATGATGGCACTTGTAGATACTATGAGGCTAGAGTTTCCACAATATGGTATCAAGATTACTGAAATTTGTCCAGGAACAATTGATACTCAAGATCAAAAAAGAGATATTGCATTAACAGCAGAAGATATGGCAGAATGCATAAGATGGGTGTCTGATTTGCCAAGCCACGTAAACATAAATCATATAGAGTTAAATCATATACTTAGTGGTAAATAGTTTTAAACTCTCAACCTATTGTTGAGGGGGGAGTTTTACTTTTCACAAAACTCTGCTATAATTAACACTTAATCCGTTTTTGAAAGGACGATAAACATTATGTCAGATTTTTTTAGTTTTAGACTTCCAGAAGACTTTGTAGAAAAGTATAAGAATACAGAAAGCCCATTTGGATTTAAAGATGCAGCAGAAAATTCACTTGGAGAAATTACTTTTATTCGTACTTATTCTCGTATGAAAGAAGATGGAACTAAAGAGCGCTGGCATGAAGTTTGTCGTCGAGTAATCGAGGGTATGTACTCAGTACAAAAGAACCACGCTAAAGAAAACCGTTTACCTTGGAATGACTATAAGGCTCAGAAGTCAGCACAAGAAGCATTCCAAAGAATGTTTGAGTTAAAGTGGACTCCACCAGGACGAGGAATGTGGGCATTTGGAACTCCTATGACTATGGAGAAGAAGAACTCAGCAGCACTACAAAACTGTGCAATGGTATCTACAAAAGACCTTGATAAGAATGATCCAGGAGCCCTATTTGCTTGGGTTATGGATGCCCTTATGCTTGGTATTGGAGTAGGGTTTGATACAGTAGGACAGGATAAGAATTTCTCAATCTATACCCCAACAGAACCAGAAGAGATATTTGAAATCCCAGACACTCGTGAAGGATGGGTAGAGTCGGTCCGACTTCTAATTAACTCATACCTAAGACCAAACCAAAGTATTCAGAAGTTTAACTACGATTTGATCAGACCTCTTGGAGCACCTATTAAGGGCTTTGGAGGCGTTGCATCAGGACCTGCACCTCTTATCAAGTTACACGACCAGATTGACCGTGTAATCGGCTCTAGAGGCGGAGAAACACTAGATTCTCGTGCTATCGTAGACCTTGTAAATCTTATTGGTACCTGTGTGGTATCAGGCAATGTTCGCAGATCAGCAACACTTGCTTTGGGTACTGCTGGTGATGAAACATTTATGAATCTAAAGAACTCAGAGATGTTCCCAGAGCGTAATTCATTTGATCCAGAAAACCCAGGTTGGGCTTGGATGTCAAATAACTCTATCTCAGCAGAAGTAGGAACAAAGTATGAAGACTATGTAGATTTAATTACAGAAAACGGAGAACCAGGTTTTATCTGGCTTGATGTTGCTCGTAATTATGGACGACTGAAGGATGCGCCAGACGGTAAAGATTATCGTGTGATGGGATTTAACCCATGTGCGGAGCAGCCATTGGAGTCATACGAATTGTGTACACTTGTAGAAGTGCACCTAAATCGTCACGATTCTAAGGAGGACTTCCTGCGTACCCTGAAGTTTGCATATTTATATGGAAAGACTGTAACTCTTGTTCCAACACATTGGCAACAAACAAACGGTATTATGCAACGTAATCGTCGCATTGGAACATCCTTAACTGGTATTGCATCATTTGCAGATCAAAGAGGTTTGCCAACTGTTCGTGAGTGGATGGATGAGGGATACAATAAGATTCGTTTTCACGATAAGCAATATTCAGAATGGCTTTGTGTTCGTGAATCAATTCGTGTAACAACAGTTAAGCCATCAGGGTCAGTTTCAATTCTTTCTGGTGCAACTCCTGGAGTTCACTGGGGACCTGGAGGAAACTTCTTCCTTCGTGCAGTTCGATTTGGAAATACAGATCCAATGATGCATCTGTTTAAAGCAGCAGGGTACACAATTGAAGATGACGTAGTATCAGCAAATACATCAGTAGTTTACTTCCCAATTAAGTCAGGTCATCCAAGATCTGAAAAGGATGTAACATTATTTGAAAAGATTGCTCTTGCAGCAACTGCTCAGAAGTACTGGTCTGATAATGGTGTTTCTGTAACTCTATCATTTGATAAGGAAACAGAGTCAAAGCACGTTGTTCCAGCACTACATATGTACGAGGGACAGTTGAAGGCAGTCTCATTCCTTCCAATGGGCAATACTATTTATCCTCAACAGCCTTATACTCAGATCACAGAAGAGCAATATGAGTCATATGTTGGCAAGTTAAAGCATATTGATTTTTCTGCTATTTATGATGGAGCAGAGAACCTTGAGGCTCAGGGAGAAATGTATTGTACAACAGACTATTGTGAAATTAAAATAAACAAGTAGTCTTCTATGGTAAAATAGACTCATAATGTCTACTCCTTCGAATCTCTATGCAGAAAAAGTATTTGCCGAACATCCTACTGGACTATGGGCTCTAGACGATAATGCAGACTATATTTCTCTTATTTCAGAGGCTCAAAGAGATTTATCTAATTGGACTATAACTGGCGGTACTCAAGAAGAATACACAGAGTCAGTAGATGAACCATTTATAGATAGTTATGTAGGAAAGATAGTTGCAACTCCAATAGAAGGAGAATCTGCATCAATTGTTGCTGTTAGCGATGACATTATGGATTTGCAAGATCTTAATGAATACCTAAGAACATTTTCTGTTGGTGGATATTTTTACTCTCAAAGTTCTTATATTGCAGGGTTTGAAATTGGATATCAGTACACAGATACAACTAGTGGAGAAAATATAACTCACCTAAAGAACTACGATACTGTTATAAATAATAACTGGATTTTTATATCAGAAACTTTTGATACGCCACCAGATAATACAAAAATAAGGTTAGTTTTTAAAATTAACTTTATAGGTGGATCAGAAACAGAAGATGCTTTTCTTGTAAATGGAATTAGTTTTGGACAATGGTCAGAAGAGTTTTCATCAACATCTTTAGGTGTAAGTGCTATAGATATTCCTTCTACAATTTCTCTTTCTCCACAAAAAGCAATAGTTGCAAAATGTTATGGATTACAAGAACTAGATGGATACTATTTAGTTTCTGAAAATATGCTTAAGGCAAAAAATTCAGGTATTCCAATTGTATATGGAACTTCTAGTCTTACAACTATATATCCTAATGGGTTAGATCCATCTCTTATTATTCCAGGCGTAGGACTACTAAATGATTCTGGAAAATTTAAGGAGTATACCCTTGAGACCTGGCTTAGAGTAAACTCTTACAGCAATGATAGAAAAAGAATAATTGGCCCTATTGCTTCACAAGATGGAATTTATGTTGACGGACCTTCTATTGGATTAAAGATTGGTAATGATTACAAAACCTATTATGTAGGAGAGTGGACACGACCAATGTTAGTTCATTTAAGAATAGGTAAAGATGTTGTTTCTCTTTTAATAAATGGTCAAGAAGTTATTTCTTTAGATTATTCTAGAGACTCTTTAGTTTTACCATCAATGCTAGATGAATCTGATAAAGATCAAGACTGGATAGGTTTTTATGCTTATGAAGATGTATATCCAATTGAAATTGATTGCGTAGGAATATATCCATACGTTGTAGCAACAGCCGTTGCAAAAAGAAGATTTGTATTTGGTCAAGGTGTTGAAATTCCAGAAAACATTAACACCTCTTATAGTGGAACATCTGTATTTATTGATTATGCATTTGCAGACTATACAGCAAACTATTCTTATCCTAAAATAGGATCTTGGAAACAGGGCTTTAATGATAATACATCTATTGTTAACAAGGCCCTTTCTGTTCCATCTAGCCCTCTTCCAGAAATATTGTTATCATCAAGAACACAAGAAGAACTATTTGAAGATTGTAATTTAGCACAGTCGTCAGATCCAATTAACTTTTTTTCTTTTAGGCCAAACTCCTCTTGGAATTCAGTTTCTGGAAACTTGTTCTTTAAAAACTTTGATTTTTTAAATAATTCTATATCTGCATTTTATGGATGTTTAAGATTGCCAAGTACTTCGCCAACAGTACAAACTCTTTTTAGAATTGAAAAAGAAAATACTAATAGTTATTTTTCAATAGAATTGCTCAATAATCAAATATCATACAAAATTAATTACGATGGCCAACTTCAGACAATATATTCTCCTGTAATTGCTCAACCAGGAGAATTAGTTGATGTAGGACTTAATATCCCAGCATTTGTTTCAAGATTTGGAAATCCAGCATCAAACTTTTTTGGATCACTATCAGATTTAAGAATGTATGTCGGTGGAAAGAAAGATGGAGCATCTACCTTTACAGGCAAAATTTATAAAATAGGATTTTGTACAAAATATAATTTTCAAAAAATTAGATCTTTATTTAATGAGATAGGTGTTCCAGTTTGGAATGAAAATTTATTTGATGTTTATCAAAATAATCAATTAATAAATATAGATGCTGGAATTGATACTACATCTTTGCCACCATCAGGAGGAACAACAGACACAGCAAATGGGGCAGTTTCTGGAGGAGGAGTTTTCCTTAATGATGAAGATTTTCTTATAGATCACGTTGCAAGTTATACATTAGTTCCTCAACAAATTTTTGATATATATAAACTTGTAGTTTCTGCAAATGCATATTGGGAAGATCAAATACCTCTAACATATTTTGCTGAATCTGTTTTAGATAAGAGAGGTGATCAGTATTTTGATCTTGACTTTATTCAGTTTAATATTGATTACCCTATAACATCAAAGAAAATAGCAATAGAAACAGATCCAGAATCTTGGACTTATGCAGAACTATCTGATGAATATGGGCTCCCATTTCAAAGAACTTATACAGATTTAGATAATTATCTATTTACTGGATATAATGATTATGAAGATTTAAAAAATAAAATATCAAAAGATTATAAATATGATACTGAAGAAGCACTCGTAAAAACTTATGTAACATTTCAGTATACTGAACTAGGTGCAAACGCTACTCAGTTTTATTTTACAAAAACAGAAAAACCATCAGTAGATGGAATAGTTATTCCTGGATCAGACTGGATGACAACAAAATATGAAGTTGTTGATAATATGATTATTTATCCTCCAGTAGGGGTAGATTTTAATGATCTTTCTATAGTTACACATATTGATATAAATGTAAAAGATTCAGAAACAAATAATGTTAATATTAAAAAACTATCTTATGCTTCTCAAGCATTGAATGAGTCAGATGGAAGTCCAATTGGAACTAGATTTGGAACATCTATATATCCATATACTAAGTCTGGAATCTATTATAATTTTAAAAAGAATAATCCATTTTCAATTTATACTGGATCTTCTCCATATCTTTATTTAACTAAGACAAGTGGAATACAGGTAAAAGGAAAGTACGACCCTTCTATAAATAGAGGTCTTGCAATTCCAATAAATGTTAGCAGGGCCAACAACTTTAAAGCAATTGCAATGCAAATGGCAGTAAGGTTTGATGGTGAATATTTCCCATATGCACCAACACAAATTTTTGAGATAGAAAGCAAAGGATCTTATATAAAATTCTATATGGTTGCTTGTGATCCAACTGGAAGAAGAGCAAAGATTTATGCAATAGACGCTCAGACTGGTTTAATACAGGATAGAATAGGTTTCTACTGGAATGGAAAAATTGTCAAAGAGCCAATTATTACTCTTCAAGAGTGGGGATTCTTAGGAATTAATTTTGCAGATAGTTTAGATTTCTCATTTTTTGAGGGAGCAATCAGACTAACTGGACCATTACTATTTAATAGCATTTCATATTATCAGTCTACAAACCTTCAAGAGGTACAAAGTATAGCCAAGAGACCTTGGTTCAGAGTAAAGGTTTTGTCTGGATTTGAACTAGACTGGCAATTTTGGGACAGCGGTCCTTTTACCTGGAATAAGGTTCTTGTTCTATCGGAGACTAGTTATTATGGAGTAAACCCTTCAGAAGTTTATAAGAGTTATACGGGAACAAATAAGATAATCGTTGATGATGAGATATCTCTAAATGTTAAAGACTATGCATATTCTCTATATAATGACATTAGTTGGAACAAGTTCGTAGTAGATCCAGTTTAATATGGTATACTTGTAGTTATGGATTCATTAATAGACCCAAAAACTGGTCAACCAATTGTAAAGAATGTTAGAAGACAGGTAATTGAAAAGAATTACGACTGGGGACTATACGTTTATAAAAAGTCAAATGGAAAGTGGTTTACTGACGGAAATGGCTCAGTCCTTAATATTCCGTCTATGAAGAATGATATCGGTAAGGTTGCAGAACTAAAAAAGGCTGCTATGCACTACGGAGATCCTGGTGATGGTCAAGCAATCTTTGTTCCAGGATTAACAAGGGTTTCTGAAGAAGAATATTCTGAGCAGGTTGATAGAATGAAGGCTGGACTTATTCCATCCCTAAATGACCTAGGTGCCGTTCAAGCAGCAAAAGATACAATTGCTAAGTATGGAGATGAGGAATAATTATGGAAGATAACGACAACATAATTAATGCAAGAATTGATGAAGCAATTAAGAAAGATGATACATTTTCTAAGTCAGATCCTTTTAATGGTAATTGGGAAACACTAAAAAGTTTAGATGGCCTAGATGCCAACTTTAAAAGAAGAACAAGCAGACTTTCAAGTAAAATGGTTGAGCCAACAAATCAATATACTACTTCTGCTCTTGCTGGAAAAAGCGGTATTGATGGAGCACAGTCAAAAGAAATAAACCCAGGGCTAGTGTATGTAAACGGCTATGGAATGTTTGATGTAATTACTCCACCTTGGAACCTTTATGAATTAGCAAATTATTACGATACATCTTTTGCAAATCACGCAGCAATTGATGCTAAGGTAGAAAACATTGTTGGCCTTGGTTATGAGTTTAAGGTTTCTCCAAGAACAATGATGAGGCTTGAAGCATCAGAAGATAATAGCGCAACACAAAAGGCAAGAAAAAGAATTGAACGAGCAAAGATTGAAATGCGTGACTGGCTAGAGTCCCTCAATGATGACGACTCTTTTACAGCCACAATGGAAAAAGTTTATACAGACCTTCAGTCAACAGGTAATGGATATTTAGAAATTGGCAGAACAACTCGTGGAGAAATTGGATACGTTGGACATATACCAGCAACAACAATGCGAGTACGTAGAATCAAAGATGGATATGTTCAGATCATTGGAAACAAAATCGTTTACTTCCGTAACTTTGGAGCCAAGAATCAGAATCCGCTAACAACAGATGCTAGACCAAATGAGATTATTCACTTTAAGCAATACTCACCACTTAATACATTCTATGGAGTGCCAGACATTATGTCGGCCATTAACTCACTACACGGTGACTCGCTTGCTTCACAATACAATATTGATTATTTTGCAAACAAAGCAGTTCCACGATACGTTGTAACATTAAAGGGTGCAAAACTTTCTGGAGACGCAGAAGATAAGATGTTTAGATTCTTACAAACAAATCTCAGAGGGCAGTCGCACAGAACGCTATATATTCCACTTCCAGGTGATAGCGAAAATAACAAAGTTGAATTTAAAATGGATCCCATCGAAGACGGTATACAAGACGGCTCATTTAAAGAGTATCGTAAGCAAAACCGTGATGATATCCTAGTAGCACATCAAGTGCCATTATCTAAACTTGGAGGTGGCGATTCTGGATCTATAGCAGCAGCACTTGCACAGGATCGTACCTTTAAGGAGCAGGTTGCAAGACCAGCACAAAGACAACTTGAAAAAATGATCAATAAAATTATTCGTGAAAAGACAGATATTCTTGAGTTTGTATTTAACGAACTAACACTTACAGATGAAATTGCACAGTCACAAATTCTTGAAAGATATGTTAAGAATCAGATTATGACTCCAAACGAAGCAAGAGTAATTTTGGATATGCCACAAAGAGATGGTGGAGATGATGTTCTAGCAATAGGTCCAGCAGCAGCAGCGGAAGCAAGAACAACAAGATCCAGGGATTCAGAAAGAACAAATAATAATTCTGATAGCACTTCTACAATTGCTGGCAGGGCACCAAAGGGAGAGGGAAGAAGAACTCCATAATGTCCAATATGTCCAATATGTGATATATATGCAAAAAAGAGGGGTATAATATAATGGTGAGCAATATATCTAAGGCCCATTGGAATTCAGATGGGGAAAACATTCGTCTATCAATGCCTTTCAATAAGGTAGATAAAGAACGACGCATTGTTTCTGGTTTTGCATCATTAGATAACCTAGACAAGCAAATGGACATTGTAACATCTGAAGCATCAATGAATGCTTTTGCAAAATTTAGAGGAAATATTCGTGAAATGCACCAACCATTAGCAGTTGGTAAAATGATTAATTTTAAAGAAGACAAGTACTTTGATCCAGAATCAAAGAAGTTTTATAAGGGTGTTTTTGTTTCTGCATATGTTTCTAAGGGTGCACAAGATACTTGGGAAAAAGTTCTAGACGGAACTCTTACTGGTTTTTCAATCGGTGGAAGAATGAACAAGTGGGATGATGGATATGATGAAAAATCAGATTCACAAATTAGAATTATTAAGGATTATGATTTAGTTGAGTTGAGTCTTGTAGATTCACCAGCAAATCAGTTTGCAAATATTGTATCTGTTGAAAAGGTTGATGGCGTAGATGTTATCAAAGCAGATGCAACAGTTTTAGAAAATGTTTTTTATGACAAAGAAAACGGTATCGTTTTATCATCTGAAAATGAATCAGAGTTAAGCCCAATAACTGGTGAACAGATGGAAAATATAGGGTTCGTTGAAAAAACGGATAATGAAAAAACAACAATGATAAAATTCTTAGTTGATAGTGCTAAAGGCATTAATACTTCTAAGATTAACAAGGAGGTACAACCTATGACAAAATCAAAAACACAAGTTGAAAAGACAGATGTAGTTGAAGATGTTGTGGTCGCTCCAGAGGCAGATGCATCAGTTGCAGAAATTACTGAAGAAGTTGTTAAGGCAGAAGAAGTTGAGGCAACTGAGGTTGTCAAGACTGATGAAGTCAAGACAGAAGAAGTTACTAAGGCAGAAGATGCTGAAGTAGCACAACCAGTAGCAGAAGCAGTTGTAGAAGTATCTAAGTCAGAAGAAGTAGTTGCTGAGGCAGTTACCGAAATGAAAAATACTCTAGAATCAGCCTTTAGCGATCTAGTGTCAACAGTAAAGTCTTTGCAAGCAGAAGTAGAACTTCTTAAGTCTTCAAAGGTAGATGTTGATACAGTAAAGGATTCATTTGCAGCAGTTGCAAAAGATATTGCAGCAGTTTCAAATGAGTTTAATGAATTTGGAAAACGAGTAGACGCTGTGGAAGCAGACACCGCATTCCGAAAGTCTGGAGATATCGGCGATATCTTGCAGTCTCAGCCTGAAATGGTTGAAAAATCCCTATGGGGCGGTAGTTTCCTCAAAACAGCCGATCTATTCAAATGAACAAATCACTAGGAGGTGACAATATGTCAGAAGAAATAATCAAAAACCAGCCAGGCGC
>JACCDW010244849.1_pt1 | contig 19228 bp, 26 predicted proteins | sample 7449781 | NCBI WGS metagenome assembly JACCDW01 (sample SAMN15323449, study PRJNA562643) | freshwater metagenome | isolation source: river surface water | place: USA:Blue River Watershed | collected 2017-08-18
ACCGATCACGGTAGAAGGACTAACTTTCGATCCGACCTTTGTTTTTATCTGATCGAAATGATGGAAGGTTGCTAGTAGTTTCGAATTTCTCCCAGTGCCATTGGATATTTGAACCGTTTTACCAGCATTAGATTCCCAGTCAGATGCTGCCGTAACTGTCCCCGAAACACCAGCAACTACTGGTTCTCCTTTACCAGCTGAAGGGTTTGCTACGGGGTCCGTTCCTTTCTGAACGATGGCATAGTCTCTAGGCCATCCTCTCTCAGATGGTCCTGGCCTATGTGCATGTTGTTTGGTATTTTCAAACGTAGAATCTTTAGATAACTTTGTGTTACCTGCCATGCTAGTTGCCCACAGATCAATCTTAGCGCCAGATTCAGCGCCAGTTCTAGCGCCAGAAGAATTTGATTTCTGAACTCCTTGGGTTACTTTGACGGGACCATATGGATTTGCTGCATTAAATTGCTGACCCTTTGGATCGAACTTAGAAACGTGAACGGGTTTTACTTCATAAGCTGACGATGCTCTACCAGATTGTTTTGGTACATTTCTGAAGACACTATTCGATGCATAATCATAGTATCCAACAGTTGGATTCGCTGCTAATCTAACTTGTCCTGTTTGTAAATTTCTTTGGAAAGTATGCTTCTTAACATTCAATCCAGTGTAAGCACCTTGGTTCAATAATTTTTTATCATTAGAAATAGTTCTTCTAGTTCCATCAGATTTTATTTGGTAGATATTTCCGTATGCATCATAATAATATCCATCTGAAACCATACCATTATCAAATTTAACTGGTTGTAATCTAGAATCAGCGACCTGAAATTTATCAGTTGTTCTAGCAACACCATCAACTACTTCGTATGTTGGTGATACCCCAGCATTTGCTGTCTTTAAAGTATCAGATGCAATTTGACCAGTTGTTTTCGCCTGTGGAGATTTAGGTGAAGATGCTGAAGGCGAAGAAGAACTTGGATTACTTGCATCTGGCGAACCAGAATCATCAGATGGAGAAGTACCAGTGTATCCACCAGAAGAACTTGCTCCCTTCTCCTCTTTTTTAGGTGCTATTTTTTGTAGTGATCCTTCTACTAAATTTTCTAGATAGGTTCTACCTTCCTTCTCTGCGTTTGGATTCCCTCTTAGTTTGGGTCCACCAACATCGAATGAGGTGAGCGTTGATGGAAGATCAAAATTCTTACCCAATCTATCTACATCTTCTTGAATAATTGGAGCAACTGATTGACCGATTGGACCTAGGTTCTCTACAAAATCTTTCGTGATGGATAACATACCACCAGCTACTGCATTATATGGTTGCGAATAAACTTCATTTATTAGGTTAGGATCTAAACCAGAACCTCCCATGAAATCTCTACCTTGAGCAGAATTTAATGGTGTTACCATTTCAGTTCCTGCCTCACCAAGCATCACACCGCCTTCAGATAGTTTAGTTTGCTTGCTAGAGAACATTCCACTGATCCAATCATACAATGATCCCCCCACCCAATCACCCAAGACAGCACCAGCAATAGTGCCAACACCAGGAATTGGAATCAATGATCCAAGACCAGCGCCAAGTAAAGAACCAACTGCTTTTGCTGCAGCTCTTCCTACAGGTTCTCCTAGGGCTAGATTGATTGCAAAGTCAAGAAGACCACCAACAATAGGAATAGGTTTCAGAAATTTACCTACCATCTTAGCAAGTAAACTCTTAGTTCCCTTTTCTGCTAACTCTCCACCTGCTGCTTTAGCACCTTGCCCAAACAATTTAGCTGCCAATCCCTTACCGAGTGGTAACTTTTCTAACAACCCTTTGAACATTCCTTTGAAAAGAGTTGGAAGATTTTGCAGCATTCCAAATAAAGATTGAATCTGACCTAAGAATCCAAATGCACCACCAAAGAGTGTATTGCTATACGTTGAAGTGGACTTAGCAGATCCAGATGTTTGCTGTGATGATTCTAGAGATGCTTCTTTTGCTGCTAGTTCTTCTGCTGAAATTCTTCCCTTCTGTAAACTTAGTTGCTCTGTTAAAACGTTTCTTATCTCAGCGAGACTGCCACTCATTTTATATGACAGACCTAATTGAGTATTCAGCAGCGAAGACATGGTTGCAACTGAAGATGCAATCTGCTGAATATCTAGAACTAATTCTCCAAATGCAGAAACTAAACCAGAACCACCACTGCCTCCAGATCCACCAGAGTCTCCAGATGGTTGCTGTTTAGTTTTGTATTTCGATCTATCGAATCCAGTTCGAACTCCTACTCTTCTTTTTAGTAATGCTCTCTCTACTTTTTCTCCTGGTCTACCGAATATACTAGCAACTTTAGCACCAGATTCTATTTTTTTATTGAAAGATTTTTTTAATTTTGATACAGGACTTCCAATAAATTCCTGACGCAAAGCCTTTGCAAATAATCCCTTTCTTTGATTCTCTGGTACAGTACCACCTTCAGATATTATTTTATCCTGTACTCTTTTTTCTTGCTTGGCTGCCACTGCGGCATCAAGAACTTTGCTGGCAACAGTTTTCGAAAAACTAAAACCACCAGTAGCTAAATTTCCAGAATAAGTTGAAGACGAACCTACTGATCCTGCTGCCATTTTACAATGCCCCTATGTTAATATTTATTAGGCAAAACTTCGGGCGGTATGAATTTCTACAGCACTAACTGGAGACATCGTAGTGCTAGGAGAAGTATCAATCGGAGTATTAGTTCCTCTAACAACAGTGGCGGGAGATGGAGATGCTGTTGGTTTAGTTTGAGCTGGTGGAGGCGTTGGGGAAGCAACAGAATCAACCTGTGACTGTAGTTCAGATCTTATTCTAGAATAATCTTCTTTACTCTTAATCTCGCCTGTGTTAATAGCAGATAACATTCCCAGAGAAACACTAAGATTTTTGATAGCGGACTCCATTGCTTCAAAAGGATCCTGAGGTGCTTGTTCTTCTGATTCTGATGGTGAAGTTGTAGGTTCTGTGGAGTCTTCTACTTGATCTATATTTGCTGCTTTTCTTATAGCATTAGCCAACTTAGTTGATGCAGATGAAATCCATCCAGAAGGATTTTTCCTAATGCCTTCTCTCAATGCATCTAATTCTAGTATCATTCCACCTCTACTAACAAATCCTTCGGTTCCAGTTCTATAAAAACCATAGGATCCGTGAATTGATTTGAAGAATTTATTGCTGGTTGCTGCAGCAGCTGATGAAGTAATGACACCTGCCTTTCCTGTTTCCGCATCATGATGTAGTTCTACTGGATAGTTGCCATCAGATATATCTTTCTTTGCCCTTTCCCAGTTGCTGTCTTTATCACTACCATTTAAAGTTCTTATAGGAGATTTGTATATCGCATTCCCACCAGATTTTGAAGCAGCCTTTGCTGCTATCTGATCATTTAAATATGCTTCTGTCGTAAAGTATCCTTTCGCTTGTGGAATTTTTGGCGCGTCACCTTTTGGTCCTCCGTTAGTTCCAAGACCACCAGAAGAATTAGCAAGCATGTCAGCATGACCTGCGTATAAAGTTACCTTACCACCAGTCGCATATCCTTCCCCACCTTTTCTCTTGGGGGAAGACTTCATGATTCTTTCCCACTGTGAAATAGTTTTTAAAGGATCTCTAGTTAAACTAAATTTTCTATTTTCTACTGGCAGAATAGTAAATCCTTTTTCATAATTCAAGAACAATTCTTCGCCATGCATCTTCAATGAATCTGAAACATCATAACCAGAATCGGGACCAGAAATCATGAAAGCATCTAGTAATTTTCCTTGAGAATTATTGGTGCCAGACTCAGCAGAATATTGCTGCATACTCTTTTTGAAATTTGATAAGAACTTTTCTCTAGATGTGTTCTCTTGAGATCCGCCAGGCAATGATGGCCAAGTTCCTCTTAGTTTTGCTGCAGCAGATAATGGATCTGCCTTCACATCAATAACTAATTGTTTTTCACCGCCAGGATAAACACTTGCCATTAACATTCTGGCAATTTTTGTTTGATTTTCTGCATTAAATAAATCTTTATCTGGATTGAGACCAGCATCTTTTGCTCTTTCGATAATAAATGCTGGCATCTGTTGCCATTTACCCATTGCTCCAGATCCACCCAGTTGATCTATTCCCTTTGCCATCGCAGCTCTACGGGCAGCAGAAATTGTCATGCCACTGAGACCTTCTACAGTTGTTGATGGGTTAACAGAATCCCAACTACCCTCCCCAGCAGAAATTGCTTCTAGCATTGCCTTAACTTCAGCTGGTGCATCTCCAGGTATCATTCCATTGGAAGGAGTTGTTTTCTTTCTAGATCTTCCACCTTTTTTCTTGTCATCTTTACCACTATCACCAAAAACATATCCAAACTTGTCCATTATTGATGACCAAATATCAGCAAAAACATTGGTCTGTTCTTTCAAATCTCTAGTAGCTGCAGATGCAGGACCACCCACTAATGTATCCAAAATAGAAACTGGAATGCCTAAAACCACAGACATAGGCTTCAATAATGAAGAGACATATGGACTATAGAATCCAGCAAGTGGTCCCAATGATTTCAAAAAATCTCCAGTTGTTGCCAGCACAGACAAACCAACTGCTTTCAGTGGCGCTTGTAAAGCATCAGCAAACGGTTGCTGTTTACTATCCCTACCGCTCACTTGACGGTTATTTAAATCCTTTCCTACATTTCTATTCAAAGGAATAACTGCCTGTCCTGGCAATAGATTTCCTCTTGTTGGTTTGTTGTATATTCCTGGTGGAATGTATCCTCCTTTGGCAAGAGAAGTTGGTCCGCTAATAATGCCACCAGATGACAACTTCATTGGCGAAGATCCTGCCTTGGATCCAGCACCCTTTCCAAATATTTTTGACCCAATATTTTTTAGTATCCCTAGTAAATCAAATCCAGAATCACCCTGAGTTATAGTAGATCCTTCTTTGAAACTACCTTCCAAAGATTTTACAGTTAATAAATCACCATCTACTTTAACAATCTTTCCTTTCGCCTTACCATTATCCATGGTAGACGTTGATCCAACTGAACCAGATAAATCACTGAACTGTTCTAAACTAACCTCGCGTTCTTGTTGAGCTTTTATCTCAACTTCTCTACGTATAATATCAGTTTGTGTTTTGAATAAATCTACGAGGGAATTTAAAGAAGATACATTTACACTATCAGTATTATTGATAGCATCTGTTATAGAAATTTGCGAAGATAAAGATGATTTGATCTTATCTAATGAATCTTTTATATCAGAAGAGTCTTTAGATGCTTGCTCTGCTTCTTTCTCTTGTTCTTTAGTCTCTGGTTTAGGTTGATTATCGGAAGTATTATCAAGTTCTTCTGTAATTTTATCTACTTCTTTCTGTACTTCTTTTTCTTCCTTCGCCTCTACCGCTTCTTCTTTCTTCTGCTGTTGCTTTCTCTTTCTAACTTCTAATTTTGGTAGATCAGTTGGAGTAAAAGTCTGATCAATTTTTTCGTTTACTTGTTCACGAAATGGATTTTCTAGGTAATTTTCCACCAACCACTCTTGATATATTCTCTGCCTATCCATCCACTGTGAAGGAGTGCCACTAGTCTGATCCAATTGAGGATATCCTCTTGGATCTTTTTTCATATTCTCAATTAGTCTATCCGCATCTGCATCACCTATGTTTACATACGAAGAATAATTACCATACTCGTTGGGTCTACCAGTAAGACGAGCTTTCAAAGTACCCCAAAGACCAGGAGACTTTGGCATTGGTAGATGCCAAGGTTTCTGTGGATCTAATATTCCTTCTGGCGGTTGAGGAAGATTCATTTGTTACTGCTGATTCTTTTTCCTTTCTTCGATGTGCTGATTTAACAGCGCAACGTATACTTGCCTTTCCCAAGGAAGCATGTTTTCCAATTCAGTTAAAGAAAACTTATGTATGTATACTAAATTAAAATTTGTTTTATAGTAATTCTCAAGACTCTCATGAAATAAACTTATCCGAAAAAATTTACTAAACCCTCAATTTCATATTCTGATTCAACACCTGTGTTTGGATTTGTAATCTTAAATTTGTGAGATAGTTTAGGCATTGTAACAAAGAATTGCTGAATCTTTTCAAACTGTTTTGTTGTTAGACTTTCAACGTATTCTGCAATTTCTTTTCGTGGGGTGTTGTCTGCTTCCCATACTTCATCCGAATTAAAAATCTGATGAACGGAATCAATAACAATATCAAATACTTCCGAAGCAGATGGTTCTTTCATCATGATTTGTGATCTGATAAACTGATCAAAACCAGGATACTTCATGACAATACCACTGTTATCATCGAACATAATTTTTTTGTTATGTCCTTCAGGGAACTGAACTTTCACCTGATCTAATTCTAGTACATAATCTACTTCAGTTTCTCCATCATCTTTACAGGTCAGTTTCATATCAATTGTTTCGCCAACTGCTTTTGATCTGATGTTCAAAAAGATATATTCAATGTCAAACATAGAAAGAGATTCTACTTTGACTCCTCTGGTTAATATACAACCTTTCAATATTTGAATTACAGCATCTCTAATTTGTTTTTCATCCTGAGATTCCATAGCAATAAGAAGAATTTTTTCTTCCTTTACTAGGAATGGTCTGTACTGTATTTTCTTATTTGTAGATGGGATTTCCAACTCATATGTAGGAACTGGTGGCTTTGGTAAAGGCATAATTTACTCCAATTAAAGCAGTATAACGTAAAAATATTTAGCTTGCGGGTTTAACGTGATAAGTATAGTATCTATCGTAATAAAAGTTAGCGGTTACTTTAACCAACTGAGATGATCCAAACGAAAGTGGTGTGGTATCTATTGCATAAGGCCAGATGTTATCAAATCTATATCTAATAGATGGTCTAGCAAGTTCACCTCCCCCACCTAATCCACCATCATCACCTCTCTCAGCTTTTAATATAGAAAGTTTCGCTTGATATTCTGATGGGAAGTTTAATCTAGTTGATCTATTATATTCTCTGACCTGTTCTTCGTTGGAGAAAGAACTAGGTTGGAATGCAGTCTTGTATCCATCTGTTTGTGAAGTATCATAATCAACAAATATAGTATCCATCCATGCCTGTAAAAATTTCAACGGAGTCATTTGAGCATCACAGATCCATCCCAATGTTAAGTCATTAAAAATTCTAGTGTGGGCATAGTTATATTGACCAGACCCCGTGTACAAACCATTCAATTGCCCAGTTGCAGCTTGAACTCCTGGCAAGTTTGCTTCATCACACATCAACGATACAACAACTGATTTACCTGCCGTTGTTCTATCTCCATAAAAATCACTGGGGTTGAATCCCAGTGCTATCATATTGTCATTTAATTTTCCTTGGAAATCTTCAAAAGTTACTTTATACGTATTAGAAAACGCCATACCTCCTTGAGAGGTAATCACAGATAATATATCTGCTATCTTTACGGTCATCTAAATACCTATGGTAGTTTTATATTTATATTTATGGCATACTCGGGATTTTATCGTCCCATAAATCCTAAGAAGTATAGGGGCAACCCTATGAACATTGTGTATCGTTCGTTATGGGAAAGAAAGTTCATGGTGTTCTGTGATAGAAACCAGAACGTGATTGAATGGGGCAGTGAGGAAGTTGTGATACCCTATCGTTCTCCTTTGGATGGTAGAGTACATCGTTACTATGTTGACTTCTATATTAAAGTTCGTACTAAAACAAATGAAATCAAAAAGTATCTCATTGAAATCAAACCGAAGAATCAAACAACACCTCCACCCCCAGCAAAGAAACAAACTAAATTATACAAAGATAAAGTCCTAACGTTTCTAAAGAACCAAGCGAAGTGGGAAGCCGCAAGTGACTGGTGTGAGGATAGACAGATGCAGTTCCTTATTCTCACCGAAGATCACTTGGGGATATAACCTATGGCAAAAGGATTTAAAAAAGAAGAAAGTAAAACAAGAAAAGGATATAACACTCTATTCGAAAGAGTAAAAGAAAAAACTAATGGCGAAGAACAATCTTGGCAATGGTATAGAAAGACTGTTCGTTCTATGGCTCTGGAGTATAAAAAAGAACCAGATAAAACTATAAGAGATGAAAAAAGAGATAGATCAGATAAAGAAGATAAACAAGATGAAAATAGACTAAGAAGATTTGCAAGGCAAGGTAGATTATTTCTCTTTGAATACAAAGCAAAGATGAAATATCTACCGTACTATGATACCTTCCCACTTGTCTATGTTGTTAAAGCAAACGCAGATCATTTCTTTGGTTTTAATCTTCACTACCTAGAACCCAGAAAAAGAATGATTGCCATAGAAAAATTAAAAGATGATCGCATAGATTTACCTCGCTCTTGTCTTCATAAATATATTTTAGACCATGTAGATGGATTTTTATTAGATCTCGCTATTGATGAATGGGATACTGCCATTGCCTTACCAGTTGAACACTTTGTCAGGGAAAGAAGTGGTGTATTAATTCCATATAAATCATCAGATGTGTGGAAAGAAACGAATGAAAATTATGGTGATCGTATCAAAGCCAAACGTATCGTAAGGGGATACGGAAAACCAGAAGACATCACGGACGTAACTCAATGACATCACTAAGATATCCAAGAGACCTAGCAAATGCAGAATCTCATGGAGATTATGTTTCATTCACATTCTATCAATACAAGCCACCATTCAGTGGTGGTTCTTCTTCTACTGCCTACACATCATCAGTTCAGGCATATAATGACGAAGCAAACTACACTATTGATAGTGAATTGAGTGCAATTAACATTTACATGCCTGAAGATATTTCAACTAATTCAAGTGCTGGTTGGGGTGGCAGAGATTTCAGTCCACTTGGAGCAGCTGCGTTGAAATCATTTGGTCCAATGACACAGAATGTCGCTGAAGTAAAGAACGGCATCGGTTCATTTGTAAGTAGATTGAAGAATGATGTTGCTCCTCAGATGTATTCATTCATTGCTGGCGAAGCAGCTGCTGCAGCATTGAATAGCATTCCTGGTTTTGGTGGTGGAGTAACTGCCAATGATGTACTCTCATCCACACAAGGAAGAATCTTGAATCCAAACACTGAAGTATTATACTCAGGTCCACAACTCAGAACCTTTGGATTAAATTTTAAGTTAAGAGCTAGAGATGCAAACGAATCCAAAGACATTAGAAAAATTTGCAATACCTTTAGAAAAGCTGCTCTTCCTGTTCTAGATTCTACGGGATCCGCAGGTGGAAGCACACCAAATCTAATAGGAGTTCCTAGGATTGTTAAGGTGAAGTTCAAGCAGAAGGGTTCTGATGTTAACAAATGGATAACTCAATATAAAATGTGTGCAATAGGATCTGTAGATGTTAATTACACTCCCGATGGAGTATGGGCAACTTACAGTGACGGTTCTCCAGTTGCAGTAGGTTTAACATTGCAATTCCAAGAGCTTAAGATTCTGTACGGCGAAGAAGTAAACGTAGATGGAGGTGGATACTGATGTATTTTTCTAAACTACCAAACATTGAATACGATCAAAAGCCCCTGAAGTTTCCTGCTTCGGAAACACAATACATCCTAACAAAAAATTTCTTCAAGAGATATAAAATTACAGATTCCGCTTACCAATCTTCAGTATACTTCAATAAGTATGCGATAGTAGATGGTGACCGCTATGATATTATCTCAAATAAGTTTTACAATACACCAGAGTATGACTGGGTTATAATATTAACTAATAATATAATCAATCCACACAATGATTTTCCAATGAATACTCGCCAAGTAATAGAGTATGCTACACAAAAATATGACAACCCAGAAGAAATCCATCACTACGAAACAATTGAAGTCAGAAACTCTTCAGGAAAAATTGTTTTAAAAGCTGGTATTGAAGTGGATGAAAATTTCTACAACAGAAAAGTAGTAGTTCCACCTAGTATTACAGGAGAAAGAAGAAAACAATATCAAGATCTAATTTTTAAATACTACGATAACGGAACAGTAGTTAAAAAAAATGGATCTGATATTTGCTTCCCTGTAACAAACTTAGAATATGAAATGAAAGAGAACGATAAGAAAAGAGAAATTTATATTCTAAGACCAGAGTACATCAGTTCTTTAATTAGTGAGTTGGAGAATCAATTAGAATATAGAGAATCCTCTAGCTACATAGACAGATCTACCAAGCGTTCGGGTATTTAAGCAAAAAAATTGGGCGGATTTTTTTTCCGCCCAACTGGTTTTCGTTATGTGATTTTAGAATCAGTCTTCCTCAGCGAGGCGAGCGAAGTAACTGAGAGCATCGTCATCCTCATCCTCGCTAGCAGCGCCTACAGGAGCAGCAACACGGGGGAGAGCAGGTTCACGACGGGCAACGGGAGCGGGAGCAGAGAACTCTTCATCCTCTTCCTCATCCATCACACGGGTTGCCTGAGCAGCGCGAGCTTGGGCAGGGGTCTTGGTGATACCCAGCACCAGATTCAGACGGTCTTCAAGTTCTTCATAGCTCTTGAAGTTATCAGGAGACACGAATGCTTGGAGAGAGTGTGCTTGACGCCAGATGTTTTCCAGTACAGAATCATCAGCGTTCAGCGCAGAAGGAGCAGCGAACTCAGACTTGTCGTAGTTCCAGTAACCAGCAACGTTGGTGATCTTCAGTTTGAAGTTAGCACCTTCCCACAGATCGAAAGGATTCACGGGAGTTTCATCTTCAAACTCAGGTTGCATAGCGGCAGTAATCTTGTCAAAGATTTTCTTACCGAACTTATACAGGAACACTTTGCCTTCATTCTCAGGGTTTGCTTTGTCGCTCACCACATAGATGTTGGCGTAGTAAGTTAGCTTGCGCTTCTGCTTACGGGCAGTTTCTTTATCAGCATCACGACCACTATTCCACAGGCGGCGATTCACCTCACCCACAGGGTCTTTCTGACCCAGAGTGGTGAGAGAGTTCTCGATATACCAACCACCATCACCTTGGAAGGCGTGGGAATAGAGTTTCACGAACGGGATTTCCTCACCATCAGGTGCAGGAAGGAAACGGATCACGGCAAATCCATTACCAGCGGCGTCAACACTGGGCTTCCAGAAGCGGTCATCGCTATTGGAAGTAGAGTTTGCTTTCTCCAGTTCCTTAGTCAGGGAAGAGAAAGAGTTTTGGGATTTGCGCTTGAGATCAGCAAAAGACATAGGATTACCTCGGATTGTTTTGGATTCGGTTTGTGTGACACCTCATCACCTAGTCATAATACCACGGGCAGAGGTCGGTGTCAACCCTCTGCCTCGATTTCTTTTTCAAACTCGTCGAGTTTGTCGAGCATGTTACGCATGAGAGTCTGAACGTTTTCAGTTTCCCACCAACCATACAACATCTTAGCACCTTCTTCAATCTGCTCACACATTTCTACTGCACGAGGATCTTCAGAAAGTTTCAGACGCATGTAAAATACTTGTTGCTTTTCAACGAGTGAACGTACAGTTTGAATGTATTCAAGCTGATCTTCTTTTGTTCCTCTCATCGGAGCAGCAAGGGTGAGTTCCATTGCTTTCATTTGCAGGAACTCCATTTCTTTCGCCTCATTACGGACGATATCAGAATCAAAGAAGTCGCTCATACTAACATTAGTTTTGCACGGGATGTTTTTTTAATGAAGTTCAATTGCTGTGCTTCATGCTTTAGTTTTTCTTTCAAAGGTTTTGAAATCAACTTGGGAACAGTTTCCAGTTCGATATCATTAACATCACAATAATGAATGATGGCATCAATGTAGCTCATGGAATCACTGTTCACAAGAATCTCAACCTCAGATGAGAATCTCGCCACTGTCATAAATTTATCCTCAAATATATTATCCTCCATAGATCTCTTGGTAAAGTGCGCGTAGTTCGATTAGTCGGTCTAGATATTCTTTTTTAGGTTGCTTAATCACAACTTGTGTATTGCCATCCTCGCAAGCAACGATAGTTACAAGTTGTTTGATGCGTGTATTATATAGCTCATAAAACATGCACCCATATGCAGTCTCTTGAATGTAATAGTCTTCCATCCATTCTTCGCGCTTCTCTTCCTTTGAGGTTTTGAAGTCAATGATGGATGGAATACCATCAAACTCACCGATGCAATCGACACGCCCAGCTACTTCCAAGTGATCGGAATATAATGCTGCCTCTTGTAAATAGACTTTGGTGATTCTATTGAGTGTTGGTACAGCATTTTTAAACATCATAAGGGGGAGGGGTTGCCCTTTGAAGTTCTCCTCATTATAGCAGTTATTGAGCAAATCTTCAACCATCTTGTGGAAGTTGGTGCCGCGAGTAGCGGCACGGGTTGAGATAGCTTGTGCTTTATCATGACCGACACGTTGCTTCCACTCATTGAGTTTCTTTTTCTTCTTCGGACACACACCTAGAACTGTGGTGATCGAAGGATACTTGCCACCCGAAGGTGTTGGATAGACCCTACGACCATCTACCATGATAGGTTCCAGTTCAATAGGAGTGAATGACGAAGAATGAATAAACATTTAGAATCCCAAATTAATTTTACTAATCAGATAAGAACGCACAAGACCAGAGCGAACAATGTCCTGAACACCAAACTCAACAGAAGCAAACTCATCCATTGTACCAATGATACGCTGGAAGTCAAGGATACCGTTGCGTTCATTAGTGCGAACGAGATCTGTCTGCTGAACATCACCACAGAACATGATCTTACAATCTTGACCAACACGAGTAATGATAGAATCGAGTTCGTGGAAGTTTAAGTTTTGCATTTCATCGACAAGGATAATACAATTATCCATTGTTGTTCCGCGAAGGAATGATGTAGACCAGAAGCTAATGGTTCCCTGAGTTTTTAGATTGCCATACAGTAGTTCAAACTCTTCATCAGTTGGAAGTTCGAACATGTACTTCACCATATTCTTATAAGGAATTTGATAAAGCGATGACTTGTCTTCATGATCGCCAGGAAGGAAACCGATTTCCCTAGTGGCAACGAGCGAGCGAACGATATACACTTTTTCATATGGAGTATTCTCATTGAGAACATCCTTGAGTGCTAAGTAAAGTGCTACGAATGTTTTACCAGTTCCAGCAGCACCATAAGCAAATAGATGTTTATCATTTTCCCACTCTTCGAACATCTTACGTTGTGAATCAGTAAGAGGTTCAATATCTTTAGCGAAATATTCCATGTTTAATGGCTTCTTACGCTTCATTTGCTTTACACTCATTCCAGATGGAACGACTTGCTTGGACTTGCGATTTCGTACAGGCATATTAGAGACGGTTAATGTTTGATCCAGGAGTATCTGCTGCGCGATTGATAATATGTTTCCAATCGCTATCTGTTTTATTTTGCCAGTTTCCTACTTCAGAGACTGCATGTAAAATAGTAGGCATCTGAGTCAGATGAGGATTGTCTGTGAGATATTGTTCTCTATCAGCCATGTACATCCACTTTTCAAACTCTTCACCTGTATTATTATCTTTGAACTTGTAAGTTGGCATGTTCTTCAATAAACCATAATGGGGGAGTTGCTGGAGACTTCCAAGTAGCAAAAGCAACTTTGTCTCCGATGTAATAGTTGCGATAGGATTGAATGCTATCTCCAACTACTTTGTATTTATCAGGCATTGCAGGTGGGGGATCAGTCCATCCTTTCTCTGTCATGTAACTAGGGGATCGCCACAAGTAACCAATTAAATCTTCTGTCTTGTGATACTTTTTATAGCGCCGTGTATATTCCACACAGCAGTGCTGAAACAATTCAAACAACCATTTGTAATGTGAGCGAGATTCTCTCACCCATACAGCAGATGGATGGTTAATGTGACACGCTTTATAGAGCACATCTTCCCGTGGTTTATCCAGTCGGTAACGCTTGACTGTAACACCCTTAGGAGATTTCTGCGTATAAGGAATGCCGTCGAGCACACGATGAGCAGTGGAGAGAAGCTGAGCGTACTCAACAATCATTTTAACCACATGCTTATCGCAATGCTCGGCGGCACAGGTGCGGGGGTCGTAACTGAGATAGAAGATATTCATGGGGTCTTCGTGGTTGACCCCATTATATCACCATTCCATGGCTTCTGCAACCGCTGGGAACTGGGTTTTGAAAACTTCCCTACAACCCTCAGCGATTTCCATATGTTCCTTCTGAGTGCCATTGGCAGAGCGAAGGTCGATGTAATGGATCCATGACCTGCATGAGCCAGTCATGTAGATCCTTGTGGGTGTTGCGAGGGGCAGCACGAACCTTGCACATTCCTTAGCGACTCCCGCCTCTAGGAGACGATTGTAGAGTGCCTGACCAGCAGCGAAGTGCTCAGCAATCTCACTCTGCATCTTGAGTTTTTTGTAACCTTCAATGTTATCAATAGAGTTTTGACGATTCTTAGTATCCTGACTACGAAGGTCTGGCACACCTGCTGGTTCCAATAGATTTGTATCAGCATAACGCTGCGAAAACTCTTGATATGTAAATGACCTATGACGTAGGATCTGAGCTGCGATGCCGCGAGTCGTGTTAATCTCCAGAGTCATGTATGCTTGCTCAAAGATACTCCAGTGATTATGCTTGATGCAATAACGAATGAGACCAGCAGCAGTCTCAAAGTTAAGTTGATTGTTTGGATTACTTACGCGAGCGATGTAAGAGATTACTTCTTGAGCGTTGTTGTTTACAAGTTCACCAGCACCTTGAGTGATGGCAATCAGTTTAACCGTCATTAGATTCTTGCTCCTGTTGTTTTTTCAGGTCCATCATCTGGACAATAAAGAGTGGATTCTTTTCCAACTTACGAAGTCGCTTAACAGACTTTTTAATCTGTTGATACTTTTTCTTATCTACTTCTGATGCGTATCGCGGTGGTGGACGCAAAGCATCATTGGCATAAAACATATTTCGGTTTACATATTCAATTGGAGGTTCTGTATTTTCAATTACTTCTTCAGTTGTCTCAGTGACATCAACTGTCACATCAGATGCATCATATTCTTCGGTCATTTTAAATCAAGTAAAGCTAAAGTTTAATGTAAGTCTAATGAAGTCCCCATTGTTTGACACAGTGTAAGGACCAGATGAAAACCTTTCTGCAAACACAACATCACCAACATCGGATGTTTTATTCACAAAACCATACGCAATATCAGTAGCAGCATCTGCTCCAGTATTAGAGTAAGTAAATGTTAAAGAATCTACTACAGTTACAGATACAGAGGCTGCACTACTAAAACTACCATGAGTTAAAATATTAGAAGTAACAGTATCTCCAGTAACAAATCCATGTGGAGTTGAAGTAACTAAAGTAGCTACGTTTGCAGTTCTCGATACAGAGGATACAATTAAACTAGTAGGTTTGGTAATGTATAACCCATAAATTGCACCTAGAGATCCCGTGAAATCCCAACGTTGTTCTGGATAACTTGCCAATCCAGTAGAAGAAATAGACCAAGAAGGACCAGATAATAATCGTGGACTGTATCCATTGGTCGAACTAACTTCAATATAATTAGAAGCAGTGTCATCCACATCTGGAGTATAGTCATTGCTATACAACCTAAGTGTTAGTGGTTGAGGGGAAATATTTTTACCAACAACATAACTAGATGACAATACTTTACCAGCATCAGTTATAATAAGACTCATTTTACCTCCTTTTCTTTTCTTCCTTTGGTTTGTTTCCCCAGAGTTTGGGGTTTACTCTGCCTTCAGATTGTTTCCAACCCTTTAGACCTTCTCTATACCTATCCCAATAGTAATCAAAAATTTCCATTTGTTTCTCTGGAATAACTAGATCATAAGCGATTGCTCCATCAATCTCATAGGTAACTAAGTAGGCATTATAAGGCAAACTTTTATCGTTTGCAACTTCGGGGTCACAGTTTTGATGGAGAATTCTCATCAGCCACGACCTCCCCATTTAATTTGAGGAAATGTTTCTTCTACAAGTGCTTTAGAAATACGAGTATACTTCTTCTGAAGATTTTTATCTTTTACTAGACAAAGAAGTTCTGCTTCATCTGGGTGTAGATTTTCAATCATACCGAGAAAAATTTGCTCTCGCTTACTCTGAGTAATGTTCGAACCACCCTTAACAAAGTGGAACATTTTCTTACCTTCGTTCTCCAACAAAATATGATCAGTTCCTTCTGGAGCTGGATTAGGAGTGTAAGGAACATCGCCTGCAGGTAGCATTGAAACTACACTGTCATCGTAATTCCAAATTAAAAGTGAACGAAGAACTTGAGTATTGTTCTCAAGCAAAATCTTCTTCTTTTCTTCCTTAGTTTTTGCGTTGTTTACTTTGCGAAACACCTCTGAGATTAGAGGTCGATATGTTTTAGGTGCCATGTCAATTCAAAACGGTTGTGTGTTACGAAATACAAATTCTTCCATCAACTTTGTGAGTTGATGTTCTTGAAAATATTCGAGTGGAACTTTCCTTTCGTTGCTATTTAGTGACTTGTAATAAGTTACAATTTCGGTAGCAAGATTCTCTGGGATGCAAGTCAAGTCAATGAGCTTACGATTGCGCTCATAATTTTCTCTTGCTTGCTGGTCTAAACAGAATACAGATGGGTCTTGATTCACCCACTTTTCTAAGTTTTTCTTACTTATAGGTTTCTGCCTTTTACCTACCACAAATGTATCAGCATCAGATAGGAAGTTAGGTATGCCATCTGACTTATCTCCTTTAATGATATGTTCTCTAGCATATGCTTTTGGGTCATCATGTTTGATCTCCTTCTTAAGAATGGGATTGTATTGCTTCACAAAAGGATACTTTTGCAGTTGAATAAAATCCTTGTCGCCAGAGAGAATCAATACCTCTTCTCCTTCTCTACCTTCCTTCTGAAGTTTAATGTTGCGATACGCTTGGTAGGTAGTGAGAGTGCTGATAACATCATCTGCTTCAGCTCCATATACTTCAACCACTTTGTAGGGGAAGAATGTTTTGATCTCATCGCGTATCTTATTAAGAACCTCAAAGATAGCATTCCAATCTAGATCAGATGCTTCTCGGTCTTTCTTTCTATTCTGTTTGTAATAAGGGAATGCTTCTTTTCGCCAGTAGTGCTTGCTGTCATAAGCCAGAACAATCTCACCAAACTTAGGAGAGTATTGTCTTTCAAATGCTCGAAGGGCAGTGAGCACCATATGACGAACAAGATTTTCATTCAAAGCATCGCCCTTCAGTTGCATCATCAGATTACTAATCATAATCTGATTCATATCAATAAGAATCATTTAGTCCTCGTCGTCGTAGTCCTCAAAATCTTCAGAATTCTCAAAGCGAACTGCTACAATCTCGTCAGGAATCAGTTGACCGTTCTCGTCAAACATTTCAGGATGCATTGGAACAATCCTGTTTTTATTGAGGAAGGCATAGACGATATCGTTACCGAACCATCCTACCATTAAACCGATCATAAAAGATCCTACGATCCCTACTCCGCAAAAGAATAGGATGTATGGTGTTGCTGACTCCATCTTACTTCTCCTTGTCTGGTTTGTCAACCTCCCAAGAGAACTCCAGATGAAAGTGGAATGTTCTGCGTAGGAGGCTGAATGTTTTACTCAGTCTTAATCCATGTTTAGGTTTGACTCTATCAACCCTCCTACGCAACATGAATTCTATACCTTTATTTATTCGCAGTCTTTGGTTTTCTTCCAGGTCTTTTTGATTTCTCATAATGTTCTGCATCTTCAATAATTTTATTCAGATAGAATTTTATTTGTTTTGCTCTTTGCATATTAAAAGCGTCATAAATTTTTTCATACATGACATCCTTCTTTTCAATATACAAATCCAACTCTTCTACTTGGTGAGTTAATGCAGAAAAAATTCCAGAAGATAAAAATTCTTGAACTTGTTTTCTTTTGTATCCATTAGTATTTAAGTATTCCAGAAAACTAAATTCATAATCTTCTGTTTCAAAAGCTTTGGATATAACATCCGCCAAGACGCTAGAAATTTGTTCTAAACTATTGCTCATTTTTTACTAGAAACCAATCCCTTGTCAATGAATAATTTTGCAGTCTCAACTAACCCACCAATTCTTTTACCATCAATGACAACAAAAGGAAAATTAGAAATGTCTGGATACTTTTGTTTGAAGTCTTGCATGGAGATAGTTTCTCTAACATAGTGAGCAGTGTATTCTACATCAGCTCGCTCAAAAAGTTTTCTTAATGTATTACAATGTCCACAACCAATTAAAAAATATGCTTCAATGTTCATCACATACCTCTAGAAAGTACAGTTATACTGGGTTTCGTGGATTCTAACATCTGCACCATGTATTCGCAAGCTTTTTCTGGCATGGTATGATCTCCACATGTAAAGATATCTACAGCAGCATATCCTTTTTCTGGCCAAGTGTGAATACTGATATGACTTTCTGATAGCAAACAAACAGCAGTGATTCCCTGTGGCGTGAATTCGTACTTAACTTCTTCGATCAGTGTTGCGTTAGCATGTTCTACTGCTTGCCTAAGGGAAGTGCTAATAAATTCTGAGTCGTTTAATAGATCGGGATTGCATCCACACAGCTCTGCAATGTGATGCACTCCAAGCACTTCATCTACCATCAATGGTTCTCCAATGTCGTTGAGTATTTATGTATTTTTGTTTGGATAAAAAAAGAGTCCCGAAGGACTCCTTATTATATCACAGAGCGTTGCCTCTTGGCAAGACCTCTTCAGGGAATACGAAGTTCTCATGAGGCTGGTCGGTCGGCGCCATCCAAGCACGAAGACCTTCATTTAACAGAATGTTCTTTGTGTAGAAGGTTTCAAACTCTGGATCTTCTGCTGCTCTAATCTCCTGACTTACAAAGTCGTAAGCACGAAGATTAAGGGCAAGACCAATGATACCAATGCTGGAAGTCCACAGACCCATGACAGGAACGAATAGCATAAAAAAGTGAAGCCAACGCTTGTTACTAAAAGCAATACCAAATATCTGTGACCAGTAGCGGTTTGCAGTAACCATCGAATACGTTTCTTCTTCCTGTGTAGGTTCAAATGCTTTAAAAGTGTTTGACTGTTCACTATCTTCATACAGTGTATTCTCTACAGTTGCACCGTGAATCGCACAGAGCAGGGCACCTCCTAGTATACCAGCAACTCCCATCATATGGAAGGGGTTGAGGGTCCAGTTGTGGAAACCGTGAAGGAACAGAAGGGAGCGGAAGAT
>JACCDW011443884.1_pt1 | contig 19216 bp, 16 predicted proteins | sample 7449781 | NCBI WGS metagenome assembly JACCDW01 (sample SAMN15323449, study PRJNA562643) | freshwater metagenome | isolation source: river surface water | place: USA:Blue River Watershed | collected 2017-08-18
AAATGGTTTGGTTAACATAAGCGCCGACGTGGCATAAAAAATAGATGACAAAAATGGAAATACAAAGCATATATTTAAACGTATCAGATTCTCCCTGCTCGCTTAGCGCTCAGGTAGAGAACATCTCTCGAAACATAGATGATCCGTCTATGTCGGAAGAGATGAGAGACGCAATCTCTAGCCATCTCCCGGAGTATTATCCTTTTGATAGGTCTGTCATTCAGTATACTCAAGAGCAGCATATGGATAGGCCGAGGATGCTTATCTTCATCGATGGTGAATCGAAGAGAGTGTATCTTGATGATATCGAAAGAGACAATTCGGATTTTTACGATTTTCTTTCTGACTTCAAGCAGAGAGTTATCGATATCTTAAAATAAAAGATTAAAAATGGCAGTTAGAAATGTATACGTGGCCGGTGGAAACGGCATTGGCTATACCAAAGAAGTCGATTCGGTCTCGGACTATGGATCTGTAGGCAACGACACCTATTTCAAAGACAATAGCGCCGGGGTCGGAGGTCTCATAATGTATAAGGCTTCCACTGGGATTGTCTATCCTATATTCGCGACAAACAGCGTTTCAGGCGACTTCGTAGAGGTTACGAATTCGGAGCTTAAAAATCTTATTACTAACGGATTGGTAGACGAGGTTACCTTCTATAAAGTCACTGACGTTCAAAACTGCGACGAGGGAGTTGTAGTCAGCGGAATATCTACTTCTACTGGAACCACTCTTCAGGGAAGCGGAATATTTCTGAACGCGGATTATGATGGTTCGCAGACAGAGTATACTGCCGGTGGCAACAAAGGATTGTGGTCTTCTTATGTCATTTCGGTTGCCGTAGATGATTTCGTGATATGGAACAACCGCCATTGGAAGAACCTTACTGGCGATTGGGGTTCCGAACCGGATTCTGATTCCACTAACTGGGAATTGATGGATAAGACTTTCGAAAACGGCCATATTAGAGAAATTGATTTCGTGAAGTACGATGTGCTCGGCAACAACGTTATATACAGGGCGGACAAAAGAGGAAACGAAGTCGAGCATTTCTATTATACGCCGCTGAGCAATGATTCTATCTCTGTATTTCAATGGGGAAAGAATGAAGTTTCTGGAAACAAAGTTTCTGGAAAATCTTTTATGGATATAAAGAATAGCTGGTGTAGATTCTACAACAATACTCTTTCCTCTGGTGAGGAAGGCTACTATCTTTGGCAAAACGGTCCTACTCGACTTACGGATAATACTCCTAAGAATGATTCCGCAAGAACTTTTGAATGTAACAATCTATATGGCGGAAGTCATTTGGAGAGCAATATCAACTACGGATATGTAAGGCACAATACGCTTTATAATATCAGCCATTTCTATATAGAGACAAATGACTCAGATGGTGAAATCGAATACAATAGGCTTGATAGGTCGGAGATGGAGATAACTACTTCGAACAGCGGCCTTATCAAGTCCAACGATTTGTCTAGAAACAGCCACATTGATGTGGATACTGCAGGATCTTCTTCAAATATAGAGTACAATGGATTAGAAAACAGCTATATCAGCTTGTTTGAGAATAACGGCGTGTTTTACAAGAACAATCTGATATGTGGAACCATAAGCGTTTCGGGAATAAACGCGATCAGCAAAAGCATAAGAGAGAATACGCTTGATAGCAGCGAGATATCGGTCACGAATAATTCTGGATTCATCAGGAGGAACTCTCTAAGAATCGACAGCATTATCTCTTGCTTAACCAACGATACGAATTCCGAGATTTCTTATAACGACTTATCCGGTTCTTCTAGAATATCCATATCGACAAATACATATGGATATGTGAATGGAAATTCTCTTTCTAACAATTCGCTAATAGACTGCACGTCGAATTCGGAGGGTTATATATCCAATAATTCACTGCAGGACTATGCACTCATAAACATATATGACAATCAGGGTGGATTGAGCTACAATTCTTTGATAGGAGGTTCAATAGAGGTTCTGAACATATCTATGGCAGACTTCACTGCCAATAAGATGATTGGAAATAGATCGGAAAATATTGCAAGGATACGCATAGCTAATGATAACAATCATGATATAACAAACAATATCTTCGATGGCGGATATCTTAATATATCGAACGACTGCAATGCCCCTTTTCGATATAACACCATATCCACTGGTGCTGATATAACAGCCACCGACCTTTCATATGCTATACAAAGATGTAAAATATCTCTGGATATATCAGCCGATGCGCTTACTGCAAACATATTGGAAAAGACGATAGACAGCAGCTTCAGCGACCTTGATATACAGCTTGACATGACGAACATCTCTCACTTCAGCAGCGGAACTCTTTATGTTCCCAACGAGCAATTCGGAAGGATAACGCTGATAAACGGGACAGGGGAGGTCATATCGATAATAGATGGAATCAGCGAGTCTTATGACACGAGATTCGTAATCAGCTCAGGATCGACGGTTGATTTCCTTCATACTGCGCTTTCATCCGCAGCTGGCAGCTTTGAGCTTCTCTGCGAAACCGGCGCGACGACTACCACGCTTTCTAGCATATATGACTTCGTCGAATATAGAACTGTTGTTGATCAATGTCTGAGAACGAAGGTTCTTACAGTTGCGTAAGGCATGAAAAAATCCGCTCATTGAGCGGATTTTTTTATTATTTATTTTCCAATATCGATATTATGTTCTCTAGAGAGAATCCGTCGAGCGGTTTTCCGCCTTTCTTCAGATAGTCCTGATAGATGTTGTTGTAGTCGTCTATCGTATAGAACTTCGAGTCGAGGTCGCAGTATATTACGTTCGTGTCATGAGACGTCACCGTCTTGTTCTGCAATCTCGTTTCTCCGTATGCCGGCCCTACCGGCCCTACCAGCTCGGTTCCGCTGACCTCTTCGTTTATGAATTCTCTGAATGTCTTAATCATCATCGCTTTTCGCTTCTATTTTCTCGTAGTATTCGTCTTGTTCCTGAAGCGAATATTCGTCTCTCTTCTCGTTGTATATTATGTTGTATAGGAACTTGTCTTCAAGCCTGTGTGTGTCTCCGCCTTTCATGAAGACCACGCAGTCTTCTTCTTCGAAGTCGTTCTCGACTCTCGTTATCGCCATTCCGAACTTTCCGTTCCTGTCGTGCAGGTCGCATATGACTTTCTTTCCGCCTTTCAGTAGATCTTCGATCTTAGAGAAGGTAGAGTTCTTCGAGAGATACATGAAGTCCTTCATGTTCTCTTCTCTCGTTTCCTGGTATAGGTTCAGGAAGCTTATCTCTTTCTTCGTGAGCTTCTTTCCCGAGCCGATCTTGTCCAAGATTCGGTTCAGCTCGATTTCCTTTATGGATTCTCCGAGCAGGTAGTATTTTATCAGCTTCTTTATCTTCATGTCTTCCTCTTTTTCCCTTATCATATATATTAAAACAAGCGGCTGAGATTTTTTTTATATATAGAATATAGCAAAATTTATATGGCTTAATGGATCAAAAGTTACTTGACGCTCTCAGCAATATGTCGGAGGCACTCGAGCAGATTGCCGAGGCGCTAAAGGATAAGAAGGGCAATAAATCGGCTACCACTGAAGCGCTTCAGGGCGGAGACTTTGTCAAGCAGATAAAGGAGATAAACGTCGGCGTGAAGCAGCTTCAGGCCGATACCAAGAAGATGCTTAAGAACCAGGAGACCATAATAGCGCTTTCCAAGAAGTCTGCTGGCGACAAGAAGTCTGCTTTTGAAGAGGCTGGCGGAAACAAGAAGAAGGAAAGCGAGATGAAGAAGGGAATCGGCACGATATTGCTGATTGCCGTCGCTGTATTGGCCATAGGAATGGCATTCAAGCTGATCGGCGGAATAAACTTCCTTTCTGTAATCGGCCTTTCTCTTGCCATACTCATATTGTCATACGCCTTCGAGAAGGTCGGCAGGCTTAATATGTCGCTCAAGCAGGCTGCTATAACCTCGGCAGCGATGGTTCTTATGGCATTGGCAGTCACGATTTCTTCTTGGATACTCAAGCTGCTCAAGCCTATATCTTTCGCGCAGGCCATAACCATGATATTGATCGGAGTGGGTTTCAGCCTTCTCAGCCCTGCCATACACAAGATAATAGTGGCGTTTAAGGGAATGAGCTGGATGCAGATAGCCAAGGCCGCGGTCGGGTTGGTGATGGTGCTTCCCGCCATAGCACTTGGAATGACGATATCTTCTTGGTTTCTCAGGAAGATAACTCCTATATCTTTCACTCAGGCTCTAACTCTCATACTGATAGGAGTCGGATTCATGTTCTTGGCCCCTGCGATAAACAAGATAATAAAGGCGTTTAAGGGAATGAGCTGGGGCGAGCTTATAAAGGCGACGATCGGACTTGTTCTGGTGCTTCCTGCCATAGCACTTGGAATGACGATATCTTCTTGGATAATGAAGAAGATAACTCCTATAAGCTTCGCGCAGGGAATAACGGCCATACTCATCGCCGCGGTGTTCACGGTCATATCCTTTGGATTGAAGAAGATGCTTAAGGCATTCGGAGGATCAGGCATAATGGCGCTGGGAAAGGCTATATTGTTCCTTCCTCTCGTGCTTCCTGCCATAGCGCTGGGTATAATGCTTTCCTCATACGTATTGGGCAAGACTCAGCCAGTTGGGCTCAAAGAAGCGTGGAGCGCGATAATGATAGCGCTGATATTTACGGTAATATCTTTTGGATTGAAGAAGATAATCAATGCGATGGAGGCAGTGGATAATCCTGCCAAGATGCTGCTGATACCTCTTCTGCTTCCTGCTGTAGCGGTGGCTATATGGCTTTCTTCGATGGCTTTGGCTAAGGTTCAGATGATGACGTTCGGTCAATTCTTGGTTTCCTTGGGGATATCTATATTGTTTATAGTTTTTGCGGTTGCGCTTAAGATAATGGCGCCTGTGATAAGAAAGCTTAGTCTGAAGGACGTGCTTTTGATACCTCTTCTGATGACTACTATGTCTATTGCGGTATGGGCTTCTTCTCACATACTGAAGAAGACTGCTGACATATCTTTCATGCTTATGCTCAAGATATTGGTTTTCTCTGTCGTCTTTGCCATAGCTGTTATAGTTCTTGCAGCCGTATCTTGGGTAATCGCCAAATACTTCGGAGTGAAGAACGTTCTCAAAGGATCGGTCGCGATAGTGGCGCTGGCCGGAGTCGTGATGATGTCTTCTTGGCTCATTTCGAAAGGAAAATACGACAAGTATCCTAACTGGAAGTGGTCTCTGATGGCCGGCCTTTCTATCGCCGCTTTCGGTGTCATCGCATGGGTGCTGATGAAGATCGGTGGAATAAGCACTTATATAAAGGGAGGAATCGCCATATTGGCGGTGGCTGCCACCGTTATGGCAGCGTCGCATATAATCGCGGTAGGAAACTACGGGAAGTATCCTAAGCTCTCTTGGGCTATAGGAGTGGCTGCTAGCTTGGCCGCGTTCGGTGTAGGAGCCGCTCTTCTCGGCCCTATGGTATTTGGTCCTCAGGCTCTCATATTCTTGGCAGGATTGGGCGCGGTATTGGGTGTCGCGGGAACGATCATGGCAGCTTCTCATATATTGGCGCAGGGCAAGTATACTAAATATCCTTCTATCGGATGGTCTATGTCGGCAGGAATGTCTCTCGCCGCCTTCACTACGGGAATGGTGCTTTTAGGCGGGATGATAGTGGCTTCTTTCGGCCTCGGGGCTGTTGCGCTCGCTGCAGGAGCAGAGGCTGTATTGAGCGTGACTCAGACTATAGTAGACGCCTCTCACATATTGGCTAAAGGAAACTGGAAGAAAGGCCCTACCGTTGCTTGGGCAAGCGGCGTGGCCATAGCTCTCGGCGCGTTCTCGCCTATATATTCGATGCTGATGAATAATGGCGTCATGAAGCTGTTCGGCGGAGGCGGCGTGGGTCCTGAAGATTTCGCCAATGCGATAATAACCGTTACGAATGGCATCATAACCGCCGCCGGAGAATTCGCTTCTCCTAGGAACAAAGGCGTCTGGAAGAAAGGTCCTACCAAAGAGTGGGCCACTGGAGTCGGAATCGCTCTCGGCGCATTCGCTCCTGTCTATGGAATGCTTATGAACAACGCGGCCATGAAGTCGTTTACCGGAAAAGGAGGAGTTGGTCCTGAGGATTTCGCTAAGGCGATATTGACGGTCACTAGAGGAATCATAACCGCTGCCAAGGAGTTCGCCAAGAATACGGCTCCGTTCAAAGAAGGCATGTATCCTTCCAAGCAGTGGGGCGAGGGAGTCGGCGCGGCGCTCAACGCGTTCGCTCCTGTGTTCAAGGCCCTCAGCGAGGATACTGGATGGTTCACAAGCGGAGACGATGTGATAAACAACATGGTCAACGGCGTTCTTAGGATGGCATCGGCCATCGTGGGAGTAGGAAGGATGATGTCAGACCCTAGCATCAAATGGGATATGTATCCTAGCAAGGATTGGGCGACCAACATCAAGAACGTCATCATATCATATACTCAGGTCGCGCAGAAGATACAGGATCTCGAGGTAGACTGGATGACGCTTTCGAACATGGATAGCATGGTGAGGAGAGTCACCACTACCGCGAGGATGTTCGGAATGAACGAAAAGTACTTCAATGCCAAGATAAATCCTAACTTCATGAAGTCCATATCTTCAAACCTTTTCTATTATATGGCCGTCGCCAAGAAGCTTCAGGATAAGCAGGGAGGAATCGGCGGCATGATCAAAGGCGCGCTTATGGGAGATCCTATAATAAACATGGCCAAGGGAATGATAGAATTGGCCAAGGCATACGACAAGCTTGCCGCTTCGTTGACGAAGATGGGCAAAGCGATGAACAATTTCAACGACAAGAAGATAGCGCAGCTTGAAAGGCTTTCGAGAATCAAGCCTCCGAAAGGACCGGGATTGCTTGGTGGAATAGGAAACGCCATAGGATCCGTGATAAGCAGCGCCGCCAATATGTTTAAGGCTCCTGAAGTTCAGGCTCCGCCGCCTCAATCTAAGAGAGAAGGGCCTAAGTCTTTCTTCCCTAAGGGAAAATACGGAGACATCGCCAAGCAGAACGACATGATAATAGATCTTCTGCAGTCTCTCAACGAGAAGGTGAGCATGGGATCCAACATAGATGCTGCCAGCGTAAAATACCTGACCGAGAAGAAATCTGCTAAGATGTAGCCATAAACAAAAGAGTTTTTGGATATATAAACATTATGGCAGAAATTTCATATCTTAGAAAGTTGCGGCTATTCCGAGACTATCGGAAGGCGCTAAATGTCGCTTCTCGCGAATTGGATGCAAATTATGGCATGCGCGTGGATAAGGCTCATCGCATATATACCGTTCTCAACATTCCTGAAGAGCTCATAGGCGAGGCATACAATCTCAAGAAGTCTGATATAGACAGGATATCCGAAAATTACATAAGAGAATACATAGCGGAAATATCCAAAGTCCTCAACGAGAAAGGGCTTGCCGAGCTATATTCCATATATGAGGTGAAGAAAGTCGATAAGTATTCTTACCTGATAGTCATGGGATTCTCTCTCTTCAAGAGCAACGAATACTACGACAGGCTTTATCTGAGAGTATTGCCCGCGGTTTCCATATCGATAATTTTAGGAATCATAATATTCCTTCTGGCATAAACTTTTTCTAAGAATAATTTATAAATAAAAACTCAATAAAAATATGGCAAAAGAAGCAAAGGATGTTTTCTATCATCTAGACGAGACCACAGAAGAGCAGTTCATGGAAATCTTCAACAAGAAGTCGTTTCCAGTAAACGTGCGTTTCCTTTTTCAGGGAAACTCAAAGCAGAAGCAGCTTATCAAAATAAAGAAAATCGCTGACGAATACGCGTTCGAGCTTGGAAAAGAGCTTCTCGTTTCTATCAACGAAGACTTGATGAATGTATTCGACGAAGAGTCTGTGACCATCCTGTTCGAGCAGGAAGTAGAGGCTATCAACATCAACATGGAAAGCGGCAAGATCAAGCTTGTCGGTCCAGATCTGAAGACGCACTCTTCAATAGTGAACAAATACGGAGTCGACAAAGTCGCTAGGGCGAACAAAGTAGAAGAGCTCTACAACGAGCAGAAGGCAGATGCTGACAGAGACGAAGAATTCATAATCTGATATTAATATGAGCAATCTTACGAACAGATACATCAACGCGCTCAAGAAGCGCTATGAGTCGCAGATAGCTGAGGCAGAGGCCAACATAGCGCTCTACCTTTCAGGACAGAACCTTGCCGCGATCGGAGAGCACTCCGACCTTATGGAAGAGCAGGACAAATGGATCGGAAAGCTGGCTGAGGCAAAGGATAAGCTGGAGACGCTTATGTCGCTGGATATTGAAGATCCTAATATGATAAAAAAAATCAACAGCTAGGCTGTAGAAAATAAAATAAAAAAAAATATGTCAAATATCGTAACAAACGTAGTTAAGCCGGAAATCAAGTTTTTCGAAAACGATTCTGAGCACTTGGTTATCGACCCTATCAACGAGGTAATGCTTGATGCCAAAGTATCTTCTATAGAATCCTATATGGAGAGCAATTCAGGCAAAGGAAAGTCTGACGAAGAGAAGGACGAGCTGTACAAAAACGCGCAGGATCTTTGGAAAGAATACACTTCTGCTCTTAAAGACGCGAAATACAATTTTCACCTTAACAGGCCGCAATGGAAGTTCTTGACGGATTTGATCTTGCAGAAGCTGGAGTATGACGTGAATACCGTATTCTTTGCTATCGAGCTCACGAACCTTTTGGGAACGATGAGAGAGGTGAAGTATGCCAACGACAAAGAGCTTATCGCTTTCCCTGTGAACGCTACCGAGATCACCTACATCTATCACCTTATCTCAAAGCATAAGGTAAAAGGCCTTACAAAAGATTCTTATCTTTTCTCTGAGGTTCTTGTTAGAATCGGAAACATCAGCAAAGTATTCAACTACTATGATAGCTATGCTAAGAGCCTTTCTACTGACATCCAGAACTGGGTTACTGCCTTTGAAGAAGGAGTCATTGTAGAGAAGAAGAAGAAGGCAAAGGATGAATCAGCTGAAGCTGTAGTAATAGAGCCTTCTAAATAAGAAGACTTCAAAAAGAAAAGGCCATCATTAAATGATGGCCTTTTTTTATTCTATCGGAGTTATCGGTATGAACGGTCCTATTACGTCCAGCGGCCTCATCGGCTCTGTGAGGTCCTTTAGGCCTCTTATCTCATAGTTCTTCCTGTCTCTGTACACAGATCCATATCCGTTCTCGGAGGTGACCTCTATAGTTATGAACGGGTCTATGTTCGAGTCTATCGTGAAATTGAAAGGAGCTACCGGAAGCGGCTTGTGAGGGCCGTTGTCTGCCATGCTTATCACGGATTGGGTCGCGCCGACTTTCGGTGGTGGCGGTATCCTCCTGTATTCGTTTATAGTCTGCACCGGCTCGAAGTCGATTTCAAGCCATTCTGTTATGTTCAGCCAATTCTTGTCGTCTCCTTGGTCCAGTACAGGAGGAGTTGCGGAATATGTCGCGCCGAGTCCGCTATATACGAATACTTCTCTATTGTATTTTACTATGCTCGTAACTTCATAGAAGTCGTTCGCGTTCCATTCTTCGACATCTTCATGCTTTCTCGGGCTCTTTATCTTGTTGTTGTCTATCTTCGATTCGTATATCTTTCCGTAGTAAGTTACTTTGTCTCCTTTCTTATATGTGGCGAAAGGCGCCCATTCTTTGTATGTCTTGTATGTCCTTATCTTTATCGTGAAGTATTCGGGAAGCCTCAGCTGGCTCTTCAGCTCGTTGTATGGCCTAGGCGGCGGAATGAGACCCGTCGGGTTCTTATCGGTGCCTATTCCTTCCATTATCGCGTAGAAGTCTAATACGCAGTTGTAGACGGTAGAACCGCTGTTCACTGGCATCAGATATACCTCGTTCAGCTTGCAGGATATAGGAGTCATGTTTTCTTTTATGTCTACTATCCTAATGTCGTGAACTCTATGCGTTATCTGGTTTCCTCCTGTGAAGTATGCTCTTCCGGTTATGTCGAGTATCTTGTGCGTCAGAGGTATGATGTTCTTCTTCAGCCAGAATTTGAGTCCTTGCAGCTTTATCGTGACTTCGTCTATGCTGTAGTTCAGCTTGCTGTTTCCTTCTTTGTCTGTTATGAAGTAAGTAAGGTTGAGCAAATTCGTCTCTTCGAACCTTTCGTTAGGGAAGGTGTGCTTTATGAAGTCGTTGTCAGTCCAGCCTTCTACCGTGTTGTCGAATATGTCTGGAATCTCTACTTTGAACAGCTTCGAGAAGTTTTCTGAAGTTACGTCTACGTTCCTGTAGTATTCATTCAGCTGAAGGTCGTTGTAGCCGAAGAAGTTTATCGCGTTTATTATCGATTTGTAGGATCCTATGTAAGGATAGATTAGGTGCTTCATCATGAGCATCTCTTTCCTCTTTGTGTTCAGGAACGTCCAGTCTATTCCTCCTTCTAGAACGTCATAGTCTTTGAATATGAATATCTCGTTTGGTCCTATAAGCTTTCCGTTGTTGTTCAGCTGTATCTTGAACCTAACGTCTTCTATGTCGGTCTGTGCCATCGTCTTGAACCTTCCTATCTCCCTATCTGTGACTTTCATCGTGAATTTTAGATAGGTCGTGGACGATTCTTTCGGATATCCAGATACTACGGTCTTTTCTGTCTCGAAGAAGTCTAGGTTTGGATTGAAGAATCCGACTATCATCGTGTTCGTGTATATCTCTTCGATCCTTACGAAATAACCGTTGTTGTTCGATGCGTATTTGTTCTTCGTGTTGGTCACGTCTTGCAGATAGATCGATATGTATTGATCTACTTTGAATCCCTTTCCTATGAAGTTCTCGTCGGACATGGCGTTTATCTTTATCCTTCCCTTCTTTATTCCGTTTATGAATATTGTCTCGAGAGTTATTACCGTGTCGTTCGTCGGCGTGCTCGTTATGCTGTATTCTACTTCTTCTTTCTTGTATAGCTGAAGAAAGGAAGTATATGCTCCTTCTTCCGGCGCTTTGAATCCAAGAAAAAGCTGAAGAGGCGTCGGCTCTATGGATACGTCATCCTGGTCGTCTATATAGCTTAGCTCGTATTCTACCTTGTCGAATACCGTCTGCTGATATTCCGGAATGCCTATCTTTTCAGGATTCCTGTTTGGATATTTGTTTAGAGGAACGTCTTTGAACGGCTTTGGTCCTACATATGCGAAAGGTCCTGTCTTCTCTAGCTGCTCTCCGCTAAGATCGTATATGAAGAATTCTCCGGTAGTGTTATCTAGCCACTTCCAGTAGTATTTGACCGGTGTCTCTCCTTCGAAGTTCTCTCTTGGCTTCCTTACGCATTCGTATGCCTTCAGCCATACGTCCGCTGGCTTCACGTAGTTTGGATCCAGAGTTCCGAATCGTCCCTCGTCTATTGGCGTCGATTCTTGGTCTTCTATGTTTAGCTGGCTGTTGACTGTAGACTGCACCTCGAAGAGGTTCTTTATCGAAGGCTGCAGCGTCCATACAGACTTTCTTTCTGGGTTGTATACTATCCTTGTATTTGGTGCCTGAGTCAGCTCTGTCTTGACGACCATTCCGTTTGCGGAATCTATCACTACTACCTTGTTGCTGGCGCTTGCTAGATACATTCCTCCGTCATATTGATTTAGAGCGAGCTTACCGTATGCCGCAACGTTGGTAGTCATTCCTATGGTATTGACATCCAGACCTAGCGATTTGAATGCGTATGAGGTTTCCGATATGTTCATGTTTCCTGTCAGGTTGTTGAATATCACGTCTGATATTCCTCCTGAACCTGTCGATCCTATTACGGAGCTGATCGCGCCGTTGTCTATCTTCCATAGCTGCGACAGCGAGTATACGTATATTGCTTCGAATACCGGCTCGTAGAAAATTCCGGAATGCGTCAGACCTGGTATGTTGTATGTTGTCTGTATGTCTCTTGTAGATCCGTTTATTCTTAGCAGCAGGTCGGCATCTGTAGTGATGTACATGTCTTTTTCGAACTCGTTGAATACCATTTTTCCGGTCCTGGTATCCAGAAGAGAAGGCGTCGTGAGGTTGGTCAGCGTTGAATTGTCCTCTCCGAAGATCGTTATCGTCGGGTTGTTCTTATATGTTACGTATATGTCTCCGTTTTCTGGATTTATTGCCATGTCGGCGGCTTCGCTGGTCAGCGATATATTGGCGACCACCGTGTTCATTACAGGGTCTACTGCGTATAGCTTCGTCTTCGAGAGGCAGTAAAGATAGTTGTTGTATGTGTTGAACTCCATCTCGATGCTGTCGCTGTTTCCGGGTAGGTATATAGTCGTCAGGTATATTCCGGATAGAGCGTCCACTGCTATCAGGTTGTCTCCCAATACGAATATCGCATTGGCTAGCTGGATGTACTTCATGTCTATCAGATTCGATACGCCTGGCTTTCCGTCCAGCGAGAAGTTGGTAGTCACATACGTGTTTGGATTGAAAGAGACGCCGAACGACTGGGCGTTATGCTGTATCGGGTTGAACGGTCCTCCTACTCCTGTCAGCCCTGGCGGCAAGCAGGTTGTCTGTCCGAATCCGAGGTTGAACGCTAGCGTCACGAAGGCGGACGATCGGCAAGGAGTCTTCTGCAATCCCCAGAATGGTCCTTCATAGCTTAGGCTTAGCGCCTTAGGATCGACCATCAAGAGGTTGTACTTTATGTCTTGCAGAGGATGTGGGGTGTTGTTTATGGATATTACCCTTCCTGTTCCGAATCCTGCGTCTTCGAAAGAAGATTCTGCTCCGACTTTTACGAGATTGACCTCGTTTCCTGTTATTATGGTTCCTACGCTTCCTTTTATCTTGTCGGTCCTTATGAAGTCGGTCTGGCCAGGAAGAAGAACCTTTCCTGTCTTTATGGTATAGTGCAGCCTTCTGTCTGTTCTTTTTATGTCGAATTTGAGAAGGTTGTTTATGTTCTTCACTATTATCCCATACGTCTCGAGTATAGGCGCGTGCTCTTCCGTCCATGCCTGAAGAGTCGCCGGTATGTCGGGGAGCTTGAACGATGCCGATGCCGAAGTCGCGGATACCGTGTTTCCTTGGCTGTCCAGGAATGTTCCGTATATCGTAGGCATCTCGTATGGCCTGCTGTTTATCGTTATGGCAAGGTTGGACCCCAATTCGTTGAATACTACTTTGGAGTGCTCTATGTGATAGTCCGCTGTAGTTCCGACCTCTATCCTGTTTATCTCTATCGGAACGTTTGGATATTCGGTCTTCAGAACTATCGAATTGTAGAAAGGCGAAACATATGTTCCAAGATACTCCAGCTCCGCTATTATTCCTAGCGCGTATAGCCTTTTGTAGTTTCTTGTTAGCCAGTTCCTGAGCGTCCTGTCTATGGTTCTTTCCATGTCTGGCGCCGCGCCTGAGTATAGCCACGCGACCTCTTCTTCGTATGTCTGCTTGTTTATTATCAGCTTTATTCCGAATTCGTCTATGTCTGTGAATACTATGTTGTATCTGAAGTTATCCGAATATTCGTAGTTCAGCTCTTGCTTGAGCTGTTCCTTTACTTCTACGAGCCTCTCGTTTGTCTGCTTTTTGGTTCCTATCTTATAGGAGTTGCAGTTCGTTACTTCGTCATCGTACATCTGCGATAGCTGCAGGTATTCTGTTGATGTGAGTATGCTTGATGATATTGTGTCGTTTGGCTTTCCTAATATCTCTATAGACTTGGCGACGATATATGATTCTCGGTCTCCTAAGTTTGCCAGGCAGCTCTTTACCGTGTCCGTGTGGTAGAAATTGACTTCGGCGTAGTTGCTCGAATACATCAGGTCTGCTTTCAGAACGCCTTTTTCTGCGTATAGGTCTATGTTAAGAGACTTGAAGTCGTCTTTGTATTTTTCCGCGGCCATCGCGAGAGTCATCGAGCTGCTCTGCGTATACGCCTGCTCGAAGTATAGCCTGTCCGTCGTCAGGTATATCTGGCACGACGCTAGGTTCTCGTCTGCCGTCGCCTGGTCTACGTTTATGAAAGTAGGAGGTCCCCAGTATGTGGTATCGAATGGAGTTATCGTGCCGTATAGCGCGTTCGAGAAGTCCTGCACGTATGTCTGCCTGCATTGGAATATCCTGTTCTTGTATAGGACCTGAGAGTTTTCCGTGAATGTCGTCGTGTTCGATATTCCTTCGAAGCTTGGCATCGCCGCCACCGTGAAGAAGTTGGAATTTAGCTGCGATCCGACTATTTTGAATTCCCTGCCCGGCTTGAGTATGAAAGGAAATCTATCGGGGCTCGTGAATCTTATCTTTTTTCCTGCGATCCTTATTCCTCCATCATATATTTTGGGAACGTCCGTCCTCGATATGGATTCTATGATCAATGTTTTATCTGTTGGCAATCCTGATGTCTGATATTCGAAATGCACGGCGTCTGTAACTTCATAGTCTCTGACCGTGTATCTTCCGTCATTCATCTGCGTGTTGATGACGTTAAGCTTTTTTCCGTTGTAGTATCTCTCATAGAAGTCTGGCTCGTTCCATTCTGACAGGTTGTTCCTGTATTCCGCGTCTATGTAGTTGTATATCCCTATCAGGTTTGACCCTCTCACCAGAACCTGGTTGAAGTTTCCGTATTCGTAGTCGTTTCCGTACATAGACTCGAACGTCGCGTTGTCTACGTCTGACAATATCATTACGGCGCCTTTCTTGGATCCTATCACAGAATATGTCTTTTTCTTGTCCGTGAACTCCAAGAAGGAGGTATCGAACATTATGAATGTTCCTATCGGAAACAGCGCCTCGAAGTTTTCTCCATACACCCATTTCGAATAGAAATCCGGGTCGTTGTTGACCGGCTCTATTCTCTCCATCACGTAGCTTCCTGTCCTTCCTGCGTAGAAGTGCATGCCCCATTCATTGAATAGCTGGAACTTCTTCAGGGTAAGGTCTCCTGGCATCGCGTATTCGAATGGCGCAAGATACTCCATAGTGTATATCCCGTATGTCTTGTATACGTCTGACGAGCTTTGATGGAATAGTATGTCGCCTTCGAATCGGTCTGCGACCGTGTTGTACTTTACGTTTAGGTAGTCGCCTTCTTTGTTGAAGAATACAAGTTTTCTGTGATTGGACATCTATGATAGATACTTTTTGTTATATATTAAAATCGTGCTTCTCGGTAATAATATATAGAGATATAAAATCCAACACATAGACATGGGCGACAATTCAAAGAAGGCCAAGAAGGCCAAAGAAGAAGAAATAAAGCTAGATATAAAGTCATTCGAGCCTGCTGAAGATACCGATACTCTCGGATTCAGATCAGAAGTCGAAGAGATGCCTAAGGCGGCTGAGAAGAAGCTGAAGAAGGAAATACAGGCAGAGACTCCTGGCCTGAAGAAGCCGATAAAGAAGTTCGAGGATTTCTCGCTCGAGATAGAAATCGAGCCTGTCGGGGATGATGAGGAAGAATATGATCCATATTCTTATTCGGGATGCGGATGCTGCCCGGCTTGCACTGGTGAGGAAGATTGCGAGTGTGGATGTCCTGAGTGCAATTGTCCTCAAGACGATGAAGAAGACGATGAATTTTGCGGTTCTTGTTCTTGCTCTCCTTGCGGATGCGGCGACGTTGCGAGATTCTCTGATTTTGAAGGAGACGACCTTATACTTTCTGAAAGCTTGAAATATCACATAAAGAACAGGAAGCCTGTTACTGAAAGCATATTCAGGCCAGGATCCGAAGCGTTCTTCGAAGTGCTCAAAGAAGCCAGGAAAGAGTTCAACTCTATAAAATACAGGCTTCCTGAGGTAGACAGAGAGCTTTTCGAGTCTACTGAGATAGGAGAGTTTGCCATGTTCAAAGGAAAGATGGTTCCGCTCGACCTTCCTATGGAGCTTGAAGAGGACCTGAACGAAGAGGCCGAATACAAAGGCAGAGAAGTGAAGCTTAACCACCCTATGAGAGGCGGAACGAAGAAGTATCAGGTATATGTCAGGAATCCTAAGACTGGTAAAGTCAAGAAGATAGCTTTCGGAGACGTTCATGGCGGGCTTACTGCAAAAGTCAGCGATCCTGATGCCAGAAAGAACTTCGCTTCAAGGCATAAATGCTCTACCAAGAAAGACAAGACTAAGGCTGGATACTGGGCCTGCAGGATCAACAAATACGGACATCTTTGGGGTGGTAAGACATATCCTGGTTATTGGTAGAATATGAAATATCTAAAATCATATAATATATTTGAATCTAAATCTGAGGAAGAGAAAGAAACTCTCCCAAAGATCTCAGATTTGAAAATTGTTAGTATTGATACGATAGAGGGTAAAAACAAATGGCATCACACTAAAGACAAGCTTATACATATGGTTTTGGATCTAGGTGATTGGGAAGAATTTCCGTCTAATAAAATACCCAACTTCTATAAGAATATTAAAAAGTATCTACCATCTATGCACGACCATAGATGTTCGGAAAACAGAAAGGGTGGATTTTTCTTCAGAGTCAAAAAAGGAACTTGGTTGGGGCACATAACTGAGCATGTCGCATTGGAAATACAAACCTTGGCTGGATATGACACCGGATTCGGAAGAACTAGGGGAACTGGTAAAAAAGGAGAGTATAATGTCATATTTAACTATGAAGAGAAGTCGATGGGTATTTTGGCTGCGAAAGAGGCGGTGAAGATTGTGAAGTCTTTAATAAAGGATGAGGATCCAAAGATAAAGGAATCTGTTAAAAAGTTGAAAAAACAATGACACTGCCATATAAAGAAACTAAGATAGGAGATAACGCGTTTATCAGAGAGTTCGCTCAGGATACCGACTCTGGTGAGTTTATGTGGCATCGAGACAGAGAAGATAGGATAATCGAATCTATAGACGAAACCGATTGGATGGTGCAGATGGACAACGAGCTGCCTAAGAAGATAGAAGGCAAGATGTTCATTCCTATGGGAGTCTACCACAGAGTTATAAAAGGCACAGGCGATCTGAAGATAAAGCTTATAAAAAAGCCGCTCTTATGAGCGGCTTTCGTGTTCTTCTTCGTATTCCCATTCGACAGGATCTATCATGATCATAGATCCGGTTATTGGACACCTGAAATCTCGGCAATTTTCGCTTTTGCATGCGCATCTGTAGCACCAGTATTTGTTTCCTTCTCTGTCTATCGCTACTATGTCTCTTCCTTTTTCCGGAAGCATGTCTTCTATCTTCGTCATTCTCCTTTAGATCTGTAGTTTTCGTTGTATATCCTTATCACTTCGTCGTATTCGTTGATGACTCCGTTCTTGAAGGACTCGTTTTCGTATTTCTGCCTCATTATGTACTCCTTTATGTAGGTCTCGTACTCGAGCTTTATCGATATGTCCATAGTCTCTTCGTCTACTTCTACCGCTTCGGAAACCATATCCTCTCCGTCTTCTGTCTTCTGAACTATGTCGTCGATGTATTCTACCGACGCGAAGTTTCCCTTCTCCAGCATCATCTCGAGCTTCCTGCGAAGCTTTCTGTTGTTGATGAGAAGATTGTTCGATATGGCGAGATCTATGTAGTCTTTCGTGTCCTTGAGCTCGTCCAGCTTGTCTATGTCTTCTTCCGTCACTACCCTGAACTTCTTGAACACCGGCGAATACGTGTTTGGATGGAAAGACACCTTTCCTGAGTTCAGGTCCAGCATGGTTATTCCCTTCTGGTCTCCCGTGTCGTTTCGGTCCATCTGGTATAGAGATCCTATGAACCTGAAGTTCTTGTTCTGCTGAGTGATGTGTATGTGTCCTGAGAATACGTCCTTATACCCGCTGAACTGCTCGACTTCGATCTTGTCTGGATTCCTGTGCGCTACCGAGTTGAGATGCATGCGGCATCCGTTTAGGTCTGAATGGCAGAATAGGTAGTCTCCTTGATTTTCCTTTATCTCCTTTATCATGTCTAGCCTCTTCTCTACCCAAGGCATCAGCACCAGCTTCTGTCCGTCGTTTACTTCGATCGTAGTCGTCTTTTCGTATACCTTTATGTTCTTGTTCATGTATCCGAAGAGCCTGACAGAGTTCACGTCGTTGGTTCCTTTGTTCCATAGGTCGTGGTTTCCTACCATTATGTGTATAGGAAGTATGTCGGATATGTCCTTCAGTATCCTCTCGACCTTGTTTATTATTATGATAGGAAGGCTCGTCCTGTTGTCGAAGAGGTCGCCTAGGTGTATCATTATGTCGCCGGGCTTGGCGTTTTCCTTTAGATATGGAATGACGTAATTGTAGAACGTCGATTCCATCATATTCATCCATTTGTCCAGGTTGTTCAGATAGATGCCGAAATGGGTATCGGTTATCATGAATACTTTCATCTGAAAGCCATTATTTTTTGTATTTTTTATATGATTGGCCTTTCATTAAGTTTCGACGGAAAAAAATGGAAAAAATATGCTTTTTGGATCTAATATATACACTATAGCTGAGTTTGAAAAAAACAGAAGAAAAAAAATATTTAATATATACTTTATAATTGCTCGGCAATTACATAAAAAATAAGAAAAAAATATGCCATTACCACATTATACGCAGATTTCTAACGTAGCTTCTCCTGGAGGACCAGGTACGCTTCCTGATGAGGTTGTATACACTAACCTCTTTGAGATCACGTTTATTCTTCCTGTTATCCTTCAGGCTCAGAAGAGGGATCCGCTTCTTCTTTTGGAGAACGCTACGAAGATAAGCATGAACTTGACCGAGCATGACGTTGCTGAGAAAGTTCAGAGGTTCAAGTACTCTACTAGGGCTTTCTATGCGACACCTACCAAGACGCATGGTAACCTTTCGATTCCTTTCCAGGTAAACGTTAACAACAACGGTTCTATGGAAACTTGGAACACTCTGAAGGCTTGGTACGACTTGATGTTCAACTCTCAAAACGGATCGCTTCACTACAAGAGTGACTTGATCGGTACTATCATCGTCAACCAGCACGACAAGAAGGGTGTTGTATTGAGAAGGGTAACTTTCCAAAACTGCCAGCTATTCAAGATCGCAGGTTACGACCTAGACTGGGCTTCTAACGGTATCATCGAGAACGTTACGGCTGAGTTCGTATATGACTACTTCATCGACGAGTACATCGATTCAGGATTCTCTATCAATCCTCCACTCATTTCTGGATACTAATATCTACGATATAGAAAGAGCCG
>JACCDW012030879.1_pt1 | contig 19216 bp, 9 predicted proteins | sample 7449781 | NCBI WGS metagenome assembly JACCDW01 (sample SAMN15323449, study PRJNA562643) | freshwater metagenome | isolation source: river surface water | place: USA:Blue River Watershed | collected 2017-08-18
TAAACAGCCTAGCTGGTACAGTATTAACATACGACCAAGCTGCTGTTTCTGGTACAGCTACATTCGTTGGTGACGAACACGCTGCTCTAGCTGTTCAAATCAACCGTGCTTCAAACTTGATCGCACAACGTACACGTCGTGGTGCTGGTAACTGGGCAGTTGTATCGCCAACAGTTCTAACACTTCTACAATCTGCTACTACAAGCGCATTTGCTCGTACAACAGAAGGTACATTCGAAGCTCCAACAAACACCAAGTTCGTTGGTACTTTAAACAGCGCAATGAAAGTATATGTTAACACATATGCAGAAAGCGATGATGTTCTAATCGGCTACAAGGGTACATCAGAGAGTGATGCAGCAGCGTTCTACTGCCCATACATTCCTCTAATGAGCTCTGGTGTTGTACTAGATCCATCAACCTTTGAACCAGTAGTGAGCTTCATGACACGTTATGGTTATGTTGAACTTACAAATACTGCTTCTTCTCTAGGTAATGCAGCTGACTACCTAGCTAAGGTTGCTGTAACAAGTGGTAACCTACGTTTCGCTTAATCGACAGAACGATTAACATACGTATTCAAAAAGCCCCGAAAGGGGCTTTTTGTTTGGCTATTGCTTCGGACACCAACTGATAAATAAAGTATCTAGAATTAATTATGCGGTACCCACCGCGTAGACCTAGAACGTCATATTAAAGGAGAAACCAAATGGGACGTCCAATTAACAAAAGATATTTTGGTCCATTAAACGGATCAGGTTTAGCATCAGCAGACGGTAGCGATGCAGCAGGCCACACATTAAGCAACACTACTACATATTCTGAAAAACAACGAGGTTTTAACATTCCTGTTGAACAAGCTCGTGTTATCGGCGGTGATCTTGATATCGGCGGTGAAGCTTCTGCAACACCATATATCATTTCACAAAAAGGAAGTCGTAAATATCGTGTTATGACATCATCAGGTGAAGGCATTTGTCGTTTAGTAAACGATGACGGTAGCTCACAAGTTACAGCTGGTGAAATGGTTCTTAAAGGTTACCTAAACGGCGACAGCGGAAACAGTGGTGTTGCTATTGCAAAATTAACTAAATTCTATGCAGTTGATTTTAGCGGTAATCGTTATAAGTGGTATGTTGTCAACGATGGCAGCTCATTCCAAAACGTGATCGCCCTTGTAGACGCAACAACAGCATCAGTAAACTAAGGTAAACAGCAATGGGACAGTTTTTAAGAGTTAACGGTGATTATAACATTAAGGCCGGAGATGGTGCAAAGATTACTCTTGATACCGGATCCGGAGTTGGTGAAGTTTTTGTTACTGGAAATTTAACAGTAGCAGGTGATACCACAACTGTCCAAGCCGAAGATCTAAAAGTTAAAGACAATATTATTGTTTTAAACGATGGCGAAACAGGTGCCGGAGTAACATTAAATTATTCCGGCATTCAAATTGATCGAGGAACTGAATCAGAGGCTTCGTTACTTTTTGATGAAGCTAATGATGCCTGGGTATTTGTAAACGGTACTCCAGCTGCACCTTTTGATTTTACAGAAAGTAGAATCAAAATTAAAGAAATTTTAACAGATTCCGCAACTGACTCGGGTGACCTTACACTAATTGGTACAGGCACAGGTGTTGTTAAGGTTATCGGAACTATTAATTATGAAGATCAAGTAACACACGACGATGACCTTCCTAATAAAAAATATGTTGATGATTCAATTTTAAACAATCCAACTTTCCAGATTGTTGCTCCGCAGACTCAAGATACTAAAGTTGTTATTGCTGATAAAGATATAACACCTAATAATGCTGGTCAACCTGGATCTTTAGCATATTTTACAGCATCAACAACCTATTCAACATTTGGTGAAAGTGCTGTTTCTGTTATTACAGATAATAAACTTGCTGCACAGTTTTATTCAAACAGAGCAGAAATTTTTAATTTAGAAATTACCGGTACAGAAATTACAACAAAAAATTCTATTACTAATGAAAACATTTTTGTTAGAACACAAGGTACTGGTAAATTACAAACAAATTACGCATTGCAATTAGAACAAATATCAACAACGCCTGCATACGTATCAAATAATACATTATTGTATGCTGCTGATCCGGGATTAGGAACCACAGGTGTTTGGTTTATGAATGACAGTTCTCAAGTTTCTAAACGCAATGGAGAGTTAATAAGTAAAAACAAAGCATTAGTTTTTAGTATGATATTTTAAGAGACAATTATGATTAGAAATTATGAAAATCCAGAAGGTACTATTTCGTTGATTGATTCAACTAGTGTTACTGTTCCTGTAAAAGTATATACAAGTACTACAACTGGTGGGCCAATCGGCGGATCAGTCACTGGACAGACTAATGCTGTTACAACTATTGCTTTTTGTAATACCGCAGCACCTAATTCATCAGACGAAACAATTAACGCAGTAAATGTAAATATCTACCTTGTTCGAAGTGGTAAGTCTTTTGGAAGCGGTAATTTAATTGTTAGCAATTTAACAGTACCGGCTGGAGAAACTGTATTCTTTAGCGAAGAACGAATTGTATTAGACAGCGGCGACGAAATTTGGGTTGGTACTTCTGCAAGTAGCAGATTGTCAGTAACTGTGAGCTCACTACCAGTATGAAATTCCTAAAAACAAAAAATATTTCTAAGTTTAGTATTAATGATCGATCATTAATTGCGTACCCTAACGGGAACGGACCCGGAAATCGTGTTGTTGTAAATGCCAAAGGCGGTATGATGTTGCCTAAGGGATCCACGGCAGAACGACCACAATTAACTGGTGTTAGACAACCAACAGACGCAAATGGCACTATTAGATATAATACTTCTTTAAGTGTTATTGAAGCATACGTAGGCGGTACTTGGGTAACTGTTGCAAGTCCTGTAGCAAGTGCTATTACTAAACAAACGTTAGGTCCAGGGAACGGTGTTGAAAGAGTCTTTGGCCCATTAAACACAAGTTTTGTTACATCATATTCTGCTAGCGATCATAATATTATGGTATTGGTAGAAAACGTTGTTCAAATTAGCCCTACTAACTTTGTAGTAGTGCAAAGCGACGGAACAACTCCTATTAATGGAAATGTTTATCCAGCAGGATGGTATGTTAACTTCACATCAGCAGTACCGGCAACAGGCGGTGGCGGAAATCCTGTATACGTAACTATCTATTACGGTTACGCTAACTAATCATGAGTCAGTTGGGGCGAATAGGTGGTCAGGTATTAACAGACAACCTGCTACGTGCCGGGGTTGATCTAGCCTTTGAAACTGATTTACTATATCTTGATGTTACTAATAAAAAAATTGGCATCAGAGATTCGACTCCTGTATACGATTTAGATGTTAATTCTAATATTAGAACTAATGATTTAGATGTTACTACACAACTTGCTGCGGGCAATTTAAGAGTTAATTCGCCTAACACTTTTACAACATCAGTTGGCGGGATAGCTGTTAAAATTTCTGGATCTACAATATTTCATGATAGATTGTATACTCAAGTATCAGGAACACCAAAACTTTCGTTTGATGGTAATTTAATTTCTAGTTTCTCTAACGGAAATATTATTTTTGACCCTAACGGATCAGGTACAGTAGAATTTAAAGCCGATACTAATATTACTGGTGATTTAAATGTTTCTAATAATATTAATATTAGTGGTAATTTAACTGGGTTAGGAAAACTGATACTAGGTGATCAGACCATAGACACAGTTACCGTAAACACTGATTTTACACAGAGCATTATTCCAGGCGATGATTTAACTTATGCATTGGGTGCTGATGCCTCTGATTCTAGTCCACGTCGTTGGGCACAATTACATTCCCCTGATTGGACTAACATTACAACCGGCGCCTGGCCCGGAAGCGGATTAAGACCACTATCAGTCAAAGTTAGCGATCAGACTAACTTAGATGGTGTAGCTAATAAAATTTCAGGATTACAATCTAATGACGATATATTATTATCGCCTGATACTGGAATTACATATATCGAAAAAACCAAATGGCAAGATAGTGAAATTACTAACTTACTAAACACGCCACTAACTTTATCTTCAACAGGAAGAGGATACTATACATTTGCTAATAATAATGCTATAGTAATTCCTGCTGGACCAACTGTAGATCAAAGACCAACTCCTGATGTCGGTGAAACACGTTGGAACACTGATTTAGGATACATCGAATGTTTTGATGGAACATCGTGGATTGTTTCGATTGGCCCTGGCGACGTTGTTGATCAACAAGACATGGATGATCTTGGCAACATTTACACCCTCATCCTAGGGTAATTTTCCATTTTGTATAAATACTACTAATTGCAAGAAACGGCCAATTTCTTGTAAGATCCGACTGTGGTATACCAGCAAAGAGCCAAAAGGCTGCAAATTTGGTAATCCGTGAAACACGGTGTCTAAAAGGGAGAGCTAATGGCTATTGGTCGTATTTCCGGTCAGCTCTTAAAGTCAAATCTACTCCGTAGTGGTGTAGACTTAGCTTTTGAGACTGATCTTCTCTATCTAGATGTTGTTAACTCTCGTATCGGGATAAAAACAACAGCGCCAACCACTGACCTAGACGTTAATGGCACTACCCGCACAACTAATCTTGTAGTTGATAATCAAATTTCTGTAGGTGATCTAAGATTGAGTGGAAACACTATCTTAAGTACATCTGCAACTATTAATTTCCAAGCAGCCGCAGGCGAACCTACTGTTTATCACAGCAGATTACAAATTGATGATTTGCAATTACAAGGTAACACAATTTCTACAACAGTATCAAACAGTCCTATTGAATTAATTCCTAACGGAACAGGTACTGTTAATATTGTAGCAAATACTAATATTACAGGAAATTTAGCGGTTACAGGAAATATCAATGCAACTGGTAATGTTGTAATCGGCGGCAACATTCAGATTGGTGATGCATTAACTGACGAAATTATTATTAATGCAAGCATTAAAAGCGACCTTGTACCACAAACAGATAATACATATGACTTAGGTTCTCCATCCTTTAGATGGAGAGCTGTTTACGTTCGCGATTTTTATACCGATGCAATTAGTGTTCCGACGTTAGATATCGGAAATCTAATGTTTCGTGATAACGAAATCACAACCACTACTGGTGCCGATTTATACATCGACGGAAATGGAGCAGGCGGTGTTCGACTAGGCAATTTTAGAATAGTTGATAATGTAATAACAAACGTTGTTTCGAATGCAATTAGTCAAATAGTTCAAAGCGGTACTGGTTATTTCAAAATTCAAGGGACAAACGGGTTCGTCCCGCCAGTTGGTACTAACGCACAAAGACCTACTGGTTACGAAGTCCTTGGAATGACAAGATATAATACAAATTCAAAAGCACTCGAAGTATGGGACGGAGCAACATGGGCCAGCCCAGCAGGTACATCGGGTGCAGTTAGTGTTGCTCAGGCAGAAGACGTTGCTGCTTCATGGGCATTAATATTAGGATAATAAGATGCCAACAGTTTTTAAGCATAGTTTAGTAACACAAATAGGAACAACACCGACCGACGTTGTAGAAATCGGCGGCGGCGTTAGAGCTACAGTAATTGGATGCAATTTAGCTAATACTACTGAATTTGATACTGTAATTACTGACGTTCAAGTTGTTGGGTCAGATACAACAGTAAGCTATTATGTAAAAGGTTTAGTAATACCTCCAAATACTACTGTTAAAATTGTTACGCAAGGTGAAAAATTAATTTTACCTGAAAGTACAGCATTAAGAATTACAGCAGATACTGCTGATAGTATAGACGCTACTGTAAGTTACGTAGAGATATCGTAAGGAGATAAAGATGGCAAATGCAATTTCAAGCCCGTATTATTTAGGAACTACCCCATCGGAATCCCTTGGCGATAGCCCTCGTTATTGGTACGCATTAAGAAGAAACGAAGATGGTGAGTTATTTTTTGTAAGAAGTGACCAATTACAAGACCAAGAAGCATATGAGTTAAATATTCCAGGACCTCCCGAAGAAGATTTTGACGCTTTTCAACCTGGAACAGATTTCCTTGATGGTATTGATGTAACACACGAAAAGCCAAAAGAAAACATGTATTATCCACAATACAAATGGGATGACCGATCATTATTTTATTATATCGACAGTGAAGGAATGCTTACAGTTAGAATTAATAAAGGATATTCGTATCCAAGTGGAATTTCGTCTTAATTAGGATAGAAGAATGGCAGAATTTAAGATAACAAGATTTAGATATACATGGAAAGGCAATTGGGCCTCTCTCGATGATTCTACATTGTATTATAAAGATGATGTAGTATATTACAAAGGATCTGCTTGGGTTTGTATAAGACAACACGTTCCTACAATTTTTGATAACGATCAAGATTACATAGAACCAGGCGATACATTATCTTCACCAGCATGGACAAAAATGTCTGAAGGCCGTGAATGGCTAGGTAACTGGGCAACTGGTCAACGATACGATCCAGGTGTAATTGTTTTATCGGGTGGTAATTTATATCTTTGTACAAATTCTCACGTATCTGCTACAAACTTTCTTACAGATTTGTCAAACTGGGAAATTCTAGCTGTAGGTAGTAATTTTAGAAATAATTGGCAAGCTGGAGAAAGATATCGTGTAGGTGACGTTATTAGATATAACGGTTACACATATCAATGTACAGTTGAGCATACTGCTGCGTCAACTATTCAAGAATCAAACTGGGACACAACTGTTGAAAATTATTCATATGTTGGAGAATGGCAAAACGGTTACGTATATAGAAAAAATGATCTAGTTCGATTCGGTGGATCTATTTTAAAATGTTTAGAAGATCACACATCATCTGGAATTGATAATTCTAAATTTGAAGTTTATCTATCAGGATTTAATTTTAAAAATAATTGGAATAGTTCTACACAATACACAGTTGGTGACATTGTTGTAAAAGGTGGAACATTATATATTTCCTCAACAAATAATTCTAGTAGCGAACCAGGAATTTCTAATACATATCCTGAAGGAAATCCTGGTTGGACTATTATTGATCAAGCAGTTTCTTATAAAGGTGAGTATGATCCGCAATCAGGCAGAAAATATGCTCGAGGTGATTTAATTCGTCGTGGTGGATCATTGTGGATTAGTTCAACAGATCAACAATCAGACGACAGTTCATTAGCACCGTTTGACGAAACAAATTGGAATTTAGTAATTTCTGCATATAACTTTAAAGGTTCGTGGAGAGTTAATGAAGATTACAATTATTACGATGTAGTGTATTACAGAGGAGTTGTATATTATTGTAATACCCCACATATTAGTTCTTTCTCTACTTTCCCTGGAGATAACGGCGAAGGATTTGAACTATGGACTCAAGTTATTGTTGGCGACGAAAATAGTGCGTTAACAATACTCGGTGATTTAGTAACTTATAATTTATATAGAGAAGTTTTACAAGACGGTAGCACAGTTTATGAACTAGGAGATGGTAGCTCATTAGGGCCAACTAGACTACCAATAGGCAATACTGACGAAGTTCTTGAAGTTGAAAACGCTGCCGGCGATTTAAGATACAAAACTTGGGGTACTCTACAGAGAGTATTCTTCGTAAGAACTAATGGTGTTGATGATGATATCGATCCTGCTAGAGGTCATAATTATTTTAAACCATGGAGATCTATTCGATTTGCTCTAGAACATGCAGACGATGGATACGCAGGAACTACAACTATTTTTGTTTCGACAGGTGAATACAACGAAGTTCTACCTTTAATTGTTCCAGCTCGCACATCAGTAGTAGGTGAAGAATTACGCGGCGTGCATGTTAATGCAAGCGGTCCAATTGAAGCATTAGCAACTGATGCAACATATACATTATCAACTTTAATTAGAATTGGTTTAATTTGGCAAGATATTATTCTTGGCAATGACGTAGAAGCTAGTGTAGGAAATAACATTCCTCAAGATAAATCTGTAACAGGAACAGTTGCTGATTTCTCTATCGTTGATAGTAAATGGGCAAGCATTATTGCAACTATCGAAAAGATGGTTAACAATATTGGATCGATGCCAGCTGTTACTGGATCAAACACCGCGTCTACAGAAGAATCGATTGCTTCTCTAATTACAATTATTGAAAACAATAGAGCATTTGTTAAAGCAGAAGCATTAGCATTTGCACAAGTTACATATCCTTTATACACATTTGATTCTGAAAAATGTTTAAGAGATATTGACAAATTTATAGACGCAATTAAGTATGACGTTTTATACTCGGGAAATTATAAATCAGTTTTAGCTGGTAGATATTATGCCAATGCTGTAAACGGTTCAGCACTTGAAGACATGTGGTACGTAAGAGATTCTACCGGTTTAAGAAATATGACGTTTAATGGATTAAATGGTACTTTACCTCCATTGGCGGCTGGCGAAATTTATAGAATTCCTACAGGCGGAGCATATGTTTCATTAGATCCAGGTTGGGGTCCAGACGACGAACGTGTATGGGTCACCAATAGAAGCTGTTACATTCAAAACTGTACAACTTTTGGGGTCGGAGCTATTGGTCAAAAGATTGATGGATTGATTCATAATGGTGGTTACAAATCTATTGTTTCTAATGATTATACACAACTAATCAGTGACGGCATTGGTGCATGGGTACAAAACGGTGGCCGTGCAGAATTAGTTTCGGTGTTTACGTATTATGCTCACATTGGTATGTTTGCTAAAAACGGCGGAATCATTCGTGCTACTAACGGAAATAACTCATACGGCGACTTTGGTTCCGTAGCCGACGGTATTGATCCTGATGAACAAGTAAGATACGGATATCTTAATACGCAAACAGAACAAGCAGTAGTTGCTTCGGCATTTGCTGGAGAAATTTTAGACTATATTTTAGGTCTAGAATTTTCTAACATGGGGCAAAATTACACTAATGCTACATATACAATTTCTAGTTCAGGTGCTGGAGCCGCAGCAGCTCAGGAAGAAATTCGTGACGATGCAATGTTTGAATGTCAAATATTAGCAGGCGGCAGCGGGTTTACTCAATACGGTAACCAAGCACAGTTTGGTAATGAAACTAGCATTACACTAGCTACCGCTGAAAATGTTTCTGAATCTGATATCTTAGGAATGAGAATTATTATTATTTCCGGTGAAGGTACAGGACAATATGGATATGTGCATTCTTACAATCCAGGAACTAAAAATCTTCAAGTTCGTAAAGAGTCAAACGGAGAACCTGGATGGGATCATATTCTTCCAGGAACAGCATCTAAATCATTGTTAACTACCGGAACTAGATATCGTATCGAACCAAGACCAATATTTAGTGCTCCGCCTTATTCGGCAACCGAAGTACAATTGGATGATACGTACACATTTGCTAACGGCGTTTATGGTGAAACTAGCGAAACTTTCTTAGCTGTTTCAGGATCAATTGGAACAGGAACTGTTGACGAGGCATTGGCTCCGTTGGGTGCAGAATTTACAGTTGTTAAAACTAGAAGAGCATATTCTGTTACAATGACCTCCGGTGGCGCAGGATACAACGCAGATGATATTATTACTATCGATGGAGCAGACCTTGGTGGAATATCAGGCGAACACGATATTAGAATTAGAGTGTTAACTACTTCTCTTGATAGTACAAACTCAGTTTTAACATTTGAATACGAAGGAACTCCTATTGCAGATAGTGGAAAATTTATTCTAACTCCGTTTGGTTCTGATATTGGAATTTATTCTTCAGATGGTGAAATTTGGAGTGAGTTTACAATGCCAACATCGGGCAATTGGTTGTCAGTTGCTGCTGGAAACAATAGATTTGTTTCTATAAGAAATTTAAGTTTAGCAGCAGCGTACAGTACCAATGGAGTTGACTGGACAGCAGCATCTATGCCTGCAAGCAGAGATTGGAGAGGCGTTGTTTATGGAAAACCTCTTGGAATATCAGACGGAATATTTGTTGCAGTTGCAGGAAACCTAAACGCAGGTGCTTATTCAACAGACGGTGAAACATGGACCGCAACTACATTGCCAACCGCCGGAGATTCGACTTTAGTAAATTGGACCGACATTGCGTTTGGTGCTGGAAAATTTGTTGCTTTGGCTAATGAACAAAATATTGTTGCAGTTGGTACATGGAATGGTTCAACATTGTCATGGGCACCGGCAGTAATGGATGTTATTTCCGACTCATCTAGAAAACATTGGGTAAGCATTACATACGGTAACAGAAGATTTGTTGCAATTTCAGATACAGGTGATGTTGCATATAGTTTCGACGGTCTTGTTTGGCTACCGGCAACAATGCCTAAGCAAGATGGTTCAACAATCCATAACTGGAAAAAGATTAGTTATGGACAAGGTGTATTCTTTGCAGTAGGCGATACTGGTGGTAGAGATATTGCGGCCGATCCAACTACTGGACCAACAAAATTTGCAGCAACATCATATGACGGCATTGTTTGGGAAAACAAAGAACTAGCTTCTGAAGAAAATTGGGCAATACCAATGTTCGGTAATCCTGACGTAATATTAGGTGATAGTACTTATTCTAATAGTAAACCAATTTGGGTAGTTGCTTCAGGAACCGCATCGAATATAGTTAATAAGGTTCATACTGGTGCAAGAGCATTAGGAAGAGCTGTAGTTAGCGGCTCAGGAATTTCAAATATAAAATTGTGGGAATCGGGCAGCGGATACACTAGTTTGCCAACACTTTCGATGGTATGTCCAGCAAAAATCGACGATCCGAGTTATCGAACAAGAATTGCAGACGGTGTATTAGCACAACCAACGTTCTTGTCAAAAGGTTCAGCTTACAAAACAAGTACAACCTATGTTACAGTATCTGGAGACGGCTTTGCAGATAAAACTCCTAACGGTAAATTTATAACACTAGATGGTCTGACAAAAATGCCAGGACCTGGAGCACAATTTTACATTGCGGGCCGCGAAGATTATTTTGTAGCGGTGGTTGTTGAAATCGACAGAGTTGATTTACCTGACGGAACTATAAGATCTACATTCCAGGTAAGTCCTGAACCCGATCTTCTTGATTTCTTTGAACACGGAATGGAAGTAGTAATCCGTGAACGTTATAGTCAGGTTAGAATTACCGGTCACGATTTCTTAGATATTGGTTCGGGTAATTTTGAAAATACAAATTATCCTAGATTGTATGATGATTACGATTACAACGTAGCACCTTTCCAAGAAGTTTATAACTTAAATGGTGGTCGTGTATTCTACACATCAACCGACCAAAGTGGTAACTTTAGAGCTGGTGACTTATTTGCTGTTGAGCAAGCAACTGGTATCATTACAATTAGTGCAGACTTTTTTGACCTAGCAGGTCTAACAGAATTGCGATTGGCAGGTGTTACTGTAGGATCAACAGCAGTTATTAGAGAATTCTCAAAAGATCCTTTATTTTTACAGAATTCAAATAACGTAATTCCAACGCAACGTGCAATTAGAGCATATCTGCAATCTAGATTAAACATTGGTGGTGAAGATTTATTAACCCCAAGCATTATTGCTGGTGTAGTTAAAGTTGGTCCTAACCTAATCGATAATACAGCCGGACTCACTATTGATGTTCCTGTTGTAGCAGATTTCTCAGGCGACGGAGCAGGTGTGTCAGGAAGTTATTTAGGACAAACTATGTTCTTTAGAAGTTTCAAATAATAGCAGTAGATAAATTTTTGGTAAATACTGAATATCGGAGTATATAATGGCAGAATTTAAACTTGGTAGAATTAGATTTGTATGGAAAGGCGCATGGGTAACCGGCACTACATACTATAAAGATGACGTTGTTCGTTTTGGCGGCAAGGTTTACTTGTGTCAAATTGGACACACATCATCAGTAGATTTTAATACAGATCTAGATATCAGCCCATCGAAATGGGATTTAATGAGCGACGGCCAACGTTGGACCGGGGACTGGACAACAGGACAAGTCTACGAAGAGGGCGATCTTGTAAAATATGGCGGAACAATTTATTTGTGTACTAATGGCCATACTTCAGCTGCAACAGCAACTTTGGGCCTTGAAGCAAATGAACCAGGTGACTGGGATACATTTGTTGAAGGGTTTGACTGGAAGGGTGATTGGACTGCTGCTACAAGATATAAGTTTAACGACATTGTTAGATACGGCGGAATTAATTACGTTTGTGTCACAGGCCATACTTCAGCTGCAACAGCAACATTAGGTCTTGAAGTTGATTCTGCTAACTGGCAAGTATTTTCTCAAGGCCAAGAATTTTTAGGAACATGGGCTGGAGCAACTAGATACAAAGTAAATGACGTTGTAAAATGGGGTGCAGGTTTATGGATCTGTGTTGCGAACCATACATCAAATTCATTCCCAACTGATGCAGCTAACTGGTCACAATTTGTTGAAGGACTTGAATTTGGTGGAGTATGGAGTTCTGCAGTTGCTTATCAACCGGGTGATGTTGTATCATACGGTGGAAACAGATACGTTGCAAAAACATTAAACACAAATTCTAACCCATTGACTGCATCTAGTGATTGGGATTTATATTCTGAAGGATTGAGCTATCAATCATCGTGGACAAACACAACATCATATAAAATTGGTCAAGTCGTTCAATACAACGGATACAATTATCTAGCTGTTGCTGATAGTCCATCAACTACAATTACCGTTACCGCAGTTAACGGAACTACTGATCAGTTTACCACAACAGATACAGCCAATCTTATGGCAGGAATGTCTATAAGATTTTCAGGAACAACTTTTGGCGGTGTATTAGCCGGTGCACGTTATTATGTTAAAGATATTATTAATGGCACAGACTTTACAATTACTGATATCTATAACGGTTCGACATTTAATGCAACAGCAGCAACTGGATCTATGTCAGCTACTGCTTCTGCAGAACCTCCACACTCTTCATTCTGGACAGATATTTCTAGAGGATTCTACTGGAGAGGTTTGTGGACTGATGACACAGAATACAACTCCGGTGACGTAGTTCGCTTTGGTTCAAATGCTTATATCTGTATCTTGGCACATCGCGCAGAAGGCGACGATGGTTCTACAATCGGAACACAAGGTGGCGGTGCAAGCAATAGCCGTCCAGACTTAGACGTCAATGGTGTATATTGGAATCTTTTAATTATTGGTACTGAATCCTCAGTCCTAACAACTGTCGGTGATTTAATGTACTACGGTGGTGCTGGTCCTACAAGATTACCAGTCGGAGCCGAAGGCCAAATTCTACGTGTAAGCTCAACAGGTATTCCTGAGTGGGTAAGTTGGGGAGCAACCGAACACGTTTATTATGTTGCACCACACGGTGAAGATCGTCCGTATCCAATTTGCGGAGCAACATTAGACAAGCCTTGGAAAACTATTAGATATGCTGCAACACAAGTAGAAGAAGGTTGCCGCAATCCTCAGGCTGCCCATCTATTAGAATTAAACAGAGTATTCATTCAGCGTGAAGTTTCTGCATGGATTAGAAAACAAATTACTGACGCAACTGCTGGCAGTATTTGGGAAAACTTTGATTACGACGAATACAAATGCGAACGTGATGTTGGATTTATTGTTGACAGAATTCATTGGGATATTACACACGGCGGAAACTTAAAGACATTAGCTGCTGCATTAACATATATTAATGCTTTAGACGGCGGTGAATTATTTGCTACTGCCGAAGACGAAAACGGTACTGGAACTTATACAAAAATTTCAACCGAAGGCGACAATGATGTAGCAGCATACAATTTCATGAAAACTGTAGTTACTGCTGTTCTTGAAAATACACCGCCAGCAGTAGTTTATCAAAATATTACTAATGACTCAACAGCTATTGTTGAGCAATACATTAATACTGATTATACCGCCGAAACTGGTGTAGAAACAGAAGTTGATACATTGATCGACATTGTCATAACAGCATTAACAGATGGTAACGCAAACAATCTACCATCAAGAACAGTTCCAAACAATACAATTAATGTTAAGACAGGTTCTTATACAGAAACATTGCCAATTATTGTTCCAGCGGAAACTGCCTTAGTTGGCGACGAAGTTCGTTCTGTAACTGTAAGTCCGGCAGATAGTTTAATCAGCCTTGATGATTCTTTCTACACCATTAAGAGTTTAGATAGATTAGAAGAAATTGTATCTAGTGTTTCAGTTGGTAGCACATCACCATTGTCGATTGACAATTTAGAAACACAATCTCAAAACTGGCCATTTGCTGATACAGCAACACAAAATGCACTTACACAAAAAGTTCGTGCAATGAAATATAATATTGATTTCCGTCTAGGAACAATTCATTCATTCTCATACCCAGATCCAGTAGATTATAATACATTCTATTTGGTTGGATATGGTGATGCTAGAACTTTAATTCTTAATAATAAAGAATTCTTCAAAGAACAAATCGAAGCTTGGTTAACTACAAACTACACTGATTTGTATTACAGCAGAACAAGTTGCAAACGCGACGTAGGTTATATTGTTGATGCATTAATTTACGATTTAACTTATGGCGGCAATGCAATGACTGTTCAAGCAGGGCTAGCATATTACGAAGGCGTTGGAAGTAGTTTATATATTAATAGCACTGAAAAAGCTGCAACATTAGCTGCTTATGCATATCTAAAATCAATGTTACAGGCTGCTGCAACTAACACAACAATTACTTCTTTACAATCTAAAGTTGCACAATTTAAAGATGTAACATTAACAGGTGGTACCAATGCAACAACGTTCATCGGTGGAAATATTGATGAATTAATTGACATTGTTGATAACGGCCCAACTGCTGCAACAACTTCAAACCCTGCAACTACATGGGTAGCATCGGCATTAACCACTGCTAGCACTACATTGAATTCTGCAAAAGCAACAATTCAATCTAATGTTATATCTTTTATTGATACCACTTATCCAACGCTTGTTTATAATTCAACAAAGTGCTCAAGAGACGTTGGATATATCATTGATGCTGTTCGATATGACTTTATGTTTAACAGCAATTTCCAAACATTAAAAGCTGCTTATTCATATCTAAGAGCAACTGCAAGTGAAGTTTTCAATCTAGGTCAGAAAGCAGCAACAAGAGCAGCATTAACATATCTTGCTAGCCAATGTAATTCAAATGTCGGCAGCAATACTACTGCTCAAACAAGAATGGTAGAGTTGTTTAAAGCATTAGACGATGTTATCTACAGCGGAAGCAACGAAGGTGACGTTTGCCAATCGAACGATAGAATGGTTGACTACGCTGTTTTACAACTTGAAAGAAATAGAAATTTCATTGTTGCAGAAATGTCTGCCTGGATGAATTATAATTATGTCAATTTTGACGAATACTATGATTCTGCAACATGTGAAAGAGATATTGGTTATATCATTGACGCTGTTATTAGCGACTTAGCAACTGGTTCTAACTTTGCTTCGAGCGTAGCAGGCGAAAGCTACTACAGAATTCAAGCATCTCTAGTTCCAAGCTCACAAATGATGCAAACTGTTGCGGCGGTTACTGAAGCTAAACGTTTAGCAGCCGCCGAAGTTACAAATAGTTCTGTGTATACAGCGGTAAATGCAGCATTTGACAATGTTATCAACATTTTACAGAATGGTTTAACAGCAGTTCCAACTTACACATGGCCCGACAACGGTACATCAACAGCAACTGATGTTAGTGATGCTGCTGCTCTACAAACAAATAGAGCAACAATGATTACAGGTATTGAAACATACCTAAGCACAACAGCACCTTATAATGCAGTATGGGCAGCATTAACAACTGATCAAAAAAATACATGTAAACGAGATGTTGGTTATATGATTGATGCAGTTACATACGATCTACAATATGGCGGAGACATGCAATCAACAATTGCAGGTTCGGCATATTATTCGTTTGGTACCTTACAAATTGCACCTGGCGAAAAGGCTGCGTCATTGGCGGCAGTAGCTCAATTAGCAACATTAATGAAAACCTATACTAGTGCAGGCGGCGATACTAAAGTTGATACATTAACAGGAATTATTTCCGGAATTATTAATCTTGGTGCTACCGAGCCAATGACTTATACATTACCTAGTGTAAGCGGAGAAGGTGCTAATACTGTTGCAACACATGCAGCAATTTTAGGAGCAAAGGCAGATATTCAGGCTGCTGTAACAACATACATTACTGAAACTTTTAGTTCATATATCTATGCTACAAGCACATGTGAACGAGATGTTAATCGTATGATCGATGCTCTTAAGTGGGATCTAAAATACAGCAGTAATTATAAAACATTACTATGCTCTCGTTATTACGCCAATGCAGTTATTGGTAATAAAGAAGAAGATATGTATTACCTACGTAACGGCACTGGTGTACGTAACATGACTTTAAGAGGTCTAGATGGTGATTTAACACCTGAGAACGCATACGGTACTCGACGTGTAACAGCAGGTGCTTATGCAAGTTTAGATCCGGGCTGGGGTCCAGCAGACTTCCGTACATGGATTTTAACTCGTTCACCATATGTTCAGAACTGCTGTACATTTGGTTATGCTGCAATCGGACAAAAGATCGACGGCGCATTACACAACGGCGGTAACAAGTCTATTGTTTCAAATGACTTTACACAAATTATTAGTGATGGTATCGGTGCATGGGTAACAAATGATGCTAGAGCAGAACTTGTTTCTGTGTTTACATACTACTCACATGTCGGTTATCTAGCAGAAAACGGTGGGCGTATCCGTGGTACTAACGGTAACAACTCCTACGGCGACTTTGGTTCTGTTGCAGAAGGGTTTGATGCTGACGAAACCCCAATCTACTGTGAAGTAGATAATAAAGCATTTAGTGTTTCGGTTGGATCAGTATTAACTGACGGTATTAACATTCCATATCAATTTGAGTACGATAATGCTGGACAAGGTTATACATTTGCTACCTGGTCAATTTCCGGTGGCGGTGGCGGTGCAGAAGCAGAACATGATGACTTCCGTACCCGTGGTGTATATCAAGTTAGACTATTAGACAATGTTGATGATTCAACACTTGCTCCTGAAGCTGCTGGAAACTTTGGTGGGTTTGGATATATTTCAAATTCTAACACCGCACAAAGTGGTACTACAACTTCAATAACATTAGCTGCGGTTGATGACGAAATTTCTAGCGCATATGTTGGAATGAAGGTAGTTGTTACTGGTGGTACTGGTGCAGGACAATTCGGTATCATTGACACTTACAATGCTGGTACAAAGATAGCTACAGTTACAAAAGAATCAACTGGCGCAGCTGGTTGGGATCATGTGATTATAGGTACTGCAATTGTAGCACCTGATGCATCATCGACTTACATTGTTGAACCAGCAATTTCATTTGCAGCACCAACTTACAGCTCAGCTAATCAAACATTAGCTACCGCTCAAACTTATAGCGATGCTGTATTTGCTCCGACATATATTGTTAGCCCACAAAACGCAACTGAGGGTTCAGGAACTGGCGCAAGATTTATGGTTGTTAAGAAAGGAATCAAATATTCTTCAGTAACATTAATCGACGGCGGTAGCGGAGTTGGCGGAGTTGGATATGTTAGAGGTGATGTGTTACATATCGAAGGTGGATTCGGAACCGGAAACGTTCAGCCAGAAAACGCTCTTGTAATTACAGTTACCGCAGTTGATGCAACTACTGGAGCAATTTTAGATTTTGATTATGCAGGTACAGCAGTTGCTGGTAACTTTGTTGCAATGGCATCGGGTTCACGAACTGTTAATGTTTCAAATTCAGACGCTTCTTTACAAGACGGTTGGGTAGAATTACTTAATGCATTACCAAGCACTTCAAACTGGAACAAGATGGCCGCAGGCGAATTAACAGTATTAGAAAGTGCAGGGTCATTTGTAACAGGTCGTGCATACGTAATTACTAGCTTAGGTAATACAGTATTCACTAGCATTGGCGCAAGCGCAAATATAGTTGGAACATATTTTGTTGCTGAAGGTATAGGAAGTGGCTCAGGAACTGCTACACCGGTAGCTAATCACTTAGTAGCTATTTCATCAAGCACCACAGTTAATGCTTACTCGGCAAATGGTGGCGAATCATGGACAGCAGGTGGTGCTTTACCAGCAGGAATTTCAGGCACGGCAGTTGATATTGCTTATGGTCTAGATAACGGAACTGGTACATGGGTAGTAATTGGAACTGGCGGTGCAACAGCATACTCTACTAACGGTGGTGTAAGTTGGACAGCTGGTGGAAATCTTCCAGCAGGAACTTGGCAATCAGTAACATACGGTCAAGGTCGTTGGATAGCTGTTGCAACTGGTGGTACAGCTACAGCATATTCAACAAACGGCGGAACTTCTTGGACAGCAGGTGGGTCTTTACCAGCTAGCTCTACATGGGTTAGTGTTACTTACGGTAAGAACAAATTTGTTGCTGTAAGTTCAGACGGTACTGTAAGCCCTGCTTACTCTGTAGACCGAGGTGTAACTTGGAGTAGCACAGGCGTTAGTGGATGGTTAAATCAAACAGTTACAAATGTTCGTTATGGACATGGACTGTTTGTTGCAACTAACTCAACAAGTAATAATATGGTAAGTTCTGAAAACGGTGTTAACTGGACTACTCGCGCAATTACAAGAGCATCGGGAACTGGTGCATTGGTTGCAGTAGCTGGTATCCGTCGTCCTGACGCAGGCGGCACTTGGCCAACAGATCCTAATGCAATTTCATTAGCAACTGCAACTTGGGAAATAATTCCTAGTGGTTCAACTGTTAATTCTTCTAAGGTAACACTAGGAGCAACCGCTAAAGCAAGAGCATATGTTTCTGAAAACAAGATTTTTGCAATTAGAATTACAGATCCTGGTTCATCGTATGCTAGTGCACCAACAATAACAATTGTTGATCCTAGCAATCTATACGAAGCACCAACTACTGTAAGAATCGGTAACGGTGTTTGTGCAAACGTTAGCTGGATTAGCCAAGGATCAGGTTACGATTCTGCTATTGCAGAATTAGACGTTGGTAATGGGTTTGCTGATAACTTCCAAAGTGGTCAATTTATGGCCGTTAGATTACTAACAGGCACACCAGAACCGGGTGCAAACGTTGTTTTCAACACACAACCTAATACAGTTTACAAACTTGTTCA